>Ga0208951_1000631_pt1 | contig 16169 bp, 17 predicted proteins | sample GreLakmeMI27MSRF_FD_187702 | JGI IMG/M metagenome (GOLD analysis project Ga0208951, IMG submission 187702) | Freshwater lentic microbial communities from great Laurentian Lakes, MI, USA - Great Lakes metaG MI27MSRF (SPAdes) | ecosystem: Environmental > Aquatic > Freshwater > Lake | place: Great... | reverse complement strand
GGGGACACGTTGGGGCCTAGGACACAGGTGCGCCCTCCCCACGCGCGTCGTACACAACACACGCTCACTCGTCCGAAAGCTTGGGCCTGACCGTCGTGGCTGTCATTCTGCTTTCGCTCTCTCATCTGGCCGACTGGGAGGCGCGAGGCCTGGGCGCAGACTGTGCCGTCGGCGCAGTCATGATCGCGCTGGGGCTCCTGGGACTGGCCAACGTGCTCCGCCTGGCGCAACAGCAGCAAGACGTGCATGTGTTGGCTGCGAGCACGCTTGCGTGTGACGAGTCGTCACCTGAATTTGTACCTGAGATAGTGCTTCAGGAGAACACGGTGGCGGACGCGGTGGCGCACGAGCTGCGTGTGCCGCACGCGCACGCAGAGGAGACCGTGGACGAAGACACGGACTGTGAAGCGTCGCCCTGTCCCTCTGCTGATGTTGACGTCGCGGTCTCTCCCGCGCCACTGCTTTCTCGTCCGGCCACGCAGCGCCAGCTGGCGCTGTGCGTGGGCGCTGTGCACGGCGTCTCTGGAGTCGGGGGGGTGCTCGCTGTTTTGCCGGCGCTGGTCCTCCGGTCGCCTTCTCGGGTGGCTGCGTACCTCCTCCCCCTCTTCGCAGCCACCATCCTGGCAATGGCCGCATTCACCGCAGCCTTCAGCGAGGCTGCGCGTCGCCTGAGCGCCGCGGATAAGCGCCAGCGAGTTGCACGGGGAATTGCGATGCTCTCCAGCGCAGGCTCCATCGCCGTCGGAATCGCCTGGCTGGTGTTGGTCAATCAGGAGGGCGGACTGGAACGCGTGGGGCTATGAGATGATGGCGCCCACACGCGCATCACTCCGGCTGAGGTGACGTGACGACCCGAGGTGACACCCCGACTGGCCACGACTGCGGCTTTCGCCCACTTCTCACCCCGGCCCCGGCCTCGGGATCGGCGTCTGCGTGCTTCCTTGCTCGCCTCGGCCCGCGATGTCCCGCAGGCGCGGCTGCGGCGCGCGCGCGCTGGCCGCCCTGCTTTCCCTGTGTTGCAGCTGCGCCGCTGCTGCTGCTCCACCCATCCAGCGGCTGGCCCTGGGCGCCAACGCCAGCAGCGAGCGACAGCAGCACGTGGCCGCCCACGCGTTCGACGCCTCCAGCGCCACCTATTGGCAGAGCCGCACCCCAGCAAGCGGCTCCTGGCTGCTCTACACCTTCCCTGAGCCACAGACGGTGCTGCAGTACGCGCTGACCGTGCCCGACGACCCCAGGTGGGCAGCCGCGGACGGGCTGGCCGCCTGGGAGCTGCAGGGCAGCGCCGACGGGGGCGCCAGCTGGCGCGCGGTGGACCGTCGCTTCGATCAGCCGCTGTGGCGGCCCAGGGACACCCGGGTCTTCACCGTGCGCCCCCCAGGCGGCGCGGAGCTCATGGCGCCGTACGATAGCTACCGCCTGCTGGTGGTCAAGGTGCCCGGCCGCCGCGCGGACGAGTCGTACGCCTCAGTCTCCGACCTGCGCTTCCTCACCGCCGAGGCCATGCCCCCCTTTTGCGACAGCGTCACCTCTGGAACGGCGCCCGGCGGCGTGACCGTCAACCTGACGCTGGTTGGCGCGCCGCCGCCGGCGGGAGACGGCAGCGGCGCAGCCGTGGACGCCGCCGCGCCACACGCGCAGCTGCAGCTCTTCTTGAACGTCACCAACGGAGCCGTCAACCCTGTGAGCCTGAGGGGCACGCACCTACCCGTGCACTTTTCTCGAGCGGTGCAGGGCTGGGACGGCGCGTGGGCCACCGCGCAGCCTGCGAGCTTCACCGTCGCATGCTGGGGCGCCTACGTCACCGGCGATCCGGGCGCAAAGCCCAACTCCAAGATGGTGGACCTGTGCCAAGACGCAAAGGCTCTCAAGGCGAGCGTCACGGACTTCGGAGTGGACATCTTTTTCGACAAGAACACCCTCCTCTGTCCAGGATGCACCCTGAGCGGCCCGCCGGGCGGCACGCTGCCCATGTTCGTGGTGCAGCATGGCAGCTACGGGCGGATGGACTTGGAGACGGCGGCGGTGGCGGCGCCCGTCTGCAGCGTCACAGTCGCCCTGCAGCCCACGCGGCAGCCCGGCGCAGAACGCCACCCGGCGTGCGCGCCATGGGCTGACGGCTTGACGCCGACTTGCGCGTCTGGCAACTTGTCCGCGCTGCGCGTGAGCCTGGCTTACGCATACGCGGACGGGCCCGCTGACCCAACCACCGGGAGACCTCAGCCGGCGCGCGAGCTGCGCCTGCGGCCCAGCGTGCGCAATGACGGCGCCACGTCGGTGCCGCTCTTCGGCGCATCCTTCACCGTCGCGTTTCCAATGTCCCTCAAATCGGCCAACGAGGGATCGCTTTTTGCCCCAGCGATGCCGGACGACTACTCGGCTGACTGCTTCTGGGCGCAGGTGGTGACCCCCGGCGGGCTGCCCATCTATGGGCAGCGGAACTCGTGCGAGTACCTCAGCGCTCGGGTGAGCGAGTCGGGGGTCACATTCACCTTTGTGGGAGGCAGTCTCTGCGCGGGATGTACGCTGGCTGGCGCTGCGGGCGCCGCGGACGCAATGGTAAACGTGAAGGGCGTGAACTACGGCCAAATGGCGACCCAGCCGAAGCCTTTGATCGCTGGCAACGGCAAGCTGGGTTGCGCGGAGGTGCCTGCGCCGCCGGCGCGATGCACCAGCCCCGTGTAATGAGTGACACGTCACTACACGCCCACTTGCTCACTCCTCCTCAGAGGCAATGCACAGCCACCAGGCATTCTCGGCCCGCGCGTCCTCTCCTTCCGCCAATGCGTGCCCCCGCTGCTCGAGCGGCGTCCACGGCCGGAGGCTGGCGAAGGGGTTCGCCTCTGGGCTCCAAAGCAGGCGCAGGCCCGCGTCTTCGATTACCTCCGCGTCCTCCTCACACTCGGCTTGGCTGTATGCGGTGACCACGCAGGGTGTTCGAACCGTTCGACTGAGGTAGGCGAGACTGGAGAGCCAGCTGGCGCCGTATCCCCAGACGCCCGCGTTGAACGCGATCGCCAAATCGAACGGTCCCACGGCTCCATCCTCCTCGCCCACGCAGCTACGCGCGAAGGTGACGTGCACCGCCAGCGATGGCAGCTGAGCTGTGGCAGCGGCATCATCCGAGTCGTCGTCGGAATCGGTGACAGTGTCATCATCGCCTTGGCTGTCGCTCTCGCTGAGCTGGCGGCGGGCAGGATACGCAGTATAGGTTGTTGAGAAGGGCGCCTGCGAAGATGGCTGGGGCGCATTGGGGCCTTGGAGGTGGAGGTGCAGCATCGCAGGAGGGGCTCGCCTGTCCAGCAGCTGCGAGCAGAGGGAGTCGAAGGTGCGAACCACCAGCGCGCCGCTGCAGCCCTCCGTGCGGTCCGCGCCAGCCACCAGCAGGCGCAGGGGCTTTCGCTGCGTGGGCAGGCGCCTCGTGCGGCGCAGCGCCTCTAGCAGCGTGCAGGAGCGAGAGCACACAGACGACAGGTACTGAGCACCAGCGCTGCGCTGCGCCGTCGCAGACGCGCACAGACCGTACTTGTGCTCCAGAAAACTCGGCCAGCCGGCGCCCGGAGCCACAGCGGCGTCGGACTGGTCCGGCGACGACGACGTCATGCCGCAAAGAGCGTAGCGTAGCGTCGTCTCAGCGAGTGCCAGCCTTGTGGCTGCGCGGATTTGGCGCCGCCACGCGCTCCAGCTCCTTTTCAGCTTGGAGCTCGCCCACCTGTGGCGCGCGTGCGGTTGGTGAGCAAGGCAGGGGAGGAGAGCGTGGCGATACCTAAAACCTAGGGACGGGGCGGGAAAAGCCACCCCGGGGGGCTGCGTGCGGGGCCGCACCGCGGGCGAGGACACGGAGGAGAGGGAAAACAAGCGGTCTTCCGTCTTGAAGTTGCGCGCCCGGTTGGTCCTGCAGCGCCGCACGCGTCACGCAGACACGAACAAGCTGCGCACAGAACGCCCTCCAGCCACGCACTTCTGCGGCTTGGCGGGACCAAGGAAGCCCTCGAAACCTCGGAGCACGTTGCCGTGCGCGCTGCTGTCGTTCAGGTAGCTCGTCTCAAGATGATACAGCTGCTTCTCAACCTCACGCAGCTCCTCCTCCAAACGGTACTTACGCTGAGCGAGTGCTTCCAGCTGCACAGATGCGCTGGAGGCCATGCGACGGCCGGTGACGCACACGCGTAGGGGGCACCTGAGTGCGTACGGTGGGTGACCCACCGTTCTTTTCAACGGAGGACCCACCGTGGGTCCTCCGTTGTTGTTCTTTTCCACCACCCCGCGCGCCTGCCACGTCAGAGTCGCTCTAGAAAGCATCGCTCTCTTCTCCGCCCGTGTATCTGCAGGCCGCGGACTCCAGTTGTGCTGGTGGTGGTGTCAGCATCTGTGTTTCTGCTCAAGCACACGCCCGGATGGCGCAGGCACGCCCGCCGCCGCTGCAGCTTCCCGAGGCGCTGGAAGGCGCGTGGTGCCCGCGCACAGCATGGAGCGTGCGCTGTGATGCGTCTGCCACAACACTGACGCACTCGGATGTGTTGTCGCATCCCTCAGACTCGGTGGCACGCGCTGCGGCTGGGCAGCAGGCCTGTTCCACGAGCGGGTGCGTGAGGCCCGTGGGCGCTGCTCGCTGCGCCGTTCAGAATATTCTCACTCTGACATTGGAGGAGCACCAGGGCAACACCTCTGTCCTCCCGTCGTCGCCTCCCCGGCCACTTGCGCGTCACCAGCGGCGCAGGCGGGGCCAGCACCCCTTACGCGCTGGCGGGCACCCCGCGGACGCCCGCCCCCTACGCGGCGGCAGCGGCTGCGGTTCCCGCGCACGGAGACGTCGCCGCCGCGCAGCCGGCGCCGCCGCCCACGTCCCGCCACGCGCGCTTCACGCGCCTGCTCAGCGCGCCGGTGGTGGACCTGGCGGCGCTGCGGGAGGCGTCCTGGAGCGGCGTGCCGGCCGAGCTGCGCCCCGCGGTATGGCGCCTGCTATGCGCCTACGCCCACCCGGCGCAGCACCAGCGCCAGCAGCAGCTGGCACGCAAGCGCGCAGACTACCGCTCGCTGGTGGCGCAACACCATGCGGTGCCGGCTTCGCAGCTGTCGGAGGAGGAGGCCACCACGTTGCGCCAGATCAGGCTGGACCTGCCCCGCACCAGCCCGCAGGCCGCCTGGGTGCACACGCCGCAGGTGCAGGCGGCGCTGGAGAGGCTGCTGTTCGTGCGCGCGGTGAGGAGTAGCGCTGCTGGGTACGTTCAGGGGCTGTCAGACCTGGCGGTGCCCTTTCTCTCCGTCTTTCTCTCAGAAGCGGGCACATCTCCATCCGCATCCACATCCGGATTGCACAGCGCCGAGGCTGACGCGTACTACTGCCTCTGTCACCTGCTGGATGCGGTGCAGGACCACTACACGTTTGCTCAGCCAGGCATTCAGAGAAAGGCGCACGCGCTGGCGATGCTGATCGCCCGCCTTGACTCGCCGCTGCACGCTCACTTGGTGAGCCAGGGATGCGACTACCTGGTGTTTTCTTTCCGATGGCTCAACTGCCTGCTTCAGAGGGAGGTGCCAGAGGCGCTGGTGCCCCGCCTGTTCGACACCTATTTGGCTGAGGGTGACGGCTTTGCAGCGTTCGTGCTGTACGTGGCGGCCGCCTTTCTGTGTCTGTGGCGGGACCAGCTGGTTGGGCTCGAGTTCAGCCAGCTGGTGCAGTTTCTGCAGCAGCTGCCCACGCACGGCTGGACCGACGCGCACGTCGGCGAGCTCCTCGGACGTGCACACCAGTGGCGGGTCACCTTCGCAGACGCGGGCAGCCACCTGCTGCAGCGCGGCTGAGAAAGGAAAGAGCAGGGACGACGCGAGAGTTCACATGCGGTACACAAAAGCTGTTTGACTGACAGGTCACGGCTCCGCCGCTCCTTTCCATTCCTTCCTTTCCTTTGGCGCCAGCTCACACGGCCGCCTCGGCGTCATCCTTGGCAGCTTTCGGTGACGTGGGCGGCGGCTGCTGCTTGCTGGCGGCTAGGTGGGTCTCCTCGGCCAGAGTGAGCAGCACCAGCACGTTGCCCACGTCCACGATGACCAGGCCCGCCAGGAGCACAAAGAGCGCCTGCTGGCCCTTGTTGAGCGGGCTCTGGGGGTCTACGAACTGACCCGCGGCGGCCATGTTGGCGCGGCGCAACATGTTGGCCGCAGCGCCGTTGGCGCCGAAGCCCACGAAGACGCTGTTGGTCCACAAGAAGCAGCTGGTGGTGAGCACGGCTTGCAGCAGCGCCGCGGAGAGGCGCCGCGCGGGGGCGAGCGTGGCGGTGACGGCGGTGCAGATTCCGGTCAGCTGGAACACAACCATCCACCAGCCGTACGAGTAGGACGTGCCCATGGGGCTCGTCAGCAGAGCCTGCGGGCTGGTGGCGCCTGCCGGGAGGAGGCGTGAGGAGGCGCCGCACACGCTCAGACGGCGCAGGCGGCGCACGCGCCCACGTTGCGGAAGTCGTAGCGGTTGACGGCCAACGCCTGAGAGGGGTGGGGCGTCAGGAACGAAGTACACAGACGCATGGTGACAGATAAGGCGACACACGAGCCGCGGAGAGATTGGCGACAGACGGACCCAAAGGGCGGCAAAAACCACATCCACCCCTGTGGCCCGCTACTGCCGCCGTATCCACTCCCAACGGCGCTGAGACAGCGAGGCGGGGCGGCGGCGGGTGCAGCTGATGCAGCCTCCGCGAAAGCTGCGTGCAGAGCGAGCGGGCGACGGAGCGAGCAGTGGACTCGCGGCGTGCCCACGTTCGCGCGGAGCGCCAGCGCAGCGCCGCGCGCCCCCGCGCAGCTGCCGAGGATCTGGTGGCTGCGCCGCGGGCGCGCGCATCGGCGCAGAGAAGGATCGGCGCGGCGCGGCGCGGTTGTTTCGGATGGAGACGTTTGGACGAGCGCTCGCACCTGCAGTGCAGCCACGCCTGCAAACATGAGCGTCCAGCCCAAGAACGCCACTCCGATGGCCGCGAGCTTGACAGCCTTGAGCACCATCTCGTTCGTTGACGGAATGGAAGGACGAGACGAGGGCGACAGTCAATGAAACTTCACGCCTTCCCTGTTGGACGCCTTTCTGTGCGCGTCTGGTGTATCCGGCTACGGGTTAAATATAACACACGCTTGTGGCGCCCGCAGTGTCCGTGATACGCTCCGTGGCAGACGTGCGCTTCCTTAGACCTCGGCGGCGGCCTCAGCAGCCTTGGCGGGCGCGGCGGCGGCGGGCGCATCGTCCTCCGCGACGGTGACCAGCATGAGCACGTTGGCCACGTCCACGATGATGAGGCCAGCTGCGAGCACCAGCACCGCCATGTCAACCTTGGCCAGCTCCAGCTCGGGGTGGATCTGCTGCCCGTCGTTCTTGGTCACCAGGTTGGCCACGCCGTTGCCGTAGCCAACGTAGACCGAGTCAGAGAAGAGGAACGTGCTGGTGGTGAGCACGGCGAGCAGAGCAGCGGCGCCCACCCGCTTGGCCGGCGCCTTAAGCGTCACGTAGGCGGTGTACAGGATGACAAACAGCTGGAAGGTCACCATCCACCAGCCGTAGCCGTAGGAGGTGCCCATGGGGCTGTTGGACAGCGCCGCGATCGAAGTGGCGCCAGGGTTGCGGAAGTCAGCACGCCCAGTGGCCAGCGCCTGCGCAGGCACAGGGCAGGCGCGTGAGAGCTGCTCTACAGCAAGGACTGACAGGGGCGGAGGGAGCGCGGCGGGCCAGATATTAGAGGGAGAACGAAGGAAGGTGGTGGAAGGTGACAGCCTAGCGCCAGCGCAGCCAGCCTGGAGAATCCAGCCGTTGACGGCGCCGCGCGCGCTGCTGCACCTCCGCGGCCGCGCACCGAGTTGCGGCACGCGGGGGCTGGCCAGCGGCGTGCGCGCGGGCGGTGCAGGCGCGCGGGGCGGAGGGCTGCACGCGCAAACCCACAGACCCCACCACGCGCCCACTAGGGGCTGCTGCGCCCACGTAGCCCCGATTTCCCCGCCCGCCCGCCCGCCGCGCCGAGCTGAGACTCAGAGGCGCGCCCAGAGGCGCGGAGCGGTGCAAGGAGCGCGGCGCGTGGCCAGACGGGGAGCAGGAGTGCAGAGTGGCAGACTTGCGAGCGCTCACCTGCAGAGCGGCCACGCCGGCGAGCATCAAGCTCCACCCGGCGGTGGCGAGCGCAATGGAGCCCAGCTTGAGTGCGCGAGGAGCCATTGCTGCGGAGACGGAAGGTGGCGGCGAAGTGAGACGGACCCGGCAAGCGGGCGAAGCTGGCAGCGGGCGGCGGCGCCGCGCCGCGCACGCTGCGCGCGCCCACGCGTACGCACCTGAGAGTTGTTGGAAGGTTGAGAACGGAGGAGGCGAGGGCTGCAAGGTGTGGGAGGTTTTGTTCAGTCGAAGATACAAAAAAAGGTTTCCCCGCGTGTGCCCACACCACACGTGCCAGCTCACACTGCCGTTGGCAGCACTTGTTCAGCACCGTTGCTCCAGTTCCTTCCAAGCTCTAGGGTAGCACCCACACTGCGGCTGAGCCGCACACACGCTGCAGGTGGAGCCGTCACTGCGGGCGCAGCAGCGAGCTGCTCTGCGGCAGCGCTGACGCAGCTCCGCCGGCGCCCGCCACGTGGATGCCGCACTCGCTCTTGGGCGTGCCGTCCTTGTTGAGCAGGCCCTGGAAGCGGCCCGCCCGCTCGCCGCCGTAGTGGAACCACTTGGCTGGCTCCACGGGCAGCGTGCTGTGAACGTCCCCCAGGCTGGGGTACCCCTCCGCGTGGAGCGGATGCCGGGCCACGCCGTGCAGGTCCAGAGCCGTAAAAACGTCTTGGAAGCTCCAGTGCGCCAACGGGTTCGCCTTCACCGGCCCCGCAGGCAGCCCCGCACCGGCAGCAGGGGCGGCCTCAACCAACGCCAGCGCTCTGCGCTCCGCCCCCTGGTCGCGACGACGCCCCGTGATCCAGCAGTCGGCTTGCAGGTCGGACAGCGCGCGCTGCAGCGGCTCAACCTTTGCTAACGCGTCATAGCGCTCCGGCTCCGTCATGTACAGGTCGCTGCTATACAGCTTGTTCCAGGCCGCCTTGGTGGGCGCATTCAGAGGGGTGTAGACATGCGCAGTGAAGGAGTAGGCGGCCTCCAGGGTGCGTAACAGGGCGGTCGTCTCAGGAAAGAGGTGCAGCGTGTCGATGAACACCACAGACACCGGGTGCCGGCTGCCGGCTGCCAGGTGCCCGCCGGCGTGCAGGTGGTGCAGCAGGAAGCAGTCAGAGGCTAACCCCGCAAAGGTGAACACGGGTGCGCGGTACTGGGCCACCACCTTCTGCAGCGTCCGCGAGAGCAGCTCCTCAGCCGCGTGCAGCCGCTCTGACTCCAGCGCCTCGTCCAGGGCACCCGCGTCGGGCGAGGCAGAGGCGCGCGAAGGTGAGGCGGGGAGGCGACCTTGCGCGGGTGAGGGGCGCGCCGGGGCGGCGCAGCGAGGGCGGCGGGGCACGCACGCGCGCGGCGCGCACCGCGTGGGCGCGGCGCACGCGGCGCGGCTCGGGGGCGGCTGCAGCGCGCTGCGAGAGAAGCCAGGAGGCAAGGGGAGGCGAAGAGGCGAGGAGACGCGTGAGAAAGGGCAAGCGCTCTCTCCCACCCTCCGAGCAATGACGCGCAGGCGGACGGCGCGGGCACTGACCACAGCACACGCAGCTGCAGTCCAGGCGCGCACAGATACGTGGCAGGGGCGCACCAGCTCATGCGTCAGCCTCTCGCCTCCGGGTACCGTGCAGTAGTGTCAGCTGAGCTACAACGGCGAATCGCAGCGCGCGTGACAGGCTTTGCGAGGGGCACACGCTATGCGGGTCGTTCGAACGTTCGATGTATGCATGACTTTATCCAGCACGCAGTCTCGCGACGACTGACTCATGCAGCTGTCGTCTCTGGCGTGATGCCAGCTCATGCCCTGCGCCACGTGGCAGCGTCTGAGCCCCGATGCGCACGAGGAGAGGATGAGAAGGCGCAAGGGATACATGACCCGAATGTCTGGCATCTCCGTCGGTCGCTCATTCCCTTGCTGGAGCATCGCCCGCCTCCTCGCGCGCGGCGCCCGTGCGCTTGGCATGCGGCGTGGTGGCCAGGTTTGAGCAGGGGTGTCCCCTCGCATTGGCGAGAAGGCAGGTGTCAATCTTCAACTTGAGCGGTGGGGCGCCCACCGCGTGTCGCTCGCTCGCAGGCACGCAGCCGCAGGGGTCCCAGCTGAGGGCCGTCGCAATGTCTTCCTCACTGGATTCGCCGGTCTGGAGGTGAGTGGTTGATGAGTGAGTGAGTGAGTGAGTACCTGAGTACACAACCAGAGCATCCCCCTGGGTCACGGTGTGTGACGCGCATGGCAGTGGTTCGCACCGGGGGGCCCGTCTGCGTGACCATGTGAGCCCAGTCTGCCGCCAAAACGTCGGCCGCAGGAAGCGAGTGCGGCGGCGATGAAGGGCCGTCGTCACACGCACGCACGCGTGTCGCAGTGCCCACGTGCACCCGCCGCGAGGCGCACAGGATGACAATGGCACGCATACGGGGCGACGATGAGTGCTTCGACCCTGCTCGTAACTTACGAGCCCACCCCTGGGTTATAACCCACCGCGGTGGGGGCTACTACTAGCTGCTGGCACTTACGACTGGCTCCCGCAAGTAGCCCCGCACGCAGCCCTTACCCCTGAGTGCCGCTACTGGGGTGGTGGCCCGCAGGTAACCCCGCGCTGCGAAAACGGTTCGGCCGGCTAGTCATCGCGCGGCTTCGTAGCGACTGTAATGTAGTGTTTCACCCATTTCTCTGTAGTAGCCAGGCGGGCCCCTCCACGAGCAAGCACGAGACCCCCCGCCTCTCCGGTGCGTCTGCACTTTACCGTGCGCACGCTGCGTGGTCGCGAGCGCTGTGGCGTGCGCGAGAATGCAGCCGCCAATGCAGTCCCGTCGCCCTTTCTGTGCGCCTCTTCTCCTGCTGGTCGCCCTGTGCGTGTCTGACGCTCTTGTGGGCGCGCAAAACGCCAGCGACGCGCCGCCGCCGGCTGTGCCCGACTCTCCGCCTCCTCCTCCGCCCACTCCGCCCTCTCCTCCGCCGCCTTCACCTTCCCCCCCCCCGCCCTTCCCTCCACCCTTCCCTCCGCCCAGCGTGGCAGCATGCCTGTCCGACCTGGCGGTGTTGCCTTGCGGGTCAACCATCTCTGCGCTGCACTCCGCCGCAGACGGAGCCAACAACAGCGCTCTGTGTCCTACGCACCGCTTCGTGGACGGCTGCTACCGCGACCTCTACCACCGGTGCTGGCCGGACATTGCGGCGGCTTTGCCCGTTGACGTGTGTTCTGGCAGCGGAAGCGCGGCAACCCCGGTGCCTCCGCCATTTGGCGCCTCGGACATCTGCGGGCCTGCCGCCACGGACGCGGGCGCGGCGTTCCTCTACCCAAAGGTGGAGGACTGCCGCGACATTGCAACCTGGGGGTGCTTCCAAAGCCTCAGCGTCAACGCCAGCTTCTCCGGGCGGACATACCCACAATGGCAGCTCACCTGCCCCGTGCCGCAGACCACCTGCGCTTGCCACAAGGTGCGCTTGCGTTTAATGTGCCCCTCCTTGACTGACGCCTTCGTTGTCAGACCTATGCCGCCGCGTGCGGCATCTCCGCGGCCGATTGCGTCTTCTCTTCGCTGCTGTCACGCAGCGACCTGGCGAGCGCACAATGCCGCTCCGCCTTTGCTTTGGGCCCAACTCCTGGCGCCACCTGCGACGCATTGGCGAGCATGGACGGCCCGCCGCCGCCGCCCAGCCCGCCTTTCCCTCCCCACAACAACGCCTCGCCGCCGCCGCCGCCCAACGTGGCGCCGCCGCCAGGCAACGGCAGCGACGTGCCTGCGCCGCCGCAGCCAGACCAGAGGGGTGGCCCCAGCGGTCCCAATCATCGTGCGGGTCATACGGCGTTCGTGCGCGGCATCTTCGTCATTCTAGGGCTCTCTGCAGCTGCCATCCTGTGCGGCGCCGCGCTGGTGTACGTGCGGGCGCAACCCAGAGGTACCGCGGGGCTTGCGGCGCGTCTGATGCGCCCTAATGTGGGCCCCGGCGCGCCTCGCGCGCGCGGCCAGGCGCGTCGCGCCAACCGCTTCGGAGGTGCGCAGGAGCTGCTGCTGGACGAGGAGGAGGAGGTGCACCAACAGCCCTCGCAGGCGCAGAGACCCGGCGCGGCGGCCGTGGCGGCGGCACTGCGCGTGCCCCCCAGCGCCTCAGCTGGAGGCGCCGGCGCAGAGACTGGGGTGGGTGAGGAGATCTAAACGTGGGTGCGCTCGGCGTCAAAGTGAACGTCTTCTGCTCTTCTTTCTGCCGACTTCTTCTCTTGCTCCTCTGGACGCGCTAACAGCTGTAACATGCATACACACTGCTCATAGCGAGAGTCGAATCGAACATAGTACTACTACGTACTACATTGCAGTCGAATTGTCGAAGAGTCGAACACACGCCGTCTCTCCGCCCTCTCGTCGCCCAGGATGGTGGACGCCTTCCGTGCGCAGCTGGACGCGCTGATGGGCGTGAACCGCAACGGGGATGTGGTGCGTGCGAGAGTAGCGTCGTGTGACACCGCCGACGGGCTTGTTAAGCGTTCACGCAGGGTGCCGCAAAGGTGGACTACCGCGACAAGAGCGTGTGCCGCTACTACCTGGAGGGCCTGTGTCCCTGCGAGCTCTTCGTCAACACGGTACGGAGTTCTCCTCCGGTTTGGAGAGTCCAGGCGCTCAGCTGGGCTCGCCAACCCTAAGAGAGGGCGTTTCCCGCGACTCCGCCAGTATGCGCTCTGTGCGCTGAGACGTGCGTCCCCTGCGCTCGCAGAAAATGTCGCTGGGCGACTGCGCCAACCTGCACTCCGCGCCACTGCGGGTGCGTGTTTGGCAGTTGCGGCCGTGCCGCCTTGGCTGCCGCCCGTGAGCCCTCCTGCTGTCCCCTCTGACGTGCAGCGCACCAGGACGCTTACCAGGCCGACAAGGCTGCGGGCAAGGTGAGCTACGAGGGCGAGCTGCGCGACCACCTGAGCCGTCTTCGCGTGGAGTGCGAGCGTCGAGTGCAGCGCGCGACTGCGCTGCTAGAAAGCAAGGACCCGGAGCTCAAAGGCGCGCCCTGCGTGTCTGTGCTGGTGGACGTGGCGGAGGCGCACGCGATGGACGCGGCGTGCGCACAGGCGGAGGCGGCCTTCAGCGTGCCCGGCCGCGTCGTTTCCGACCCGGCTGCGGAGCAGCGCCTGCGCACCTTGATCGACGAGCGCGCGCTGGTGCAAGCGCGTCACGCGATGCAGGGCTTCGCGGAGTTCACTGGCAAGCAGTCCGCAGAGCAGGACATCCCCCGACAGCAGGAGCTCACACAGCGAGGCGCCGCCAAGCTTCTCGAGGCGGAGACCGCCGGCGAGGAAGGACGCGTGGACGATGCGCAGAGACTCACCGAGGAAGCGGAGCAGATCAGGCGCCTCGCAGCGATGCCGCCTCCTAAACCCCCGGGGGCTGAACTGGTGCGTCTCTGGTCTCTGATACCCCCCCCCCTTCCATTTGCATTTCGTATCTCTGGTTTCTGTCAGTCAGCGGGGAGATGTCCGCGGGCGCGTCGTTGCCATGGACGCGAGCCCTGTGGCTCTGTTAGGCTTTGCGATTCTGAATCAGACTCCGGCAAAGGACCCCCGCCAGAGCGACCCGCCATGCGGAGCGGCCCCGATCTCTGGCTCCCCGCGCGGCCAGCGACACGCGCGGGGGCTCGTCATCGGGGCGACATCGCTGACCCGTTCTACTCTGTTCTACTTTGTTCTACTTTGTTCTACTTTGTTCTCATGCGCTTCCTGCAGGGCGGCCAGAGGCTGCACGTGTGCGACGTCTGCAGCGCGCAGGTGAGCCTGTTCGACAATGAGCGCCGCCTGGCCGACCACTTTGGCGGCAAGGCGCATCTGGGCCACGCGAAGATGCGGGAGCGCCTGGCGGAGCTGGAGAAGCGCGGCGGCGGCGGCGGCGGCGGCGGGGGCGGGGGTGGGTACGACCGTCGTCCCAGCGGCTATGCTCCGCTGTCCTACGCTCCGCAGCAGCAGCCGTACGGTCAGGGCGGGCCGCCCCGTGGCGCCTACGGCGGCGCAGTGGCACCCGGTGGCAGCCGCGATCGGGAGCGAGAGCGGGATCGTGACCGGGATCGTGACCGAGAGCGCAATCGGCGACGGAGCCGCAGCCGCGAACGGCGGCGCAGCCGTAGCCGGGAGCGTAGCCGGCGCAGCCGCAGCCGCGAAGACCGGCGGCGCTGAGCTGTGGGTGATCTGGGCCCTGAGAACAGTAAACCAAGGCGCGTTCACCAGCGCTGCGCCTGACTTCCTTCGCGCTCTGGTTCCGATAGCTTCACATCCGAGAGCAACTCAAGCGCCGGGTGCGACCCGATGCCATCGTATGTGTCATGCAACGTTTCTGCACCGGATACGAAAGGCGTGCCTCCTCCGTCGTCGTCAAAAATGTGGTACGGCCGTCATCAGCAGCCGCCGCCGCAGCAGCATTCTTCTTCTTCTTCCATAGTTCCATTTCTTCGACTGCATTGGTCGTCGCGCCTTCGCCTGCTCTATCTGTGCCGTCCTTGTCGTACCACCGCACTCCAGGCGCCATGCGTCGCAACGAGCCTCGCGCCAGCAGCCGCAGCGAGCGCATCATCCACCAGGGCGACGCGCAGTACCGCCCCCGCGCGGCGGCGCACCTGCCGCGCAGCCGCGCGAAGATCCTGGAGGTAGACGAAAGCACGACGGCTTCACAAGTGTTGGCGTATGAAGAGAGCGTGCGTCACCACTTCGCGCTGGACCAGTTCGGCCACGTCGGCGCGGACGTGAGCGAGGCGGCGAGCGCGTGGTCGGCTGGGCGAGAGCACGGAAGGCGGGAGGTGGAGGTCCCTACAGCCCCGCGCAAGCCGTTCTCTGTGGACCCCAAGCGCATCCCGAAGCCGCTGCGCCACCTTCTGGCCGGCGCCTTTAGCGGAGGTGCGCTGCCGCGCGCAACGGCGGGCACACGGACGGCTGCGAGCTCGCGCGGTGGCTGTGGGCACGTTGCGAGCATAATAGGCCTGACTCTCGAACCCAGGCATCTCCAAGACGGCAACCGCGCCCTTGGAGTCGGTCCGCATGAAGCTGATGGTCTCCGGGTCTAAAGGCGCGCTCGCATCTCTCTGCAAGTCACACGCACATCTGCGTTGCTCGTGCACCTTCTCATTCCCGTCTGGTGCGCGCAGGCCAATCCCTGGCGAACGTGGCGTCCTCCACGTGGAAGGCTGGCGGCTTCCGCGCCTTCTTCGCGGGCAACCTGGCCGACGTGATTCGTACGGCGCCCCAAAAGTCGGTGCAGCTGGCGTCTTTCGACGCGTACAAGAAGCTGTTCGCGTCCAAGGACCCACTCACCGGTCGCTCAACCACGCCCGGGTGGGCCAGCGCCGTATGTGGCGCCGCGGCAGGCGTGACGTCAACAATCACGTGCTTTCCGCTGGAGGTGCTCCGCACCCGCCTGGCTTGCAGCGACCAGTACCGCAACCTGGTGCACGCGGCTGCGGTGATAGTGAAAAACGAGGGGCCGAAGGCTTTGTTTGGAGGCTTGGGGCCGTCGCTCGCGGGGGTTATCCCATACGCCGGCTGCAATCTGGGCATGTACGACGCCCTCAGATACGCCTACAGCAAAAGCACGGGCCAAGAGCGTGTTCCCAAACTGGCGGCGCTGTGCATCGGCTCCGTGGCGGGCGTGACAGCAGCGACGGTGACCTTTCCTTTGGAAGTGGTCCGTAGGCGAATGATGTGCGGCGCCAAGTTTGCAAACACGGCGGTGGCGCTGAGCACCATCGCGCGCATGGAGGGCACCGGCGCGCTGTTCAGCGGTTGCTTGCTGAACTGGGTGAAGCTGGCGCCTAGCGCGGGCCTGTCCTTCTACTTCTATGAGTACGCCAAGGAGTCACTGGGCCTCGCGGAGGCCACCACGACACAGCAGCTGCCGGCCAAAGCAAAGGCGCCCAAGAAACGCGCAGAGAAGAACGTGTAACGTTACGCCGAGATGTTGAACAACACGAACCCTCTGTTCTAACTTTGTTCGAACGCGGCCACACTGATTCCCTCTTCCCGCGTCAGCGCGAGCAGCCATGGACGGCGGCTTCGATCCGTTGACTGCGGGCGTGCCGTCTCGCTCGCGCGTCACT
>Ga0208951_1000630_pt1 | contig 16184 bp, 24 predicted proteins | sample GreLakmeMI27MSRF_FD_187702 | JGI IMG/M metagenome (GOLD analysis project Ga0208951, IMG submission 187702) | Freshwater lentic microbial communities from great Laurentian Lakes, MI, USA - Great Lakes metaG MI27MSRF (SPAdes) | ecosystem: Environmental > Aquatic > Freshwater > Lake | place: Great... | reverse complement strand
ATTCAAAATTTTGTAAGCCTGTGCAATCTCGTCGAGAGTCTGGGCGCCCGTCACGATAATCTTCCCCGTGCTGAAGATGCTGGCCGTCACCTGCTTCATACCAACCCCCGGAACAAACTTGACCTTGACTGCGCTGTACCTGTCGGGATCAAAAGTAACCTTGAATCCTGGAACCTTGGCAAATTTTGTGATAATTTTGTTCAAATTTACAGATGAATTCAGTGAAAAGTTGGTGTTGATCATTTTGACGTCAGCATCGGCAACGGGTGGAGGCGCGTCCAACTCTAGAACGGCTGCCAAAATAAAGGACAGTTGCTTGAGGATTCGGCGACAGTCGAAGAGATCAGAACACCCAGCCACCTGGATAGCGCCGTTTCCGAAAATCTTGATACTCTTCCGAGAATAGGCGTCCTGATAACCAATAGTAACCTGATTGTAAAACGCCGTGTCTTTCATATTCCACTCAAACCCACGAAACTTGGAGCCCTTGCGGCGAACAGTCACCGAGCCGAGCTCTTTGAATTTTTCTTTAAATTTCTTGAGGTCAATCTCCTGAAGAAATTTAGAAATCATCGTGATCGTCGTGATCCGAACCCATGATGGATCCGGGCGCTGCGGATCGGCCACGAGGTCCTTGCGTATCGCGTCAAGTTTCTGAATGTAAGGGAATGAGTCCATGTTTCATGTTGGTTTAAACACTGTCTTCAAAACCCTAACTCTCACTGGACACGTTTTTTCTCAGCCTTCTTGGCGATGGTTGCGAATGGCGTCTTGAGCAGGTAAGACTTCATCACCTTCCGGTAATGCTTCTTCAGCTTCTCGTCGTTGGGATGAATATTGTTCGTACGTGTCACGTTGTGAGCTATGAGAGAAATCAGCTTTTGCTTCTTCACGGATGCAATCACACGGTTCAGCTCGGTCAACCGGACGCCCCGAGTCGACTTTTTTGGGCGACGGGTCCGACGCGCGACCGCCTTGCGTCTCTGCGTCTCGGGGGTCTGTGACATCGTGTTTAGTCCCTCGAGAATCTTCACCGTCTGTGAAACTCCGCCGAGGTTTTGAACCGCCTTGATGGCTGCGGGACTCGCACCCTTCATGTTGATCGCGAGTCTGACGTTGCCCCCCGACTCGTTGAGGGCCTCTGCAGCCTTTGCAACCTCTGATGCACCACCGGGGACCAGCGCCACCGTTTGAATCGCGTTCGTTACGCCGCCCACGTTGTTAATCGCCATGCGTTGTGGCGCTGGTAGAGGGGGGGCGCCGCCGTTACCAGCCGTAGTAACGGCACCCGGTCCGTACACTGCACGTGGAGGCTCGGCACGACCAAGTGCTATACGGAGCGCGTTCGCATCCACCGCCTCACGCCGTCTCCGATTGTAATTGGAATCAGACTCTCCTGAATACCGAGGAGGTTCGGGGGCGGTCACCATACGACGCATACCTAGGTTGTAATTAACAGGGCGACGCTCGTAGTCACCTGAACGGCGGCGCTCATTGAGACGGCGGCGCTCATTGAGACGTCGGCGCTCATCGAGACGGCGGCGCTGCACCTCAAGCGCATTGCGTATATTCCGGTTGTTCACACCTCTTAAATTGCGAGTAAAATTGGAAAACTTGTTGAGGTTTGTAATCTCACGAATAATGGCGATAATCGCGGAAACAATCTCCCGGCGCCCACTGAAATTGATGGGAAGCTGCTTCAAAAGATCCACAAGACGCGTCAGACGATCACTGCTGGAATACGAGTAACGAATTTTGTTCATCATTTCACGAACGCGATTGGAAATCTTGGAATTCACATTCGCAGAGTTTATTGGGTTCTCACGGCGCCACTTGAGGAGGGCGCTCAGGTTAAACTTGGAAAAGTTGGGTCTAGCGGCAGGTCCATTGACAGGTCTGGCGGCCGGTCCTGTGGCAGGTCCCACGACGGCGCCACCCGTGTTCAAGTACCAACCAGTCTTTCCATTTTTCGTTCCGAAATACCACTTGCGGCCGTTCTTGGGGCGGTTCGCCTGTCTGAACGTGTTCACCGCGAAAAAGTTGGGTGGAACCTCCGCCATCTTACCATTGGTCTTGAAAAGATTCATGATCACCTTGAAAATTAAGTTGGCTGTGTTTTTGTTATTGGATTTAGGAGCCTGAGCCACTTTCGCCTTGATCTCTTCAACTTTTGCAGGCGTTTCGTTCTTGGCCAGAGCCTCTGTAATTATTTTCAAAATTGAATTTGAATTGGGGGAACCAGCAATCTTCACAGCCTCCTCGGCGGTCGGTTTGGTCATCGCCTTGGCTGGGGTCATTGAATTTTGAATTAATTTTAAAATTAATTTAGCCGTATTAGATTTTGGGGTGTTACCAAGTGTTTCTGTGATTTCCCTAGTCACTTCGGGTTTCAGGACAGTCTTCAAATTTTTTCCAGAATTCAGAGTCGTCTTTACGATAGACACAACAGCCTCGGCGACAGCATCAGTTGGGGCGGCCGATATGACTTGTTTAGAAACTCCTGGCGCGGAATTGACGATAATTGCCGCAATGGCGGGTGCTAGGTTGTTTTTGTTCGTCAATTTCTGTTTCAAATTGGCGGTTGGAATGCCACCCTGAACGATGCGTGTAATCGCTTCGGCGACAGCATCAGTTGGGGCGGCCGATATGACCTGTTTGGCGACCCCTGGAGTGGACTTGAGAATAATTTCAGCAATAGCGGGGGCCAGATTGTTTTTGTTCGCCATTTTCTGTTTCAAATTGGCGGCTGGAATGCCACCCTGAACGATGCGTGTAATTTCATCCGCGAGTACAGAGGCATTACTCATTACTAGGACCCTAGACAAAAAAAACGTGTCCTGATCAGCCCAAGGGTTTGACGCACCTCATGAAAGTCATGTCCAAACTCAAGATGCTTAAGACGCGCCTCATCTCGCCTTACCAGCACGATGGCCTCAAGTGGCTCGTGGCTCGGGAGACCGACACGGTGCACCCGGGTGGGTTCCTATGTGATGAGATGGGCCTGGGCAAGACTGTACAGCTCATCGCGACTATGCTCGTCAACCCCAAAGCTCGTACGCTCGTGGTGGTTCCCAAGTCCATAGTCGGACAGTGGTGTTCGGAGGTGGCGAGGTTCGCGCCGAGCCTGAGCACCTATGCTTTTGATGGAGTAAAGCGCAAGTTGCCTGACAAGCTCCCAAATATCGTGATCGCTCCATACTCTGTACTGCCTCAGCGTCCAGGTGGTCCTGTCTGTGAGCTTATGGGCGTCAAGTGGGATCGCGTGATCCTTGACGAGGGTCACGAGATTCGCAACAAGAAGAGCAAGGGTCACATCGCGTGCAAGGCGCTGGATGCGACGATCCGCTGGATCGTGACAGGCACACCCGTCTTCAACTCCATGAAGGACTTTGTGGCTCTGTGTGCCTTTGTGGGGCTTCCCCGCGAGGTGGTCCAGGGATACACGGACAAGATTCGCGAAAAGTTTGTACTGCGTCGTACGAAGATTGACGTGGCCCGGCACAACGCGCGCCTGGAGCTTCCGCCTCTGGACTTTCAGAATCTCGAGCTGGAGATGTACCCAGAGGAGCGCGACTTGTACAGTGAAGTGTTCCAGAAGGGTCAGGCGATCGTGAGCCACGTGTTCAAAACAGGCACCCAGAACCTTCACCAGATGGAGCTTCTCGAGTGCCTCTTGCGTGCCCGGCAGGTGATGTCATGGCCTCAGCTGTACCTGGACGGCATCGCGCTCAAGGAGGAAAGCGATCCCGAGCCGTGGCTTGGGCGGTCGAAGAAGATGGAGACGCTCATAGCGAACATCAAAACTCACAAGACCGAAAAGGCCCTCATTTTTACTCAATTCATGGGCGAGATGGATCGAATCCAAGAGCTCTTGACGGAGATGGGCACCCCCACATTCCGCATCGACGGTTCGGTGCCAAAGGAGCAGCGCGACGAGCGGATCCAGGGGTTCAAGAAGGGACCGGTGAACTCAGTCTTCATCATCCAGATCAAGGCGGGTGGCGTGGGTCTGAACCTCCAAGAGGCGACGCGCGTCTATATCACCTGCCCTGCGTGGAATCCCGCGACGGAGCTCCAGGCGATTGGCCGCGCTCACAGAACGGGGCAGACCCAGAAGGTGGTAGTGCGCCGCCTCATCTACATGGGAGAGGACGGAGTCGAGCCGCTGCCGAGCGTTGAGCAGAGCATCATGCACTTGCAAGAGGGGAAGGCCAAGGTGTGCGCTGAAGTGCTCGCCGATCCGAGGCTCGAGACACAGGTGCCCAACGTGACGAGGACCAAAATTACGATTCATGCTCTCAAGAAAATTTTCGCAGTGTAATGTAAAATGCACTATAGTTACCCCATGTCCACCCCCCAGCAGCGTTTAAATGCGGCAAAAAAGGCTGCTCAGGCTAACAAAAAGGCGGCGGTGGCTAACAAGAAAGCAATGTCTGCGAACCGCAAGGCGATGGAAGCTGCTCGTACTTTGATGAAAATGTCAAAGTGAAATAAAATTCTATATAAAGATAAATGACGATCGGTTCGAGAGCTCAGGTTTATCACGGAAACGCCACCGAGACCGCAGGCGGCCTCAAGAAGAAGGATCTGAAGATGGTCAAAAAGTCGGGCGAGATTGTCAGCAAGGCCAAGTCCAAGGATGAGAAGAAGAACCCATGGATAAAGGCGGTCGCAAAGGCCAAGAAGGATCTAGGCATCAAGGGCTTTGCGCTGATTCAGGGCCCCTTGTTGGCAAAGGCGCGTGAAATTTATTCCAAGTGAGTAATATAAGATATGAGTTCTAAACTCAAAATGGTTATGATGGCGTGCTACCTACTTTCGGCCGGGGTGTTCATCACCGCCAATGGAGCCATAGCCAAAGAATGCTATGACAATAATCAACCGTTTGCCGACAGTACTGATATGCGCAAGAAGAATAACAAATTTTTACTGGGAATGGTCATAATGGGGCCTCTGTGTATCTTGTGCGCCCTCATGGGTATAGTTATCGCTACAAGAATTCCTTGATTAATTTTGTTATGAAATATAAATGAAAGATACTCTTCTTGGCCTTCGCATTTCGTCCAGTATTGCGATGATGAATAAGATTCTCAAGACTCCAAAAATGCGCAAATCCCCTTCACCAAAACGGGGGGGTCAACCGACTTCACCTCGGCGATCGGCTGCTCGATCCCGTAAAACCGGATCTGCGAAGCGCGTACGGTAAGTCCCCATATGTTATTGAAAAAGTAATTTGATTCAATATCAATCATACAAGTCAGTTCTTGCCCACGGAAGAGACCTTCTCTGATCTCGGGCGTGACCTGTTTTGAATTTTCATCAAAAATATACGTGGCTTCATCAATTTTGATCCTCAAAGACCCGTTTGTAAAGTTGGATTTGAATGGCTCTTGTGGGCACAGACGACGCTCCAATTCAGACCACCATTCAATGAATTCATGGTTCTTTATTTCCACATTGAAGCTTTTGTACTGTGAAACACCCCACGTACACGCACCACGGGGAAGCTGAAAACGAAGAGGCTTTCCGTCATACACGTACTTGCTCTTGTCCTTCATACCGGGGGCTACATCTATGATGTCTTTGGCGACATCTGACCACAGAACCATTCTAAATAAAATGTCTGTTCTTTTTAAATGGGACACCTCGTGTTAGATCAGCCTCCAGGGCGTTACCGCCCGAGCGTTGGTCGGCGAACGCCGCTTCCCACTATTCGGGAGGTTTCAAAATGGAACAAACTGCGTCAGGCTGTGAAGCGTCAAACGAACCGCAAAAGGGTGGCGAAAGTTGGTGAGACGCGTGGACGCTTCACGGTGGTGCCCAAGTCTCCTAATTCTCCAAAAGTTGGGAATAGACGCGGACGCTTCACGGTGGTGCCCAAGTCTCCTAATTCTCCAAAAGTTGGGAATAGACGCGGACGCTTCACGGTGGTGGCCAAGTCTCCTAATCGTGGACGCTTCACAGTCGTGTCAAATACCATGAGGAGCGTGGCCCGGCCGCCGAGCCTCGTAAACATGTATCGTAAAATTGAGGCTAATATTTTAAACCTTGAGGATCAGGTCACTAACATGCGCAGACGCCTACGCAAGAACTTTGAGATGAACAATCTTGAAAACAAAATTTACAATATGGAGCAAAAATTGGCAAACCACAAAAAGGTCATGAACTCCAAAATAAAGCCTCTCGAGAACAAGCTTGAAGCCGCGCACAAGGAGGCTGCGAATCTCAAGAAGAAGATAAACTCGGCGCGCCCCTAAGAAGGATGCGCATTTCCGTCGTCCACGCCAGTCTCGAAATCTTTCCTTCGAAGCATCCACACGCAGCCGTCACTTCTAACAGGTGCTCCTCTTCTTGATCGTTAAATACATGTAGACCGGCAGTGTGATAACTGAGTTCAATAGGTCTCCGTATGATATGAAACCCTGGAATCCGAAATATATGGAGAGATTTTGATTCTAAATTGTAAATAATCCCGTCATGGGATTTGAGGAGGTACCATAAGCGCCAAGACTTGGCTTCGTTAAGTTTTTTTGGTGGAATTTTGAAACATAATTGAACGTCGATGTTCGGATCTGACGCCTCAATTATTTTTCGAATCAGTTCGGTCGGTAGTTTTGACCATAAATTCATAATTATTTAATAGCTCATAGTTTTAACCTGAACGCACACCGTGTTCAACCTGAACACATCTCACAACTCTCGGGATTGGCAAGGGAGCATGCAAGAATTTGATCCTTTGTGGGCGCGACCGGAACCGTTACCTGCTGCGCCTTGGCCTTTGCTCGCGTCCGGAGGTAATACATCCCAGTTTTGATCCCCTTCTTCCAGCCGTACAGATGCATACTAGAGAGCTTCGCCAAACTCGGGTTCTCCATGAAGATGTTCAAGGATTGCGACTGGTCGATATACACGCCACGGTCAGCGCTCATGTCAATGATGCTCTTCTGTGGAATCTCCCACACCGTCCGGTAAATGTTCTTGAGTTCGAGCGGAACGTCCGTAATCTGCTGGATCGACCCACCGTTCCGCACAATATCCGTCTTGATGGCGGGGCTCCACTTTCCAATCTTTTGTAGGTCTCGGATCAGATGCTTGTTGATCATGACAAACTCACCGGCAAGTGTCCGACGCAGGTAGATGTTGGTCGTGTACGGCTCGAACGCCTCGTTATTCCCCATGATCTGGGCGGTACTGGCGGTCGGCATTGGGGCCACGAGCAACGAGTTGCGGAGTCCATGGATCTTGATAGATTCCCTAATTTCATTCCAAAATTCAGGAGTCTTGTGATTCCAGAGATCCGGTTGAAGGATGCCCTCGGATGCCGGAGACCCCTTGAACGTCTCGTAAGGCCCCTCCTCCTTGGCCAACTCACAAGACTGGGTCAAGGCTGCGTGGTAAATGGCCTCGAATATACCCTTGTTGAGATCTCGCGCCTTGGGTTCGTCAAAAGCAAGACCCAGCATCATGAACACGTCGGCCAATCCTTGGATCCCGATCGCGATGGGCCGGTGCCGAAGGTTAGACTTCCGGGCCGGCTCGGTCGGGTAGTAATTGCGGTCTATGACGCGATTCAGGTTCCGGGTGACAACTCCCGTCACTTCGCACAGTTTTGTAAAGTTGAATTGATTTCCTTCGACAAAGGTTGGGAGGCAGATGCTGGCCAGGTTGCACACGGCCGTCTCGTCCGGACCGCTGACCTCCATGATTTCAGTGCAAAGGTTTGAAGACTTGATGACGCCGATGTTCTTCTGGTTGCTCTTCTCGTTCACAGAGTCCTTGTAGCACATGTATGGCGTCCCGGTCTCAACCTGAGACTTCAGTATCGCGTCCCAAACTGTGCGCGCCTTGACCGCCTTCTTAAATCTCCCCTGTGCGACGTACGTTCTGTAGAGCTCGTTAAATTCCTCGCCGTACACGTCGGGCAGTCCAGGGGATTCGCTGGGACACATGAGGTGCCAATCCTCATCATTCTCAACCTTCTGCATGAAGAGGTCGGGAATCCACATGGCCGTGAAGAGGTCTCGGCAGCGCATCTCATCGTCTCCCTGGTTCAGGCGGAGTTCAAGAAACTCCATAATGTCGGCGTGCCAAGGCTCCAGGTAGATGGCGAAGGAGCCCTTGCGCTTCCCGCCACCCTGGTTGACGTACCGTGCCGTGTTGTTGAAGACGCGGAGCATGGGGACGATACCGTCGGCCACTCCATTCGTCCCCTTGATCGGTGAACCGTTCGCTCGTATGTTCGAGCAGTGAATTCCGATACCCCCAGACCACTTGGAAATCTGAGCGCACTCCTTGAGCGTGTCGTAGATGCCCTCGATGCTGTCATCCTTCATGGCCACCAGGAAGCAAGAACTTCCCTGTGCTTTATTCGAGAGACTATTAAAAAGCGTAGGCGTTGCATGCGTGAAGTATTTTTGGCTCATCATGTCGTAAGTCTCTCGTGTGCGTTTCGCGTCACCGCCATGGATCCAGAGAGCAACGCGCATGAAGAGGTACTGGGGCGTCTCACCTTCGTTCAAGTAACCCTTCTGGAGCGTCTTGATCCCAAAGTATCCAAAAAGGTAATCGCGCTTATGATCGATCCACGTATCCATTTCGGGGGTGATTAGTGATACCCCTTGACTTGAAACCACTCCCTGTCTGTTAAGTGCGCACATAGCATGACTAAAAGTACCAGGACAATTCTTTTGAAGATTAGATACTGTTACTCTCATGGCCAAAGTCTCGTAATCCGGGTGCTCAGTGATCATCGCCACGGCCACCTCAGCCGTCAGGTTGTCGATTTCAGACGTTGAAATCCCGTCATACATGCTCTGGAAAACCTTCTGGGCCACCTTATCCGATTCGACGTTCAGGGGCTCGAACTCCGGAGCCTGATTAAGATTTGAAATGCGTTTGGTTACTTTGTCGAATAACATCTCTTGAACGTCCCCTGACCGCTTGATAACCTTCATTGTATTATATACTCGGCATTTCTCTATGGCATTGTATAGAGTATTTCCATGAAAACCCTCCTGCAGTTTTCTGACGGCCTATAAGACAAGCCGTTACGTACTTTCTGTCTATACACGCCGACTGAGCTGCGAATGTAACGGTCGTGAATGTCTCCAGGAATTTTCCGTCGGTTGTATACTTGTCGACTGAAGTACCGATCTTGGCTTTCGTCTCGGGTGTATGCGTTCTATTGAAGAATGGATTGTTCTCCCCGACTTGGGTTCCCTTTTTCTTTGAACTTATGAGCTTTTTTGTTTCTTCAGTATGTGTTTTGCCTTTGTTAGCTGAACCAATTTTGGTTTTGGTTTCCTCTGTACGTGGTTTTCCAAAATTGAAGTTTTTCTCACCAAGTTTAGCTTCTCTCATTTTAGATCTGGATTCGATATGAACATTTTTATTTGTATTTCCACCAGCTTCTAAGTTATAACCATTTGGTGATATTGTTTTCCTTTCTTGAATTTCAGTAATTTCTCTCGCGTCAAGTTGATCATTCAGAACCTCAGAAATAACCGAAAACTCAAAGTTGGTTATACCATACTTTGAGAATGCATTAGAAAGAATAGTTTCGGTCGAATGCCTATGCGCCCTCCATCTGTTCTTGACGTTCTTTTGTATAGTCTGGCCTACGTAGCATTTGCCATTGATTTTGTTCTTTATCATGTATATATACCCCATCCTGTTATAATGGTCGTTTTTTTTATCCCTGCATACATCAAATGAGCACCCGTCTGCTTCCCACGCCCCTTACGGATGCTTTCTTTTCTGATTTCAATCGCGAGAGCGTCCATAATGCCATCATCGAGTTGGTCCAGGCCAAAACCGGTGTGAAAATTCAGCGCCAGAATGACGCAGACCTGCAGGCGCTCATGAAGCGCGTGTATACAAACATGGCACGCGATCCGTACAGTGACATTCGGGGTCAGGTAGACGCCATGAACAACCAAGTCGCCAAGGAGGCGACGGCCACGGTATCGACGGGCGTTCTTCAGCAGATAGTGTACCTGCGTGACATCTCCTCGAACCCCGTGCCCCTTGCTGCCCCCGTCAGCACGAGCACGTACGGAAATAAATTACCTTACAATAGCAAGATTGCATTCTAAATGAAGGCATTAAATGATATCCTTTTTGGATTTTTCATCTTTTTCGCAATTGATCGTGCGATCCGCCTCTTCAGTAATTCGGTCGTCGAGCCGTGGATGCGGAAAAGTGGCAAGGGGGAAAAATCTATAGAAAACTGGAAGTTGGGATCCGAGCTGATACTGCTCTTAGCGGCGTGTTTCCTGGTGTTCAGAATGCGTAACCAAGCTTAGAGACGAACCGTCTTTGTTTTACAATGAATAAGTTTCGCGACGAAACTGCCGAAATGTGTAAGCGCAAGGGCTGGGACAAAGCTCCAGTAAGCATCGTGTGGATGCTTCTCAATGAAGAAATAGGAGAACTCGCTTCGAGTATCCGTCAGAACCAGCGCATCTACAAGAAGACTGGGCTCAAAAAGGACAGGGGAACTGACATCATGATGGAGATGGGTGACGTGTTCAGTTATCTTTTCCAATTGGCCCACATGTTGAATGTGGACATGGACACCATGTGGGAGCTTCATCGTCAGAAGATCCAGACAAAGGTGTATGCAAAAAATAATGCAAGCGTATGTTAAATGGCCACCGCCGCCATGGCATGCGATGAGTTGAGCATCAATCGCTTCAACCCCTATACGTGGTCCGGAACCTTCGGTGTGTATTCCGACGGGTTCCCGAGCACGATCCCCATTGATGGGTCATACACGACCGAGATTAGCGAGACTCCCACAATTTACACGGACGATCTCGAAGGTTCAGCCGATCCAAACATGAACCTTTCTGGCCCCATGTACTTAAAGACGGCTGACACCAGCCCGGCGCCATTCCGCGGGTTCCCAGCGCGCAAGAATGAGTTCCCCGATGGAACCGTGACGTGGATGCGTCCAGGCCAACCGTGGAGCTGGTCGGGCGGCGGCAAAGATAAAGCCGCGGACGACACGTGGACAACAACTGTTCGCACGAACGGAAACGACATGCTCATTTGGCTACTGATTGCCGCTATTGCGGTGTATGTGTACTCGCGCCTCAAAAAGTAACCACCTTTGGCGCCACCACCTTGACTAATTTCTTTGATAAATTATCCCTTTCAGTTTTAGACCGTTCATTCAGGTTGGGGCAATTGTGAACCTCGAGCTGAATGCACCTGGTGCAAAAGTTCCCCGCACATTCGCGGCATTTCAGGAAACGATTCTTGTGACGGCAGGACATTTTTGGCCCGAAAATGTCCTGAAAAGCCTCCTCAACGCTGCTCATCTTCTACTAGCTCACATACAATTTCATTCTTAAACAGTGTTTGCGTCTGTTCATTGATGAGTTCGCATAGGCCATGTTCCCTGCCCTTGACGACGCGATCCCACGCCACCTTCATGGCCGCAAGGTTCTTTTCAAACCACACACGGTCCCGCTTGACTCGTACAACTACAAACTCCTCTGGGAGTGGAGGAACGCTTTCAGTGTTCCCGGGACGGTACTGAATAAAATCGCACTCCTCGAGGTCGGTAATCTCCAGCTGTAATTGAACCTGAGGCAAATAATGCTTAGGCACCTTTGCCTCAATTTTGCGCGTCAATGGACACTTTATCTCTACAAGAATGCCATCTTCAGTGACGCCGTCGGGCGACGCCCCGAGCCATGGATACACACGATGTCTGACAAGACCAATCTCGTGAGACTTGCGACCGGTTCGCTGATCATACAAGTCGCGAACAAAGGGCTCGAGGAGCGTACCGTGCGCAGTTGCGGCATTTCCAGCCCACTTGGTCCTGAGAACCTTCTTCTTCACAAACGCATCTGGAGACTCGTACCGACTTTCACCGATGGCACTCGCCACGTCACTTGCTGTGATCATGTGCTCACGCAGCTCTAACCATTCGTCTGATCTTTGTTCAGCGTATTCAGCCGCAATGAGCTCCATTGCTCTCGTTACTACGGTCTCGTTTTGGGGGGCCTCCATTCTTACTCTTAAAACGGGGATCAGTCTTAAGTACAATTTCAGCTGCGTTCTGTTCAGCTTGTTTCTTCGTAAGTGCGAATCCCGCCCCGCATTCCATGCCATCGACCACCACGGTTATGAAGAATTGCCCATTCGTCTGACCATCGACCCGATAGTCGGGTAACGGGTATTTGAGAGCCTGACACCAGCGCATGAGCTGATCCTTGTAGTTGTCGTCGGCCAAAGACGTCTCAACCTTGGTGAAAGATGCAAGAACAAATTGCTTCGCATGGACCATTCCAAGATCTAGATATATTGCACCCACGAGAGCCTCAAAGACGTCCTCCATGATGTGCTCATTGGTATTCCATCCGTTGCGGTCCCCTTTTTCATCCATGAGAATCATCTTCTCGAGACCCAGAATCTTTGAAATTTCACACAAAGTCTTGCCCCTGACCATCTTCGTCCGAGCCTTTGTCAAGAAACCCTCCTGGTGCTTTTCATATTGATCAAAAAGATGCTTTGTAATTATAAATCCGAGTACGGAATCGCCCATAAATTCAAGAGTTTCGTACGAACCAGTCAGACCGGAATACCGCTTCAGGGCCGACTTGTGCGTAAACGCCCTGCGATACAATGCAAGGTCTTTGATTTTAGTTCCAACTAGAGCGTTCAGGTTTTCACGTGAAAGCTCTGGTGGGGACTCAGTCTCCATTTTGTTTTGTATTACATTACACTCACACTTTTAAGCCTACGAGACCGCGCAATCTAAGAAGCCGGCGCCTTCGCAACCTTTGGGCGAACCTTCTTCTCCTTGGGGGGCGCGTTTGGGTCGACCGGAGCCTTGGGCTTCTTCTCAACGACCGGCTTCTCCTCCTTGATGTAGTGAGGGTTGATGAACTTCTGGATGTTCAGGAAAGTCACCTGGGTGCCAGCAGGAGGCTGCAGCAGATCCTGGAGTACCGCGTCCAGTGCGATGTTCTGACCCGTCTTCAGGTTCTTCTCGGTCACGTAGGTGTTCATACGCGCCGTCACCTGGGAACGCGAGATCTTCTCATCGGCACCGAGACCGAGGAAGGTGCGCAGCTTGTCGGTCACGTTCAGAGGCTTGTTGAACCCGTTGTTCTGGGAGCGGGCAGCCTGCTTCTCTCCAGTAGGATCCTCAAAGTGCTGACGAATCTTGCGCACATCCTTGTGCAGAGCCTTCAGCTCCTTGGCAATAAGCTCGAGGGTAACAGGTGTCGTGGTGGCCATTTCTACTGTAGAAGGTGTGACCATCTTTAAGCCATTGACATTATAGCTAACACAATGATAACCAACATCAAGACCGGAATCGCAAACCTTTCCCAGACCGCCTGGTACTGTACATCAGGTGCTTTGAAGTCGTACGCACCCCTCATTATAGTGGGACGATCACTGGTTTGGAGGTTGATTCCAAAGTCTGGAGGAAGTGATGTTCCAGTTGACGCCCGAAATTCATTCTGAAATTGAAGAATACTCGGAGCGTTATCACACTGCGGGACGCAGCACCCAGCATCACACGGGGACACCAGGCCGTTCTGGTTGTTTATATAAGCGCATACATTAGACCCAGGAACTATAGGGTTCGCGATGCACTGACACCCCTTGGTGATCAGGTCGGAACTACACTTGGTCATCTAGTGTTAAAGAAGAAATTAGTTCTTAGTATAAAATGGAGTACGCAACGCCCCAGAAACTCCCAGACGGACGGTATTTCCTGAAGATCAGCGGGGCCCGCCACCAGGTCAACGGTCTCATTCTTCAGGACTCCCTTGCGTCCAAGTCTGTAAATTTCAAGACGGATTCCAACATTTTTTCAGGCATTGACAGTCAGATCATTACCCAGGCCAAGTTGTCCAAGCAGGAGTGGTTCGGCAAGGACCTGAGCGACGAGACCATCCAGAACGCATGGCAGGAGAGCGTGACTGACGGTGTTCTTGGCGCATCTCTGGTGACGGTCAAGGGGAATGTGGCGACCCTTGCGTATGATACTCGCAAGAATCCAGTCGAGCTCAAGGATATCCAGCCCGAGACGGCATGTGACGTTGTTCTCGAACTGTCGGGTCTTTGGTTTCTGAAAAAGTCGTTCGGTCCCATCTGGCGGATTCTCCAGGTGCGCGTCCGGGCGCCACCCAAGACGCCCGAGCTCCCCAAGGAATATCTTTTCGCGGACGAGCCAGTCGAGCAAGACGAGGAGGATCCGTCCGACTATCTTGACTAGTCCAGCCCAAAAAAAATTATCGGTAACTATTAATAATATGGATCGCAAGGGACTGGCAATTTTGGTTCTGGCCGTAGTCATTCTCCTTCTGATGTTCGCTCCCAAGCGCAGCAGCTTCAGCCCCAGCCCCGCACTCGGTGGCTATAACATTGGTAACGGCCCTCTGAGCAGCCAGGGTTCCGCTTACCAGCGCGGCGTCTCCGGTGGCGATATGCCATCTGTCACATACGAGGGTGACGTATCGTCCTCCAGCCTGATCCCCCGTGAGGTGATCCAGACGGAGGATTTCGGTCAGTTCAGCCCGGACAGTATCCTGTCGGGCCAGAATTACCTCGACCCGCGCAGCCAGATTGGTTACCCCGAGACGGTGGGCGGTGTCCTGCGTAACGCCAACCAGCAGTTCCGCTCCGAGCCAATCAACCCCCGCACCCCAGTCAGCATCTTCAACCTCAGCACGATCCCCCCCGACACCATGCGCCCCAAGTTTGAGATTTCGCCCGAGTATCAGTAAATCCGAAGGATTTGTGATGAAAAGTTTGCGTCAAGCTACGCACAAATAACTACTACGTAGTTACTAAATATGGACTTTAAATCAGCCATGACCGAGTGGGTTGGCCTCAAGGCCCAGTTGGCCGCAGCTCGCAAAGATCTCAGCGTCCTCAATGGGCGCGAGAAGGATCTTCGCAAGTTTGTGACGAGACACATGAAAGAGAATGAAATTGACACCGTCAGAGTTCAGGACAAGGTGAAGGTTAATTTCAAAACAAAAACGACCAAGGGGTCTCTTACGAAGGATGTCATAAAGACGGGTCTGGGTATGTTTTTTGGTGGAAATGAGGCTCAGGTTGAGGGGGCGTTCCAGGCCATTCTGGACGCGGCTCCCGTCAAGGAGTCTGATGGCGTGACGGTGACGGGTCTGAAGGCGCTTCTCGAAGCTTAGAGGCTACGAGCGTTTGTAACACAAGTCAAAACACAATGGGTATTAATGACGAGTACTCTCGTGATGCGTACAATTACGACATTGCGTACGACTCTGATGGGTCGGACGAATTCGACCCAGAACTCCATCCAGAAGACTGGCAGGACATGTACTCCCAGGAACTCCTAGATGGTTGGATGAAGATCCGTGAATATACAGAGGCTCATTACATGAACCTCCGAGCAACATTCCCCAATTTTGTTGATCTCGTTCTAAATTCTGGTCGCTGGTACCGGGCTCAGGCCGCCAACGAAGATCACCGCGTCATGTGGAATATCATAAGCAACCTCCCCGTGATTTGTGACAGGGTACACGCTGAGAATTTCTTCGGGTGGGCAGAAAATTATATAGGCAAATTGTAAGATGTTTGATATTACCGGCCCAAAGGTTCTCGTCCCCGCGATTCTGTTCGCCGTCTTGAGCCCGCGCTTCATCCTTGCCCTGCCAGGTGGCGCGGGCCTCCTTATCCAGGCGGTGTTCCACGCCCTGGTTCTCTCTCTGCTCTACTGGGCCATCGCCAAGTTTGTGCTCAAGATTAGCCTGACCAAGGCTGATCTGTTGGTCCCAGCGGTGCTGTTCGTGCTGCTGACCCCAGGTCTGGTGCTGACGATTCCACCCAGTAACGGCGGTCTGTTCGTCTCTGGCCAGACCTCTCCACTTGCGGTGGGTGCGCACACGCTGGTGTTTGCCATGCTGTTCGCCTTCCTGCGCGGCCAGTACCCCCAGTATTATTAAATTAAAATTGTAGAATGGTCCGATGTCTCTCCATCGGTCCAGGAGCCATGGGCTTCTTCCTTTATTTAGGAGTAATTTCAAAACTAAAACAAGATGGCCGTCTTGACAATCTCGAGGAAATCTCGGGGGCGTCAGCAGGTGGCCTTCTGGGATTTCTGTTTCTCGCGACGAAAGGGGACATTGCCAAGGTTCTCGATTATTCACTCGACGTGCCCGTGAAACAGA
>Ga0208951_1000629_pt1 | contig 16203 bp, 17 predicted proteins | sample GreLakmeMI27MSRF_FD_187702 | JGI IMG/M metagenome (GOLD analysis project Ga0208951, IMG submission 187702) | Freshwater lentic microbial communities from great Laurentian Lakes, MI, USA - Great Lakes metaG MI27MSRF (SPAdes) | ecosystem: Environmental > Aquatic > Freshwater > Lake | place: Great... | reverse complement strand
GCCTTCCGGAAGGCCCATACACGGACCCATCCGTCCACCCATCCGTCCGGACTGGACGGACGGAAGGGTGGCCCAAGGCGCCGGGTGGTCCCGCCTGCGGGCTGCTGTGAGCAGCGGGCGCAGCGGAAGGCGGAAGAGCGCCAGCAGCGATGTAGAAATTAGATGGAGGAAGAGCAGAGCACCCTGGGCGCGCCAGAGGAGCCGCGAAGAGCTGGATGCGACGCGATCTCGAGCTGAGGTCTGCGCAAGGAATCTGAAGATGGAGGTCAATTTTAGCATCTGCTTTTGGACGGGCTAGCCGCTGTTGGACGGACCCTTCCGGGCCGACCCGGACTGGACGGACGGACGGACGGCGCCGGAGGCGCCGGACGGACGGAAGGGAGGCCAAAAAGCCGACCCATACACACCCCTGCCCCGCCCTAGTGTGTCGTACTACGTACCCACTACGCTGCTAAACACTGTGGAGTCTTTGTCGTACGCTGCGCGGCAAGGGTGGCGCGGATGTGTGTGCGAGGCGCGCAAAGGGTGCTGCCGCTCTCGCGCTCTGCCTCCTCTGCTCTGCTGCGACGAGTCTTTGGGCGGTCGATCTAGGCTAGCACTCCTTGTAAAGACAGTGGCTCACTAGACCCAGGCTCCCGTCGCAACAGGCTCGGCAGGGGCTAGAATTGAGTGGTTTCACACCCAACAACAAACAGAGCACGACGGGGATGCAACGAGCTTCTTGCACACTGAGCCGGCTTTCACAGCTTTCCAGTCGGTGTATATCTTGCCGGCGTCCGTTCATTGGGCAGCGGCTTCGGAGGGTACCGACGAGGACTGCCAGAAGGGCGTCGTTGTTGTCTGGCACGCGCTGAGGTCTGCTGCGAAGGGGCCAGAGCTGACGCCATACGCCACATTGATAGGCTGCGCCGCCATGCCATTCTGAAAGTACGCGAATGCCTGAGCTGCGCTCACGGTCATGCCCTTGCTGGCAGCCCTGCCGCTGGCGTCAGTTCCCATTCCACCCCACTGGACCAAGTCCTCCGCGTCGCAGGAGCCGGCCAGCAGCGACAAGTCGCTCTGGCAGGAGGCGGGGCAGGAGGTGGTAGTGGCCTGGAGACAGGAGTACGGCACCACCAGCTGACCATCGGCGACGGTCACGTCCGGGTTGCGCGCACTCTGCACCGCAGTGGAGTACTGCAGCAACACGAAATCAAAGGCGTCGCTGCACGTGGCCGGCGTCGCGAAGGTGGCTGCCGCGCTCAGGAGGTACGCAGTGCACGCGCTGGCGTCAGGCAGCTGGTTGGCAAAGTCGGTGATGGTCGCCGAATCTGGGGGCGGCAGCTGGCTCCCAATAGCGCCACCTGCATCGCTGGATGACACGCCGGGGATAGCACAGGCGGCGAGGTAGTTGTTCAGCGCATTGACGCACGGCGGGCACTGTGTGACACAGCCCGCAGGGTCGGGCCCTTGCGCTGGGCACGATTGGCACACGCCGCCCAAACTGGTGGCGATGGTAAAGGCCGTCAAACTCTGCTTGCAATAGTCCATGCCGGCCACATAGCCAGATGGAGGAACCGGGGGCGGCGGCGGCGAAGGAGGAGGTGGCGACGGGCTGGGCGGCGGCGGGCTGGGCGGTGGCGGGCTGGGCGGCGGCGGGCTGGGAGGAGGCGGGCTGGGCGGGTCCTTGCAGAACAGTTCCAGCGGGTACTCTTCAGACACAACAAGCGCCGCGCTCTCCATGGCGCCGCCAGACGAGGCCGCACGCCGATGAAGAAGGTGTCAGACATCGTCACCTGGGCTTGAGTGAACACCTGGTAGCCGTTGACGTACCAGGACACGGTGGCTGCGCCGTTGGGTCCCGTGGAGGTGACATCCACCTGGGACATGACGGTCCCACCCGTCACAGCAACCCCCGCCAGGCTGGTGCCGCCAGTGACGGAAGTGTAGCGCCCACCGTAGCTCAAGCTAGTCGTCACGTAGTCCAGCAGCGGCTGTTGCGCCACGTCCTGCACATTCGGCGACGCAAGACGGTAGCCCGTGCCACAGCCCGCAATGTTCTGGTTGTCGTAATTGTCGTACGTGCCGGTGCATGGCGCGTTTGCGGTGCCACAGCAGTCGTCGCGGGTGTCCGTCTCAAGCGTCACCGCCGAAGGCGCAGGCACCAGCACATTGCTTACGTCTGCTTTCCACTGAATGCTGTTCACCGTGTTGCTGGTGGCGTCAATGAGCGAAATCACCAGGCCGTCGCTGATGCCGTTCCAGGCTGCAGGAGCGGCACTCAGGCTGAAGGCGTACTGCAACTAAAAGGATCCAGGGTTGGAGGGGCAGATGCTAGCGGTAGGGAACGGGGCGCCGAAGTTGGAGATGATGACGGAAGAAGCCTGGGTTTTGCCGTTGGTTAGTCCGATGCTGTTGTCGCCCGAAGGTGAGCCCGCATAGTCGCTGAAGCCTTGATCGCCGAATATGTCTATGTTGGAGCCGGAAAACACGTTGTACCACGGCGCTACGCCCTGAGCAAGCACCGTGGACGTCTGCTGCCACGCATTCCAGCCGTCAACCGCAGGCGGCCAAGGGCCTTGAGTCGGGGCATTAGGGTGAGGAGGCGGCGGGCTCGGTGGCGGTGGTGGCGACGGGCTCGGCGGCGGCGGGCTGGGGCTCGGCGGCGGCGAATAGTAAAAACAGTCCGAAACGCTGTCTGAGCCAGGAGGAGACGTTTTACCAGCAGGGCAAGGCTGCGGGCCATTCTTCAGGGAGGAGCCGAATGTGCCGAGGGTGACGGCGGAGACAACCAGGTGATTAAGGGCGGCGGACCCTAAACCCATGGACGTGCCAGCAGACCGGCAGTAGTAGCCGGACGGGCAAGTCACGCAGGTCGGCGATTTGCCACCGCTATAGCAGTTGGGCATGTACGTTCCACCAGGGCAGTTGTAGACCAGGGGCTGGCAGTTGTCCAAAAGCGTGGTCTGGCAGAAGGTGCCAAAGGGACAGGGGCACTGGTTTTTGTACTCGCTGTTGGACGGCGCGCTGTTGGGGAAAGGCGGGTTGCGGCCGGGGCCACCCACGCAGGTTGGAGGAAGGTTGAAGCCTGCCTGTGCAAGCCGGGGAAAGCAGAGAAGCACAGTGGAGAGGACCACCAGCAGAGACTGCTTGTTCACCATTGGCTGCGACGAGGACACACGCGCGCGTCAGCCGCTCATCAAACGCGCGAGAGGGTGCTGCTGCTCGGGTCGTCGCAGCGGAAGCGCGGGCGTCCGTCAGGCAAGAGCAAGCTTGAGCAACCACAGGTACCCCAACACCCCACATGCAAGCCTCCTGGCTGCGGCACGCCTGAAAGCGGCGCGCGCGCACCTCTGGAACACGCCTCACGGTTTGCGCGCTGACAACAGAGACTGATAACGTTCGGCCAGCCGTACCCGCACAACCAAGACTCAGCCGGCGGAAGGCGCGGCTCTACTGCTGCTGGCGCGCAGGCGCCGGCAGCACCATGCAGCAGCAGCTTGGCGGACATCCTGTCCGACAGTCCGACACGGTTCTCTCGGACAGGACAACATAGGCGAGTCGTTTTGCGCGCCTGGCGGCAGTGATCCTCCTGCGTGCTCGGCAGACTCGCAGTGTCGCCGCCGTACGGACGGTGGCAGCGGACGAGTTGCTTTGCGTTTGCTCTCCTCGTTGTCGCTCGCCGCGCGCGCGCGCCGCGTGAGGTGCGCTCGTCACGTCTAGCAAGGCTGTGAGCTGTGCTGGCTGTATGAGCGCGGCGTATGAATGATGAAGTTGTGAAAAAGCGGAAGCGGCCATTTTGTGTCTGTTGACGGGACGCGGATTGCGCGGCGCTGCCGGGGGTGCACTGTCCCAGCCGTGTCATCGTGCCGGGCCGCATCAGACGAGGAAGGCGGATGCCTGATGGGTGCGGGCAGGCGATGTGTGAGCGCCAGTGCAGAGACTCGGCTTGAGAGGCGGGCACGCACCGCAAAGAGGCCCGCCAGTGCAAATTCGCTGACAAGCGTGGCGGGCGATGAGAGCGGCCCCAGGGGCACGATGTCCACGTGTAGGGCCGCCTGAACGAGGCTGCCCACAGCCGTGCCCGCCAGCAGCCCAGCCGCGGAGAGGCTCGCAGCCCGCGGCAGCGAGAGGTTCTTGCGGCGCAGCGAGTAGACCGAGAGGCCGAAGCCCAGCGCCAGCGGCAGGCTGGGCGCAGCGTCGGGGGCGCCCGGCACGTGCGCGGCGCCCTGTGCCAGCGCGGCCAGGCTCGCGGCGGCGAACAGCGCTGCGGGCAGTGCCAGCGCGGCGCTGTCGGGCGCGGAGACTGCAGGCGCGTTGCGTGTGAGCCAGCGCGCCACCCCGTCCGCCCCTCCGCTCTTCTGAGACGTCCCAGCCTTGGCCACGTCAGCGTACTTCACCTGCAAGTCCACCGCGCCGCCCGCGCGCTTGCTGAAGCTGCGCATCAGCACGGCGTCGTAGGCGGCGTCAACCTCGTCAGCGCTGGCACCTCGGGACAGCGCCGCGCGCTTGGCTGCCACGATGGCGTCCGCACTGGCACCGTCGCGCACGCCCAGCACCTGCGGCGGGTGCGTGAGGGTGGGGAGGCGAAGTAGGGCCGCAGCCGCGCACCGTGAGCGCTTGGTCGTAGCCCATCGCTCTGGTCTGCGCATCGCCGCCGTCGGAGGAGGAGGCGCAGACGCATGGCTGATTTCGGCCGCGGACAGCGCAGCGCGGCGCCTTCGCACGTCGCGCAGACACCTGCGTGCACAGCGGAGAGAGCGCGGGTGCGCAGGCCATGGCCGAGGGACAGGGACGGCGGAGGGGCGCTGAGTCGGTTTCGTGCGATTGTGAGCACCACCACATACATGCATCTGCTCACCATATGGCACAGTGGCTTACACAGGCGGCTGGACTATGTGCTCGAGGCAGGCGTGCCATCGGAAGGGAAGCCGTACGCGGTGAATCTCTCGTGGTGCCTTTGACGCCCTTTGTTGTCGCTGGTCTGCAGAAAGGTAGACCTTGACGTGCTCAGCGATGTGACAGAGTCTGGAGTCTGAGTTGATGTCGACTCCAGACTCCGTCAAATGAGCACCGACCCTACCAGCCGTATTTGGCCCGCGTTTGGCTCTTGCTCTTCAAGCCCTGCGCGCGCCCCTCCATCAGCTTCAGCTCCTGCACCTTTGCATCGTGCAGCAGGCTGCCAATCTGGTGCTTTCGCCGAGCCACGTCCGAGGGCTTGTTGCCAGCCTCGGTGCGCAGCTTGGCCTCGTGCTCCGGCCCGAAGGCCAGGTTCTGCGTGGCACGCTCCGCCTGCTCGCGGCCGGCGGTGAGCTCCGCGGCTGACACCTCCCGCACGGCGGGCGTCTCGAACCGCCCGCCGCGCGCGCAGCGCTCCTCCTCCAGCGCGCGGAAGAGCAGCTGGTCGGGCGCGGAGGCTGAGGCTGGGGCTGAGGCTGGATCATGCGGCACCACCCACCCCGAGAGCTCAGCCGGGGTGGCGCAGCACCCGGGGTGCACCCTGAACATCAGGCTCGGGTGGGGCGCCTGCGCGTCCGGCTGCTCGGGCGCCGCGTCCAGGCGGAAGGAGGCTGAGGACGGCCCCAGAGAGGCCGGCGCTGCGCGAGGCGGCTGCTCGCACGGGAAGGCCTCGCGCGCAGCGGGCGCCTCGCTGCGCCCTCCGCCACCCAGGTCCAGCTGCGCGCTGCGCGTCAGCGAAAGCGGACCGACGCGAAGGCGGGAGGACGCACCTTGGTGCCCCCGCCGCCGTTGGCGCTGCCCCCGAGGTCCTCATGCAACGGCTTCGGCAGCAGCGCGGACAGACCGGACAGCCCGCCCGAGCCCGCAGACGCAGCGGCGGTGGCTGCGCGCTTGCGTGGTCGCAGCTCCTGGCGCGAGCGAGGCGTGAGAGGCTGACAGACAGACAGAAAGGTGCGCTGTCCAGCAAGCGCGCCTCCTCCTCGTCCTTCGTCAGCGCGTCCGTCCGGATGGGCACGTGGAACTGCACCACGCGCTTGCCGGGAGCTGCACCGGCGCCGCGTGAGGGCTGCGGCAACACTTGCGGCGCCTCCTGCTCGCTGTCTGAGCCGTAGGCGGACAGCAGCGCGTCCATGCCGCGGCGAGGCTCGCAAGGAACCAGGAGGCGGGAGGGAGACCGGGTCCTCTATGCGATGGGCGGAGGGGGCGCGAGCTGGCGACTTGTCGCCTCGTGGGTCATCGCCTGACTGAAGCGTTCGACATAGATAGAACGATAGAACGCACAGAGACAGCTCCCGCCTCCGCATGGAGCTGAATGCGCTGGCTCTGCAGGGCCGGGTTGGTCGATGGAGGACTACGACGACATGCGCAAAGCGGGCATACGGGGCCGACGCCAACAGCGCACTGAACCGCGGCAAGGGCGCAGAGCTGAAGACGTACCTGCGCCAGGGTCAGCTCCTGGGTCTCAGTGAGAGCCAAGCGCTTGTGGCGGTCTCCTCTTCTCCAGTGGTCTCTCGCAACGAGCTGCCAGACGCCGCCTTCCTGGACGCGCTGGGCGAGCCGGAGCGCTTCAGCCAGACGCGGCCGAGTTATGAGGACTTCGAGAGGGCGCTGCTGCGAAGCGGAGCTGTTCGTAGGCTGGCGCCGTGCGATGTGGCGACAGCACCGACAGCCACCTCGCAGCCAGCATGGGCCTGGCAGCAGCAGCAGACGGCGCCCTCTGCATCTCCAGCGGCCAAGCCGGCGAGGGCGCTGCAGCAGGCGCAGCGCAAGGAGGAGGCTGAGCGAGCCGCGGCAGTGCGTGCAGACAGAGCTCGCGAGTTGGAGGCGCAGCGGAGCGCGCCGGCGCCGAGACAGCAGCCCGTGCGCGCAGGCGTGGTGCGGCTGTCCACCAAGCAGCCCAGGGGCGAGGACTCCCCGGTACAGCCGCTAACTCCACTGCGACCAAGCAACAAGCCCAAGCAAGCGTTGAAGAAGCTGAAGCCCTCCGAGCTACGTGCTCTGGAGGCCAAGAGGACCGCCAACGCGCCCGGGCTGCTGCCAGACTGGAGGCGAGAAGGATGAACGAGACAGCACTATGGAGCTACTGTTAAGAAACTTAGAGCTTTGTTACCGCGAATTCCCAGCGTCGCGTCATTCCGCGACCGTCTGCAGCGAAGTGTAGGAGAGGCGAGCGGCGATGCTGTCCAGAGGCGTTCCGTTCACCAGCTCCGCAAGCATGCACTCCTCTTCCTCCGCACACTCCCCCGTGTCCACCCATGGGTGCGCCCTCAGCGCCTCCGCGTCCATGCGCAGGTGCGGCTGCTTCTGGAGGCAGCCGCGGAAGAAGGAGTTGAAGTGGGGCGAGAAGGACGCCTCTGGCGGCAGCTGCGGCGCCTCAGCCTCTGAGACGGCGGCTAGCAGCTCCCAAAAATCAAGCCCCTCCGTCTGCAGCGCGTAGGGGAAGGCGCCCGTGGCGCACTCCAGCAGCGTCACGCCCAGCGCCCAGCAGTCGCTGCTGAAACTGTAGGACTGCCCTGCCAGTCGCTCCGGCGCCATGTACAGGAAGGTGCCCACCCAGCTCTGGCTCTCAGCCTGGCCGTGCGCCAGCTGGCCGCTCACGCCAAAGTCGCTGATCTTCACCTCGCCGCGGCTGTTGAGCAGCAGGTTGCTGGGTTTCAAGTCCCGGTGGATGATGTTCAGGCTGCTGTGCAGGTAGGTGAGGCCCATGAGCACGCGCGCAGCCACGGCGCGCAGGTGACGCTCCGCCAGCGGGCCCCTGCGTGCCAGCCAGTCCGCCAGCGAGCCCCTGTCCATGAACTCCAGCACTATGGCCACGCTGCCCTCGCACAGGAAGGCTGCGTGCAGCGGCACGATGGCGGGGCAGCTCAGCGCGGCGTGCAGACAGCGCAGCTCTGCTATGATGCGCTTGCGCACGTCCTCGCGAACGTCTAGAGGAATCACCTTGAGCGCAAAGAGCCGACCGCTGGGGGCGTGCACCGCGCTGTGCACGCAGCCGGAGGTGCCGCGCCCTATGACGCCCGTGACGCGCAGGTCCCGCAGCGCAACGTCGAAGGCGCCCTGGGGAGCGCAGCGTCCGGAGCGTTGTCAGCAGCGCAGCATGTATGTTGGGCGGTACAGCTCTCACGCCGTCACGCGGCGCACCGGTGTGAGCGGCGTGTCGCCCTCGCTGCTGCCCGTGGACCACTGGCGGCGGTGGCCCGTGTTGCTGTGCGAGGGCGAGAGCAGGGTGCTGCCCACGCACGGGTGAGTACCTCGAGGCAGCTGTGCTCCCCTCCGCCCCCCTCCGCCCGCTGCGCCAGCGCGCACCCGCTGGACGCGCTGCTGGAGGGCCTGGAGCTCCACAGGTCGGGGTCGCTTCCCAAGATGGACAGGTCCTGGGCGCTGGGCGTACGACCCAGGCCCAGCCCCGCGCTCTGGCCGCCCAGACGCAGACCCGACCTGGAGATCTCCAGGCTGGACTTGAAGTCGCGGAAGGTGCCGTCCAGCGAGCTGCAGGCTGCCGCGTCAGCGCTGCGGGAGCAGGCAGCTCTGCGCCGGATGCCACGCACAGCTCATACTGCAGCTCAGCCTCGGGAACCTGGATGGGCTCCGGCTTGGCCTTCTTCTTACGCGCGCGGGCTAGAGAAGCTTCGTCGGCCATATGCGTGGGGAGGGCGAGGGGCAGAAGTGTGAAATGACGATTCAGTCAATCAGATGCAAAGTTCGCTGCCGTCCCAACGCCTCCTCTACTGCACGCGCACACGGCGCATATTGCGCAAACACAAATATACCAAAACAGCGCGATGTCTATTTCCGCTTGCCCTCCTTGAGCGTGATAACCTCGCCAACGTAGCGAATGCCCTTGCCCTTGTAGGGCTCCGGCTTGCGCTTCTCGCGGATGTTGGCCGCGAACTGGCCCACCATGTACTTGTCAATGCCGCTGATGGTGAGGTTGACGTTGGCGTCCACCTGGGCAGGGGAGGGCCGTCAGCGTTTGCGAGGTTCAGGGTGACGCGGCGCGCGCGTGCCTTGACGCTCAGCCCCGCCGGGATGGGCATCTCGACGGGGTGGGAGTAGCCCAGCGCGAGCGTGAGCTTCTTGGTTCCCTCCACCGCCGCGCGGTAGCCAACCCCCTGCAGCTGCAGCTTCTTCTCGAAGCCTGCGGAGACGCCCACCACCAGATTGTTGGCCAGCGTGCTGCGCGCAAGAGAGCAGGCGCGCGTGAGCTATGCCAGCGCAGCCAGCCTCCAGCTGCAAACCCTCTCACTAGGGGTGCTCCGGAGCAGCCAGCCGCGGCGCACCGAGACAGCCCGTGCAGCATGCACGCGCGCTTCGTGTCGTTGACGCGCCGCAGACGCAGGCTGCCGTCAGCCTCCTGCGTGGCGAAGGGAGTGCCGTCAGCCGGCTGGCGTCACACGCTCGCCCGCGCCTCGCTCGCCAGCCGCGTCGCGATTCGCGCACCGTCTCCACCGACATCAACGGATCCAGCTGCAGGCTCATCTCCCCCTTGGGGCCCTGCGTCGCGCCGCGGGTGCGTCAGCAGGCCGGGGAGCTTTAGGTCACTGCTCTGCTCCGCACCTTCACAGTCATGTGGTTCTCCTTCAGGGTCACCGTGACGCCCTTGGGCAGCGTGATGGGCACCTTCCCTATGCGGCTCTCCTTGGCGGTTGTCACCACGGCCACGCGCGAGCATGCAGCGTGCGAGCCACTGCGCCGCAGCGCTGCCGCATCGCCACAGAAGGACGACGTGCCCAACACGGCGGCCATGGCGGCAGGCACGCGCACGTCAGACACGGCGATAGGCTTGCCGAGCGCGTTGAAAGGACCAAAGGAGCTGCAGGAGGGGCCCACCTGCAGGCGGTCCCTCCATGCCTCCATTTCCCCCTCTTCAGGCCCCCTTCCTTCCGATGGCAGCCACCGCCGCGCCCGTGCGCGCAAGCTTGCGCGCCTGCCGCAGCAGCAGCCGCGCAAGCGGTGCGACTCGCCCCGGCAAGCTCTGAGGCCGAGCTCCACTTCTGACGCTACTTCGCTCAGATGCATCGCCGTCGCTGGCCCTGGCCCTCGTGCCGCACTGCACTGTGGCTGCGCCGCGGCGCGCTAGCCTGGCGCAGCGCACGCGTGGGGCGGCGGTGCGTGGCGTGATCTGGTGGGTAGCCCCAGCGCTCACGCAGCCGCGCTGTCGCCGCTCTAGGTGCACGTCACACGCGCGGCGGGCAACGAGTCGACCAGCGGTTGGGCCGCGGAGATGGTGCGTCCACGACTTTCTCCAGACATGCCACAACCGCCGCTGCGCAATATCCTGCGGCGTAGGCCTCGCACGCCGCCGCTGCCGCGCCTGCGCTCCCTCCCCGCGTCGCCGCGTGTCAGCTGCTGCCGTGCCTGCGCTTCCGCGCTGAGCTGAGAGTCTGCAAGCCTCGCACGCCCCTCTGCCGCTCTCACGCGCTCGCAGAGCTCGGCCGGCCAGGTGAAGGGCGTGGAGTGCCGCGACTGGAAGGCGATGGAGGCGCAGGGCTGGGTGATGCTGGACGTGCGCCCGCAGGAGGAGGTTGAGCGGGTACGCCCCTCTCTCCGTCTCCCTTGCCCGCCTGCACTCCCTCCCCAGCGTCGCTGACCCGCCTCCCTCCCTCCAGGCGGCGGTGAAGGGCAGCGTGAACGTGCCGCTCTTCAAGGTTGACGAGGACCGCTCTTTGGGAGGCCTGATGAAGCAGGCGGCCACGTTTGGCACGGGCGGCTGGTGGATGGGCGGCCAGCATATGGTCGAGAACGCCGGATTCATGGGCGAGGTGCAGGCGCGCGTGCCCAAGAGCGCCCCCGGCGTGCTTGTGAGCTGCCAGAAGGGCCTGCGCTCGCTCAGGGCGGCCGAGAAGCTGGTCCGCGCCGGCTACCCGACCGTCGCCTGGCTGGCCGGCGGCTACGACACCGCCACCAAGGCTGACTTCGACACCAACAACGGCAAGGACATGCGCTACGGCAGCTCCGCAGGCGTGTCAGGCCTCATCGGGTGGACGCGCGTGCAGCAGGAGGAGGACCGGGCCATGGGCGGCGGCGTGTACAAGTTCCTGGCGTACGTGGCCGCATTCGCGGTGATCAACATCCTCTCCATCGCGTGGCAAGCCTACGGCGAGTACGGCGTCACAGGCAAGCTCCCGGCGGGCCTGCCCAAGATATTCTAGGCGAGGGTGTATATCAGGGAACCGTACTCAACGCGCGTCTCGGGCCCGCATCACCAGGCGTGGGCGCGCGGGTCGCTGCTCGCGGCGCCGCCGCCAACGTCCGGCGCAACCACGCCGCTGCTCGCCCCCGCGTACTTCTGGAAGGGCAGCGGCTGGCCAGCCAGCAGCGCCGCAGCGTTGCGCGCCAGCACTTCCTTGGGCAGCCGCCCGATCACCGTGCCTTGCTTCCGCCCGTCTTTGTCCAGGAAGACAAAGTGCGGGATGCCGTCCACGTCATACTCGCTCATCTCGGGCGCCCACTGCGCCGCGCGTGAGCGTTTGGAGAGAGGAAGGAGTCAGAGAGAGAGCGAGAGGCCCCCCTCGCGTCCAGCCTCACCTTGACGTTGTCCACGTTGAGCATCACAAAGTTGAGGCTTCCCTTCTGCGCGCGCTCCACGTCGTACACGTTGGGCGCGGACTCGCGACAGACCTGGGGCGTGGTGAGGCTGGGAGTAGCGGAGCGTGTGCGACTGGTGGCACGTGAACGCACTTCACACCAGTCCGCGTAGAACTCGAGCACGCTGGGCCGCCCATTGCGCAGCGCCTGGTCAATGGGCAGCGAGTCCGCCTCCAACTGGGACAGCGAAGGGCCGCCAGTGGCGCGGCTTAGGAAGAACAGGGCTGCACCAAAGGCAGCAGCTGCGCCAGCCACTGCGCGCCCGCTGCTTTGCGGAGTTTCCTGGGGAGCTGCCTCGGGCGGCGTGGAGGGCTCCGGGGCGCCGCCCTCCGGCTGCGCGGCGAGGCGCACGTGTGGCTGGCGACGCGCCGTGCAGCGAGGCGCGACAAGGCTGCTGTGCGAGGGAAGCGGAGCCAGACGGAGAGCCATGTCGCCTGCTACACACGCACAAGGCGGAGCGTTCTGCACCTGCATCGTATGACAAGTAGAACAACGTACGACAACCGCAGCGTCGTAGCAACATCGCCACGCCCTGACGTTCTGTGTTTGTTAGGTGCCTGCCTCCACTTGCTACGTGTGCTCTGATACAGGACAGCATGGACCCTGTGAAGCGCAAGGAGGCTGGCTTTCACAGTGGCAAGAACGCTAGCGCAGTTTATAAGACGGTGCTGTGCCGGAGCTGGAAGGTGCGTGACTCACTGCGCTCCGTGCGGCTCTCCTAACGCGCCATCGTGCTCCTGCAGAGCGGCGAGCCCTGTTCTTTCGGCAAAAGCTGCCTCTTCGCGCACGGCGAGCAAGGTGCGTGTCACTGTCGCTGTGCGCAACGGTTTCTAAGGGGCCTTGTCCTGTCAGAGCTCCGAGCTCTGCGCGGCGAGCTCCGAGCCTGCGCGCTCGAAGGCGGCGCACACGTTACGTCGGCTGCTGCTGCGAAGCCGAAGGCGGAGGCGAAGGCTATCGCCTCGGCTGGTCTTCTCCACAACGCTCCACGCCACTTCGCTATACTGCCGCCACGGCCGCCCACGCTGCTCACCAGCTGCCCGCCGGCGCCCCCATTGGCTGGACAGTCGGAGGGCAGTCACACATCCGTCCGAGCGCTGCACGTTGAAGCTGCCCGTCTGACCCTGGCTGAGGTTTCGTCCACGCCCGCGGAAAGACCAGGCATGGGCGTGAGCTGGCGAGCCGCAGCGTCCGTGCCCGATGCGCCGCCGATGCAGTTGCCGCTGCCTCTTCCGCTGCCACTTCCGCTGCCACTTCTGCTGCCCACACAGGCACCGCCAAGACCACAGCTGCCGCAGCCCAGGCCGCTGCCGCCATCAGTGTCCAGCTCGTCGCCTCCATCTCTGCCCACGTCGCCGCCACCGCGACCGCCGCCGCCGAAGCCGTTGCAGTCACCGTCGGTGATGCCGCATGCGTCGCCTGCTCTTCCGCCGCCTAAGAAGGCCCTTCCGCTGCCCGTCGGGCTGCACGAGTGCTGCGTCTGCCTGGATGACACGCCGCTGGCGCAGATGCGGCTGCTGTGGCCCTGCTGCCACCGCTGCCTGTGCGCCGGCTGTGCGGAGCGGCTCATGCAGGCGCCTGCGGCGACGCGGAAGTGCCCAAAGTGCCGCTCCCTGGTGGCGCAAGCAACGCAGGTGTTTGATGATTGAATCACAGCTCACCGCAAACCTGACCCCGCGAGAATCTCGATCTCGGCCGACGCAAACACTAGAGTCAAGTCTCTAGTCAAATCAGCCGCGCGCTCTGCAGCGCTACGCGTCCACGACCACGTGCAGGCCGCCCGTGGCCGCGTGGCCGTGCTGCGCGGAGGCAGTGGCAGTGAGGGTGTACCGCCCCGGCGCGAGGAAGAGGATGGCGAGCGAATGCTCCACCGGCGCCCCTTCGGCCTCCAGCCCGCCCAGCCCAGCCTCCAGCGCGCCCGCCCACAGCACGCGCACGGGCCCCGCGCCGCTGCTGTGCGGGCAGCAGCACGCGCCGTCGGAGGAGAAGAGGCGCAGCTGCAGGCGCAGGGGCAGCTGCGGGGCGGTGTGCGTCCCCTCGCTGCTCACGCAGACGGAGACGCGCGCCAGCGTGCCCACGCGCAGCGGCTGCCCGTCGCCGCCGCTGCCGTGGCGCCGGATGCGCGCGGCGATGCGCAGGCCGCAGGGGGGCTGTGGCGGCTGCGGCAGCGCCTCCTGCAGCGCTGCGGCAAGCCCCTGCAGCGTGCCGGCGGCGCCGCCCTCGTCGCGCCAGCGCACGCGCGCGGCCGCGTGGGCGGGCAGCAGGATGCGCAGGTCGCCTTGCGGGTGGGCGGTGGCCCAGAGCTCCTCCTCTCCCCCCCCCCGGGTGCCCGTGGAGGGGCCGCTGGTCAGCCCCTCCTCCTCGACCCCAGCCTCCCCGCACACGCGCAGCCGCGCGGGCGCCGCGTTGAACAGCTGCAGCTCCAGCAGCGAGGTCGGGCCGACGGGGCCCGACTGGCAGCATGCGCGCAGCACGGGCAGCAGCGCGCACCGTCGCAGCCTCAGCCCAGGCAGCGTGCTCACCGCCAGCGTCACCCGCGTCTCGCGCCGGTGCTGCTCCGCGCAGGCGTCGCCCTGCGGCGTCGCGGCGGCGCAGTAGCGCAGGCGCAGCGTGAACACGCTGGGCTGGGGGCTGGCGCTGCCCGCGCGCACCACCAGCGGCAGCGCCACCCGGCCGCCGCAGGGCAGAGGCAGCGCCGCAGCCAGGACGCCCTCGTCAACGCGCAATGTGGGCGGGCGGGAGGGCGCATCGCCAGGCTGCTGCTGCTGCTGCTGCTGCTGCCCGGGGCCCTTGGCCTGCAGCGTGGCGGTGAAGGCGCTCGCGGCGCCCGCGTTGTGCACGCCCAGCACCAGGCGCACCAGCTGTCCCTCCAGCAGCCGCAGCTGTAGGGGCTGGGGCGCCTGCCGCGGCGCCAGCGCAGCGTCCAGCGCCGCCAGCGAGGCCGAGGAGCCAAACAGAACGTTGCTGCGCGAGCGACGCGCGTGTCCGACGCGGGGCGTAGCGCCGGAGGCGCTGCGCTGAGGGGAGAGCAGCGTCTGTGTGGGCGTGCCTGCGGGCGTGCGCTCGCGCAGCGGAGAGATTGGCGGCGAAGGCTGCGGCTGCGGCTGCGGCTGCGGCTGCGGCTGCGGTCCCGGGCCGCTCAACGCCCCGCCATGAGCCTCCTCGAGCACCTGGCACTCCAGCATCGGCAGCGGCGGCAGCACGCGCACCTGGTCGCAGGGCCGCTGCGTGCCTTGCGGCGACGGCTGCGCAGCCACAAACGGCGCATGGAACACAGCCCCGAAGGCGCGCACGTGCAGCCCCGACAGCCTCAGCTGGCCCTCGCCCCGCGGGATGCCCCTCAGCGTGAGCTCCACGCCCTTGGCGTGAGGGGGCAGCAGCAGGGGCCCCGACGCGCACGGCTCCCACCCAACCCCCTCCCCCTGCGCCGCCAGCGCCAGCGCGTCTACCCGAAGCGCAACGCTGCATGGGTTGGCCAGCAGCACGCGCGCGCAGGCGGCCTCGCCGCACACCCACAGCGGCGGCGTGCAGCGCAGTGCCTGCGCGGCCGCTGCTCTGCGACGCTCAAAGCTGGAGAAGATGAAGATGGACGGCTGTGCGCCGCCGCCAGGCGTGCCAAAGCCGCCGGGGCTGAACAGGCCGCCTGCGCCGCCGCCAAGCACGCTGGGTGTGCGTCCCTCGGGCAGCGCACACACCTCCATCAGCGACGCTGAGGGCGGTGGGTACTCCAGGCACACCTCCTCTGGCGGCAGCAGCGCCGCGGCCGCCTCCAGCGCGCGCAGCAGCGCCGCCTGCATGGGCTGTGAGAGCTGGGGCGCGTGGCTGCGCAGGAGGCGCGCAGCCACAGCCCAAGCGGCGGGCGCGTCGGCACATCGCGTCGCCGCTGTGAGCGCGTCCCACAGCAAGCCGCGCTGCAGCGCGCTCCAGGCGGCCAGCGGGTGGCTGCCGGGCGGCGGCGAGGAGAGGCGGTGTGAGGAGGCCGAGGCGGATGCGGAGGCGCGACTGCGAGCATCCGTGTCTGCCAGCGCCGCGCCAGAACTCGGCAGCAGCGCGGCGAGCAGCGCCAGCGCGTGCTCGCGGCCCGCCTGGCCCTGGCCAGCCTTGGAGGCGGCCACGTAGAGCAAGAGTGAGCTCCGACGCCTAAGGCCCAGCAACTGCGCGACTTCGCTCGCCTCAACCAGCAGCGACGCAGTGCTGCTGCTCGCACTCTCCACAAACTGAGACAGACAGCGGCGCGCAGCAGCTCGCTCGCCGCGTGAGGCGTGTGCGCGCGCCGCTGCCAAGCTCACCGCCAGCGGCTCGTCCATTCACTCAGCTCCCGACTCTCGGCAGTGTCTGCATTGCGAGCGAGGCGAGACTGTGAGAGAGAAACAGACGCCGAAGCGGTGAAGTTGTGAAGATCTCGAACTCTCGAAGACTCGACACCACCATCATACATACAGGGTGGGCCCACCTGCAAGAAAGCAGGATTTGGGGAGAGCCTCTCTATTTCTTAGCTCAAGGGGGGCGCGTGGGCCCGGCCGCACTCTATTTCTAAGCGCTAGCAGGGCGGACGACGGCGCGAGAGCGGCTGATTCCTTAAAAATTTCTTGCGCCTTCGGCGCTTGTGTTGTCTCTTCCGCCCCCTCCGGGCCTCACGCGCGCTCGCGCTGCGCTCCTAGGCTGTCTGCGCTGCGGCGC
>Ga0208951_1000627_pt1 | contig 16205 bp, 14 predicted proteins | sample GreLakmeMI27MSRF_FD_187702 | JGI IMG/M metagenome (GOLD analysis project Ga0208951, IMG submission 187702) | Freshwater lentic microbial communities from great Laurentian Lakes, MI, USA - Great Lakes metaG MI27MSRF (SPAdes) | ecosystem: Environmental > Aquatic > Freshwater > Lake | place: Great... | reverse complement strand
GCAAGCTTCGCTTCCGCTTCCGCGCTGGCCGTGGCGGAGGACCCGGAGAACAGCGGCGCGGCGCGCCTCTTCCTCACGCTCACCACAGGCAGCCTGCTGTCGCTGCACTGCGCTGCGGACGGCCAGCTGTCGCTGCTGGGCGGCGTCGACGCTCCTGCGATGCTGGCGGGTGCCAACTCGCTGGCTCTGCGAGGTGCGCGGGGCTGAAGGCTTTGAAGAGGGGAGTGCGACGAGGCAGACTTGTGCTGATGTTGCCCCTCCCTGCAGGCTCCCTGGCGCTAGTTGCGGCGGTGGCCACCGGACGCGTAGTGAGCGTGGACGTGTCGAGGCCCGGACAGCCCGTTGTACTGAACTCCTTGCGTCTCACAGCGGTGGAGTCGCTCTCCTGGCCGGAGGACGGTCTGGTACGCGTCGCCTCTGCGGAGGCGCGGCGACTGACCATCCTCTCCGTGACGTCGGCGGGCGGCCTGGGAAAGCACGGCAGCGTGAAGGATGTACGACTGGGTGGAGACGGCAGCTCAACCGCACGCGCGCTGCTGTGCACCGACCCGTCATCGCTCGACGCCGCGCTGGTGCTTTCCGATGCGGGAGACACCACTCTATCGCTGCTGAGCCTGGCCGACCGGGGCGTGCCCATATTCACCGGCTCAATGTCAGCCACGGGCCCTTCGGCGCCTGACGCGCTGCCCGATGACGTCACGGCCTGGCCGCTGGGCTTCGGCGCGCTCAGGGGCGCGGCGGCGCTGGCGTGCGCCAACGGGAGCGCGTATTTAGCGGTGCCGGGCACGGCGAGCGTGCAGGTGGTCCATGTTGGTTCCTTTGGCGCGGTCTATACGGCCGCGCAAGGGGAAGCGCTGTCGGGGGTGGGGGTGTTGGCGCTCGGGGAATGGGGGATGGTGGGCATTGCGCCGGGGACGGGCACCGCTACGCTGCTGCTATGGCAACCTGCCCCGGGCACACGCCGCAAGCGGTTCTCCTAAAAGAGTATCTCTGGTGTTTTAAAGTCTAAAGTGTAAAAGCGTGTGGTAGTGTGCGTCTCACAGCCCCGTCAGGGCGAAGAACGGGTCGTGCGTGCGCGGCGAGGGACCACCCCGAGAAGGGGAGGGCACCCCGTTCGCTGCTGTTGCGCCCAGCAGCACCCCTGGACGCAGCGGCGAGTGCATGTGCGGGTGCATGGCTCCCAACGGCGCCGCGTCTTGCGCATAGCGGCCAGGGGGCTGTCTCATCAGGTGTGGCGACGCAGAATGCAACGGTAGCGGCAACAGCGGCTTTCCCAGCAGGTCCGGCAGCGGCGTGGCGCGCGGCGCGGCCAGCGCAGAAGTGGCCTTTGGCGTCGGGAGTGGGCCAAAGAGGCTGTCGAAAGAGACGGGCGAGGTGGTGGGTGGCGAACACAGCAGCTGCTGCAAGATGTCCACTGCCGGCGCCGGCGGCGGCGCCGCAGGGGGGCTTGCGCCCAAGCCCAGGTCGAACATGTCGTTGAACACGCTCCGCGCAGGCGCCACCGCAGGCGGCGAGGCCACAGGCGCGAGAGCCTCTGGAAAGCTGAAGCCGTTGACTGAGGCGGCGGCCATGCTGGCGGGCGAAGCGTTTGGAGTGGAGATGAAGCTCATGGGTTCCCGGGATGCCCCGTAGAAGGACGGCGGAGGGTGGAGGTGCGAGGAGGGGGAGGGCGGTGCCGCACAAGCGGGCGCACATTCTCCGAAATCCTCCTCGAAAAAGGGGCGCGGGGCCGGGGCCAAAGGGGCCGCCTCCGGCACCGCCGGCATCGCAGGCAGCGGCTTGCGCGGCAGCGGCGGCGCGGAGGGCAGGGCGCGCGCGGGCGTGGGCGGCGGGGCGGTGGGGCGAAGCTGCACTCTGAGCCCCGGGTGGCCTGCGCCCTCTCTCACCGCGGAGGGGCCAGGTCTCCGAAAGTGTCGTACAGCCTCCTCTTCCTCGTCGTCGCTGCTGCTGCTGCCCGCAGCACCGTCGGTCAGCGCCTGTGGCGGCCACGCCTCGGCTCTGCTGGCGTACGCCTTGCTGTCGTACTTGCGCCGAATGAAGCCCTCCAGCGCCACAGATGGCCGCCCGTCCGCATCTTCCGCCCGCGGGCGCTGAAATCCGACAGGCAGCTGCGCCTCCCAGTGCGCGTTGGCCACAGCGTTGCCCGTCGCGGACAGAAAGTCCACCTGGGTGCACGTCCAGGCGTCCAGCGTGGTGCTCCGCACCTGCGAGATGTGCACCCCCAGGCCGCGGTGGATGCCCGCGCAGCGCTGGCAGAGGAAGACGCCCAAGTTGAGGGAGGCCCAGGTGGCGGGCGGCTGACGGCAGTCTGCGCACAACCGGTTGCTCTCCAGACGGCACAGCTGCGACAGCACGCGTTTGTTGCGTTCCATGTCGGCGGCGCTCACGCCCTTTGTGTTGCCGCTTGTGCTACTGTCGCCTAGTGCTGCTCTGCTGCGTGAACGGCGGTCAGCCTCGTACTCGTCAATGTCGTTGGACGTGGGTGTCGGCGCAGTGTCGCTGGACACCGCCCTGTGCGGCACCGCCATCGTGGGTGAGGCCAGGCTCGACGCAACAAGGAGCAGTGATGCGCACCAGTACTGCCGGCGCTGCTTCTCTCGCTGCTCATTCAGCGCCTCCGCGTCGCTGAGCAGAGCCAGCACCGTCGTGGCGCGTTGCCGCACGTTCGCGCCCTGCGTTTAAGAGTGAGGCGGAGCGCAACGAGGCGGGTGCCAACTGCTGGCCGCACGACAGCCCGCACCTGGTCCACGCCGCTGTCCTGCTCCACAAAGTGATAGTGCGTCAGGTTTTCCACCACGAAGCGCATCCCGGTGGCACGCTCCACTGCCGCGGGTGAGCCTGCGCAGGAGGCGTCAGCATACACGCAGTACATAGGTCACACCCCCCTCCCCTCTGCCGCGCCTCTTGTTGCAAGCCACTCCAGCACCAGGAGTGCCTTGTACACTTTTTTCCACCCCTTGCCGTGCCCGGCTGCGCATCGCGCGTTGAGGACTCGAAAGATGGCCTCCAGACACTCTCGGTCCTCGCTCGCCGCCGCCAATTCGCGAAGCTGCGGGCCTGTTGGGCCCCAGGGAGTGCTGCCGCGCGTCGCCGCGCGGGTCTTCCTTTCTGCGTAGCTGAATGGCTTGAGCTGACCGCGTCGCAGCGCTCTGATATACTCCAGACACCACCCAGTGGCTCCTTCATCTGTGTCCAGGAACGCCTGCATCGCGAATGCCAACACCAAACGCCAACACGTTCAAGAGGCGGCGATAGCAAAGGCGGGGAGGGGTGAGTTGCGAATTGGGACTCTGGACTTGTCGAACTACAGACGTGTTTTCCTGCCGCGGCGCCTGACAGGTGTTCTCAACCAACCCGGTTGCAGCTTTCGTCATTCCACGCTCTATTGCTCAGGCCGCAGGCGTGCGATGCGCGCCGCAATGTGCGGCAGAAAGTGGCCCGCGTACTGAGCCTGCACAGCCTCCTGTTGCCACTCCTCCCCCGTGATGCGCCCCCTGCACGCCTCGCTCCCGCACGCGCACGCCCAGTCCTGCGGCCAATCGTTGCTGGTGCAGTAGTCGAAGGTGACCTGCGCGTCGCAGTTGCTCAGCGAAGTGAACACATGCAGCATAAGCCTCCACCCACCTCGTCGCCTGCCACCAGGTCCCGCGTCGCCGTCATCAAGTAGCTCCCTTCAAACCAGCAGGTGGGCGCGCAGGAGTGGTTCATGTACCTGTGTGGAGGGGGCGTGAGCAGACTAGCAAAGCGCCCGCATGCTCTCGGGCGCACATTGACGGGTCTGAAGAAACGGCGCTGCTGTACTGGTCCAAGGGCAAAGTGTTGAACTCGGGCAGCGACTGGTACTCGTCTTCTCCCGTCTTGTACCTGTTTGCAGGGAGCTTGAGCACGGCAACGAGCGAGGGCCCTCATGCCAGAGTCAGTCCACGCACGCACATGAAGTGGCGGTACACGCGCTGCGCCTCCTCTGGCAGGGCCAGCACCCAGGCGAGCGAGCGCGGCGTGCTGGTGTAGCAAGGTTCAGCCTCGTCGTCCTCGCGCCAGATCATGGCACCGCGAACTATTGGCTCCGTCACGAAGAGCCCGCGATGGCCGCCCACGGCCGTATTCTCGCGCACTACGATGCCCTGAGCGAGGACCATGACAGGCTACACACTCGGGAGGGGGGCGATTTGCTCAGGAGTGCCTGGCCTTCTGAGTGCTGACTCCTCACGCATCATCAGCCGAAAAGACCGGAGTTTGAGACCGCGTGTATGCGCCGCAGTGAGCATATTACACGGTTCTTTTATGCTAGCAACAAGCACGGCGGGCAACTAGGTTTGACGGCGCGGCTCACTCCGTCAGCGAGCAGATGCGAGCGTGCAGCGCGGTGTACCCGTTTAGCGTGCCTGTGGCCAGGGCGGCGCGTCAGAGTCAGCAAGCAGCGCGTCCCCAGCGTCCGGAGCGCCAAGAAAAAGCGCTTTTTGATCGCTGACAACGCGCTTCGCTGCTGCCCGCGCCGCCGCAGCCGCCACCATGCACGCACCCAGCACTTGCTGTGTCTTTGCGACCAGCTCGGCGAAGGAGCCCGGGCCGCCGGCTGCGTGTATGGCGGCTGCGTTGCCCGCGATACAGTGCTGCCGCAAGTCCTCGCAGCAGGCGCCCACCGCACAGGCGCCCAGCGTTAGTGCGCTGCCCTTCAGTTTATGCAGCACGGCGCGCGTGCCGGAGAAGTCAATGCCCACGAACCCTCCGCCATAGTCTGCTGCAGGGGCTGCGCTGAGCCGTGCTCGCAGCTCGCCCAGCATCTCTTGCGCCTCCTCCGTGAACGTCTGCACCACTGGCAACGCCAGGGCGGGGCGCGTGAGGCCAGCGCGTCGGGCCAAGTGTGTACACCGCCGCGCGCGTACCCTCCGCGATGAACGTTGGGTGCTCCGTCTGCAACTCTTCCAGCTCGCTGAACTGGGAGCTGGCTAGGACGCCCGTGGCGTAGGCGTGCTGTCGCAGCCGCCGGGTGAGTCAAAGGCTTGGGTGCTGCGCACAAGCACACGCACATTCGTCAGCGCCAGCTTATCTCTCTCCAGCATGATGCGCTCGGACATGGTCTCTAGGCTCACAACACACGCAAACAGGGACGCAGAGTGTCTCGCCAAGTATGGCCAAAAGAAATTTGGCGGCGCACAACAAAATCTTGCGTGTTGTGCGTCTAAGGTGCCACTCCTGTCGCCTCCGCTTAAGCTATTCAACCTGCCCCGGCGTGCTGCTGACCACCTGAGCTTGAACTGCTGGACTCGCGTCGGAGGCGCGAGATGCTGCGTCGCGTGTGCGCCTCTGCGCCGCGCAGCCTTCGCAGCGCGCTGCAGCCGTGCAGCACCCGCGGCTACCACAAGAACGTGGTTGACCACTACGAGCAGCCCCGCAACGTGGGCTCCTTCGACAAGGCTGACCCAAACGTAGGCACCGGCCTGGTTGGCGCGCCGGCTTGCGGCGACGTCATGAAGCTCCAGATTAAGGCGCGCACCACGCTACGCAACCAAACCACCCCTCCCCGCCTTTCCGGACAAGCCTGCGCCACCGGGTGGCACCGCACGATGGCGTGGCGCTCTCTCTAGGGTTGTCTCTCCCGTGCTCACCCTCGCTCGCTCCTGCCGCCCAGGTTGACGCGGATGGCAACATCGTGGACAGCTGCTTTAAGACATTCGGCTGCGGCAGCGCCATCGCCAGCAGCAGCGTAGCCACCGAGTGGGTGAAGGGGCGTCACATTGACGGTGCCAGCAGCATCAAGAACCAGGACATTGCCAAGCACCTCTCGCTGCCGCCCGTCAAGCTCCACTGCAGCATGTTGGCTGAGGACGCCATCAAGGTGCGCGCGTGTTGTGGTGTCGTTGCGTGGCCGTCTGTAACTCAGAGGCTTCTCCTCTCCACCAGGCGGCTGTGAACGACATCAAGGCGAAGCGTGCGGCGGCGGCGGCGGCGGCGAGCGCGTGAACGCTGAGCGCAGAGAGACGCAGTGACTAGGGCCCTGACAGCTGGCAGCCGAGCACGCATGCAGGCCATGCGCGCCGCACAATAACGCACAATAACGGGGACCCCCGCGGGGCACCTGAAGCCCAGCGTTCCTCTGGACACTCCTACGCAGTGGTGGTGAATGACCGTGGTCGCCCTCACATTGAGGAGGGCGCTTGTACACACGCACAGTCGCACACATGCGCCCTGATAGGGCAAGACCACGTACACATTGTATGAGTGTGAATGAGCAGCCATGTTTGCAACGACTGTGGCCTGCTACGCGTGGGAAGCCCATCGGAGGTCCGAACCTGCCTCGCCGCCTGTTGGCTGTTGGGCTCCCAGGCTCCGAACCGACATAGCACGCGCTTTGTCCACACTCAACATGGCCCTCCTGGCAGTCGGCGTTCTGTCTGCCGCCGGCTGGGCGCTGGGGCGTCACCAAGGCGAGTCTGGGAAGAAGGGGCGCACCGCTGACGCAGGACCTGCTGTCACCTGTCACGCGGCTCCCTCGCCCTTCGCGAACCTGGAGCTGCTGCGCCCCAGTCCGCTGCTGGGCGACTCTCCGGGAAGCGAGGCGGCGGCGCAGGGCGGCAGCGTGGCTTCGCTGCACTACACGGAGACCGTTCAGACAGACGCCTCCAAGTTCCCTGCCGCCGACGTCAGCCACGCCTTCACGCGCTGGCTGCTCTCCGAGGCGCTGCGCTGCGGCGCTGGCGTGCACTCCTCGGCAGAGGAGGGGCGGCGGAGCCGCAGCCTGGCGGCGACGTCTTCGACGGGACAGGTGAAGGCGGAGAGCCCAGCGCCCCCCACCGTCAACGTGCACTTCAACGTACTCAACCAATCCGCCTCGTGTGACTCACGCGAGGTGGCGCCCGCGACGGCGCCGGAGTGCAGTGACGCGAAGAAGGCGACAACTGCGCCTGCTCAGGTGCCCTTCCGCCGCCGCCTGCAGCGCCTCCTGGCGCGCATGGCATGCACCATCGCGTTCTGGGAACTAACTAAGCGCAGATGCGCGCCCCGCAACCCGACTCCGCTTCTTTGTGCGGTGGACCGAGTCAAGACGGCACTGGGCAAGACCACTCGGCGAAAGCCATCGCTCCTGACCTGGCTGCCAGGACATCGCAGACATCGCAACATCCTGCAAGTGCTGCTTGGCCTGTAATCAAATGCAGAACGCGGGTGTGAAGGCTTCGTCGGGGGTCAAATCGATCGTACGTACAGAAGTGGGCCGTACACAACGCGACGCGCTTCCATCGCCCTGGTCGTAAACGCACCTTGCTCATACTTTCAACAGGCTGTGGCCTGAGGACGTGAGCAGCAGTCACGAGGCCGCAGCTGCGGCCATTCCATGCAGCTGTGTTGCGCGCCAGCTGGCGCGTCGCGGCTGGCTCGGGCCCGCGGGGTGCTGCGGTCAACGCGCTGCGCTGTGTCCAAGAACCAGCCGTCGTTGTTGCCACCGAGGTACCCTACTGCTCGGAAGCTGCTCTCTCCGGCGCTCTCTGTTGCCGTGCTATGGCAGGCGCTGGGCCTTGCAGCCTCTGCGTTGGCATATGAGGGCGCAGCGCTGGCCCCAGCCGCGCCGCCACCGGATTACGACCCTGCAGCAGCTGCGCTGCTCTGGAAAGCTCTGGGCCTCGCCGCCTACGCATGGTCGGACGAAGGCGCTGCGCTCGCCCCAGCCGCGCCTCCAGACTTCGACCCAGCAGCAGCTGCGGCCCTGTTCGCCGCCGCGCTGGCCCGAGCAGGCGAAGACCTGGGCACGCTGCTGGCGAGCGGGGCCACCATGGCTGGAGGCTCCGTCATCGGCGGCGCCGTCGCTTGGCAGCTGGCAACCATGCAAGCTCGTGCGCGCGCCGAGGAGGCTGCCCGTGCTGCGACGCGTGAGGCTTTGAACGCTTTGGACCCTGAGGCGCTGACGAAGGTGCTGGGCGAGCTGCCCTCGTGGCTCGCGTACCGCGACTTTGAGCGGGCGGGCTGGCTCAACCGGGTTCTAGTGAAAGCCTGGCCGTACCTAGACAAGGCCACTTCCGGCGTCATAGTAGCCGCTCTAGACCCCATCCTGGACGCCACGCGCCCAGCGTTCCTCACCAGCCTTCGCTTTGAGCGGTTCAGCTTCGGAAGCATCCCCGCGCGCATCGAGGGCGTCAAGGTGTATGACGTGGAGGGGGAAGATGCGGTGGAGGTTGACCTGGAGGTGTTCTGGAAGGGCAACCCTGACGTTGTCCTCTCCGTGAAAGCCGCGCAGGATGCGGTGCGCGTGCCCGTGTCCCTCACCGAGCTGCAGGTCTCAGGCACCGTGCGGCTCACCTTCGGCCCGCTGCTTCCCAAGTTTCCCTGCTTTGGCGCAATCTCGGTGGCACTCATGGGCAAGCCCACGCTGGCATTCGACCTGCGCGTGGTGGGCAGCGACATCACGCTGGTGCCGGGCGTGGCGCTGGCTCTGCGAAACTACTTCAAGTCGCTGCTATCCGCCTACCTGGTGTGGCCGCGGCGCATCACCGTGGCCATCCCTGGCACGGGGTATACCATCCGCGAGCCGCGAGCCGCGGGCACGCTCCACGTGCGTCTGCTGGGCACCACCGGCTTTCCCTCCAGCCAGGAGGATGAATGGGAAAGCGTCTCACAGCTGAGCTCGAGGCTGCGCCTGGGCTCAGAGGCTATGGTGCAGGTGCGCTGGGCAATCTCGGCTTCTGCCGCGGATCTAGACGCCGCAGCCGCCTCCACCGCTGCGCTGCGCACGATGCCCGAGGCTCCGCTTCGCTCTGGTTCGTCGGTGACGCTGGCCATCGAGGACCCAGCAAGTCAGGTCTTGTGGGTGGGCGTGTACGACCGCACCGCCGAGGACGGCTCGGCGCCGCTGCAGGGCGAGGCGGCCATCCCGCTGTCTCTGTGCTGCGAAGCGCGGCAAGGAGAGACGGTTGAGTGCGTGGCCGACCTGGGCGCGCCCGGGGCGCTGAGCGGCGGCGGGCTGGCGGCGGTGGCGCGCCGCGGCGGTGCGCTCGGCTGGGTGGCGGCGGTGGGCGGAAGCGCGTGGAGCGGCGTTGCGCGCGCAGGCGGCGCGGTGGCGGGTGTCAGCGTCGCTGCCACGCGGGGCATGGGCGGGGCATGGAACGAGAGCATGCGCACGCTGGGCAGCGAGGGATGGGGGGGGTGGCTCAGCCTGCCGCGCGCCATCTCCACCGGCTACCTCACTTCAGTCTACGGAGAATCGGCTGAGTCCTCACCACAGACGCGCACGGTTGATGCCGCCACCCCGCCAGCGCCAGGGGCGACGCGCGTCGGGGCTGCTTGGGTGCTGGTGGGCGCAGGCGCGGGGGTGCGAGTGTTTGCGCCGCCCGGTTCGGGGTCCGATGCTGGCTCGCTGAGGCTGGAGCTCCGCTACGAGACGGGCAGCGCCGCCGGCGCTGCGCAGCCGCCGCGTGCCGTCGCCATAGCAGCGTTGCCCTCGCCGCAGCCGGAGTTGGACGAGGGCGACGACGAGCGCTGGCAGGCTGAAGACGCCTCGCGTGATGAACAAGTGGAGGGACATCGCGCGAAGGAGCACGACATCCAACCGCCGTCGCCGCTGCCGTCGCCACCGTCTCCCTCGCCTGCGCGGCGCCAGGGTGGTGGCTCGGAGGCGCTTAGGAAGCTCAGGCTGGCTGCCGGCGCTGCGGCCATGGAGCTGTTGTCGCCGGAGAGCGAGGCTGGTGGAACGCATGCCGACCGCGCCAAGCTCGCCGCGCTGCTGGAGCAGGCGGAGCGGCTGGTGGAGGCGGCGGCTGCGCAAGACAACAAGGAGTCGAAATCTTAGCGCCTCTCCTGGACAAACGCAAACGGACACAGCAGCGTGCACTCCAACAGAACAGCACTCTTGTCGTGGTTGCACCGCGTATCATAGCCCCAGCCCAGGTGCCCTTCACGGCATTGCCAGCGTGATGCTGACGTACGGGTGCACCTCCTCTCCCTTGGCCGCATCATCCTCTCGTTGCTTCCAGTGCGCGGATGCGTTGCGGCCAAAGGCTGAGGCGAGCAGCGTGCGCATGCGCTTCTCATGCTTCTTGTCGGGCGCGCAGAGTACGGTTGCGAAGCAGGGCGGGAGGCCGTAGCGGAGGATGGACTCAACGAAGAGGCGCACGGCGGCGACGTGCATCATGGCAGCGAACGCCTCGCCAAAGGCTGAGCGGCACCACTCCTCCAGGTTCGCCTTTCGGCTGGCAAGCTCGGCGGTGAGGCGCCCAGCCTCTGCGCTGTTCTCGGCGGAGGCCCCCGGGTCGTTGACGAAGTCGCGCACCTGGAAGCTCTTCTCGCGGCACGCGCCCTTGAACGCCTCGGCAAACTTCTTGAACACAACCACCGTGAACAGGCAAAAGTCACCCTCCTCTGCAACCAGCTTGCTGCTGCGGGGCACCACCAACTGGGCCAAGCTCTCGTAGCTGCTGCGCCAGTCCTTGGCGCTGTGCTGAGGCACAACCACCAGCAGAGTGGTCATGTGCTCGCTCTCGACCAGCAGCTTCGCCTGGGAAGCCTTGGCAACCAGGTCCGACAGGTCGCGCGTGCTCAGCGTGCCGCCAGCCTTGCGCGTCAGCGCGCCCAGGGTCTGCTTGACGCCGTTGTACTCGGACGCCTTCACCTTGAGCTCCTCCTCCAGCCGCGCCACGCCCTCAGCCAGCTTCTCGGCCGTCTCGCGCAGCGGGCGGCGAGCGGGGTGCCTGCAGGCGAGGGCGCAGTGGCTGTGAGCACACACATACATGAGGTAGCGAGTGCTCGGGAACGTACTTGGCCTCGTTCCACGCAAAGCCGGACATGTAGCGACGCACGGGCACGCCGTCCACGGAGAGCTCTCTCAGCTGGAGGGCATACGCGCAAGTGAGTGGCACAGCGAGGAGAGGAGGGAGAGCCAGCGCAGCGCCACTCGGAATTAGGGCTTCCGTTGGCATGCTCTCCTGCACGCAGCGACGCGGCTGGCGTAGCACATGGAGCTGGCCAGCGCATGCACAGCACCGCGGAGGAGCGGGCAGGTGGCGGGTAGCGGGGATGGACTGTGCGCGTGCGAGGCAGTTGTGCTGTGAAGTCCCGCACCTCGCCGTGGCCCAGTTCCCCCAGTTGTCTCCGGATTTTGGACGTCACAGCCTCTACCAGCGTGCTTGTCTTCACCAGCTCGTCGCTCAGCGTGAGCAGCGAGTCCAGGGTGCCCACGCGCAGCTCAGGCAGCGTGAACTGCGCAGCACAACCGGATCAGCACCTCTTCTGCTGCCCACGTTGACGTCGCGAGACGCACCTTGTGAGTGGTGGCCATATCTGACGCCTTGTCCTTGACCACCTGCACGACCTGGTCGATGCCGTCCTTGCCGCGCGAGAGCCGCCCCTCCAGAGGCAGCGACAGCAGCCAGAAGGTGGTCTCGCCCTCCATGGCACGCACAGGCGCGCAGATGGGGAGCGGGCACTGACACGAGATAGGAGTCGCGAGGGTGAGAGCACTGCGACCACTGCGTGCGGCCGTGCGCCGTGCGTGCTGCGCGTTGGTCGTTCAAAGAATGAGTAGAGCACGGTGTCGTACAACTATGTCAACAGCTCGGCGCGCCGTCGGGTGGCTGTTGATGCCCGTCCGCGATGCTGGAGCTGCTTGCACTGGGGATCGGCGCTAAGGCGCTGGCAGTGGGAACCTATTTGCGTGCTAGCGCGACGCCCAAGCAGCCCGCTGCGCGTCCTGCTGCCGCGCGCGGCCCGCCCGGGGGTCCTGTGGCGGGCGAAGAAGGGGCGGTTGAGCCGCGGCGGCTGTTTGAGGGTGAGCTCTCGCTGCTGTCGCCGCTCGTGTCGCGCATCCCGGCTGGCAGCAAGCGCAAGGCGCGCGAAGAGGGCGAGGATGATGCGGGGCCGGAGGAGGCGAAGCGCTGGCGGGGTGGTGAGGAGACAAGGGCACGGAGCGAGGGCACGTTGCAGGCTCCTCCTGCGACCGCGCAGGCGGGTCTGAAGCGCAGCAGGTCGCTGCTGGACGAGCTGTGGGAGGGCTGCGCGCCTGCGAAAGTGCGGCGCCGCCTGGCTGCGGACACTGCGCGACCGTCGCTGCGGCCTGTGCGGGGTTGCGCTGAGCAGCCGCCCGGCTCGCCGCTGGCGCACTTAGCCGCGCACACGCGGTTCCTCTTCGCGCCCGGCGCGCGGGGCGGCCCCCCCCAGGGCGCGGGGCGCCCGCAGATGACCCGCCGAGGCGGCACAGCACCCGTCCGAGCGCGCAGCCGCCCACTCCCTTCGCTGCGCCCGCAGAGCAGCCCCGAGCAGGACGACCTCCCGGAGCTCCGCCCTTTATCATACGACACGCTGCCGCCGCCACCGCCGCCGCCGCCGCCGGCAGTGCTCCTTTCGCTGCCCCCGCTCGCCTCCATCCCCGAGGCGCAGCCTTCGCTGCTGGCGCTGCCGCCCGTCAGCGCCGGCTTTTCGGCGGGCGGCGAGCAGCCTGGGAGCGCCCGCGGCGGATCCTCGTCGGTGGCGCGGTCGCGCTCCTTTGGACGCAAGGGCAGCAAGGGCGGTGGCGGGGGCAGCGACAGCCTGTTGGGCGCCGCGCTGTCGGAGCTGCACGAAACCGACGCAGGGGAGGGGGAGGCTGCGGCGGAGCGTCCACCCAGCGAGAGCGCAGCGCCGGTGGCAGCGGCCGCAACAGCCGCAGCGCCATTCACGTTCGGAGGAGCGGCGGCGCCGGTGGCTCCCGCACTGCCCGCGCCGCCTGTTGCTGCTGCTGCTGCGGCGGCGGCGCCATTCACCTTTGGCTCAGCGCCTGCTCCCTCGCCCGCCGGCGCCCCCGCGTCGGCCTTCACGTTTGGAGCGCCAGCCGCCGCCGCCGCCGCCGCGCCGCCGGACGCCTCCGACCATGCCGCAGCGCCGTTCACGTTCGGGGCGACCCTGAGCGCGCCCGCGCCTGCGCCCGCACCCCCCTCCGCCCTTGCGCCGCTCAGCTTTGGAGCTCCGCCGGGGGCGGCGCCTTCGCTCGGCGCCGCGCCGTCTGCGTCGGCTCCCTCTGTGACGCCGTTTACGTTCGGAGGCGCCCCGGCTGCGGTACCTGTCTCGGGCGCCGCTGCGGGCGCAGCAGGCGCTGTCTTTTCGTTCGGCGCGCCCCCATCCGCCGCCGTCGCCGCGCCCTCCGCTGCACCCGCAGCCACGTCACCGGCGGCGGCCTTCTCCTTCGGCGCATCCCCGTCCGTCTCCGCGTCAATCGCGTCGCCGGCTCCTGCGCCCTTTGCCTTCGGCGGCGGCGGGCTGGCGGCACTCTCGGCGGCGGCGGCTGCTTCTCCGCCGCCATCCGTGGGCTTCACCTTCGGCGCCGCCCCGGCACGGGGGGGGTCTGCGCCCTTCGCCTTTGGGGCAGCCCCGCCTGTGGCTGTGTCGGCGCTACCCGGCGGTTTCGGGGGCTTTGGCGGGACCGCCCAGCCGCCCTCCCGCGTCTCGTCGCCAGCCTTCGGAGCGCCGCCGCCTCACAGCTTTGCTGCACAGCAGCCCAGCGGACAAGCCCTTGCGCAGTCGCCGTCCATGGGCGGCTTTAGCGCGGGAGCGGCAGCCGCGCCGCAGCCGCGCAAGGTGTTCAAGGCGCGGCGGTCGGGCTCACTGCCCGCCAAGCGCTGAGTTCAATTCATAACGACCAACGTGAAAGAGCGAACGAAAAACGCACGCACGCGTAGGCGCGTTCGATTTCAACCGGTGCCGCCCTCGCCTGTGCCGTGTGCGTCTGCGCTGGTTGTTGCCATGCAGGGGCTGTCAGCAGCTCGCAGTCCAGCACAGTCTGCGCTCCTGTGTCCGCGCCGCTGCACCCGCCGCGCCACTTCAACCGCCGTGGCAAGTTCGCGGCGCGTGCCCAAGAACCCCGCAAGCTGGAGCGGTGACTACGACGCCATCCGTAAGTCGCTGGAGGCTGGCGAGGACTCCTCCTGCAGTATCCACGCACTTCCAAGCGCCGGCCCGACCCTCGGGCGCACGCTCAACTGGATTGGCACCACCTTCGGCGGGCAGTTCCAGGAGCGTCTGGAGCGTCTGGGCGACGGAGCGTCGCTCGGCGAGAAGCTCGGCGCGGCCGTTTGGCGACAGCTTACGCGGCTGGTTGCTCGTGAAGAGCCCGAGTCGCGGTTGGACCCGGCGCTGCTGGCCAACGCCGCGGCCAGGGTGAGCGACTCTGACAAGGCCGCTGCCGTGGCGGTGTGGGGTAGCAGAGCAGACGGGCAGACGGCGGTACTCTTAGCATGCGGGTGCGTGCCACGCTCGCACCTGGCCTCTGTCTCCACCTCTGACGCGCGTGCCGTACAGCGTCGCCGTTAAGCGCCAGGAGGAGGGCCTGGACGGCGACGCGGCGCTCTGTGCAGCGAGGATGGCGGACCTCACCCAAACGCTGCAGTGCTCCGCCACCGCCGCCGCACTGGCACTGCACCGGGAAAGACAGCTGTTGTTTGTGGGCCCAGCGCTGCTTGCGCGGCGCGTGCTGCAGCTGCGCGCCGCCGCTCCAAGCGCAGACCTCATGCGCCTGTGTTTGCTAGCCCCGCGCTTGCTTGCGTCGCCGGACGAAGAGTGGGCCTATTTTCAGGCATCTGCTGATGCGCTGCGCGCCGCGCTGCCTGACTGCGACTGGGTGGACCTGTGCATCCAGGAAGACCCGGAGTTGATGCTCTGCGACATCCGCCCGGGCCTGGCGGGGCTGTCGGAACTATGGACGCCGGAACAACTGGCCACCATGGACCCGGATCACGCGTCGCTAGCCATGCGCGCGCTCTGCGGCCTGCCAAGGCGAGGCGTGGTGCCGGGGTGAACGGAGAAGCACTGACGTGGCAGACGACTGATGCCAGTCCCTCAATCTACTCGCGCGCCACCCTCGCCTTCTTCGTATCGTCGCTGCGCTTGCTGAGCGGCGTGACGTGGTCGTGGAGCCCGGAGCGAGGCTGAACCCTGAGCAACATGGCATCGCACCCGGTACAGCGCGCCGACGACGAGACCGCCGCCTCCGGGCAGGCTGCGACGCTCGATGCTGAGGCGATACGCTTGGCTGAGCTGGTCACGACCGTGAAGCGCCTGGCAGCATCGATGCCATGTGCGCTACGCTCCGCCTTGGTCGCGCTCGCAGACAGCGGTCTCAGCGACAGAACTCTCATTGATGGCGAGACTTTTGTGGTTTCTGCACTGAAGGCTGCGTGTGAGCACAGGGCGGGCGCGGTTGTTCAAGCCGCTGTGTTACGTGTCGCTGCTGCGCTCAGCCACGCTGCACAGAACTTTGACACTGGCTCTGCCGGCATATCGCTTGGCGATCAGTTTGCGGCTCTAGTTGATCTGATGCGCACCAACCCCGCCATGCTGAGCGTGCAGACTGACTGTTTCTTTGCGCTCGCCAACTACCTCTCTCTGAACGCTGAATTCACGCGGGAGGGTGCGCGCGCTGGAGCCTTTTCGATGTCGTTCATTGCGCTGATGGATGCGCTGATGGAGCACGGTGCTGCGCTCGTGTCCGCAGCTGCGCCTGCGCTGAACTGTGTGATGCTTTCAGCAACGACCTTCCTCAGCGCACGCCTCGTTACGGAGTTCGAAGACTTCGCTGGCACACTGGATGCGGTAGCACTCGTAGTGGCTCTCAGCAGAGATGCGGGCGCGGTCAAGATAGCACTCGAAGCTCTCTCTTTCGGCTATTGTGACGGCTATGAAGCGCTGCTGGCGCTGGAGCCTGCCAAAGTGGAGCTGCTGGCATCATCATCAGTCCTGTACGCGAGCCTGGAACATTGCCTGGCCCACCACGCGGCGGATCGGGGTGTGATTCTCTCTCTTCTCAACACGTTGACAAGCCTGGCTGCCGTTTCGTATCACCGGCTAAAAGATCACCTGCGCGATGCTGATGTCTCTCTCGCTATTTCAAAGCTGATTGTCCGCATCGTGGTGACCAACCCCGGTGATCAGGAGGTGCAGGTGCTGGGATGCGCTGGCCTGGACATACTCTGCCTTGGTTGCGGGTATCCGCAGTGCCCCAGCCAGCTGAATGCGTCATCCCTCCAGAGCGCTATCACCGCTGGCGCCGCGGTGCCTGTCGCTGCTGCACTCCGCTCTCACCACTGCGACGAGGTGCTTTTCGCTGCAGCCACACGTCTACTGTCGCGCTTCTTCAGCTCTGGAGACGTCGACGCGGCACCGTTCACAGACCTGGTGCAAGTCTGCGTGGAGGCTCTGGACAGATGGGTGCTTGACCCGAAAGTCACGACCGCACGCGCTGGTACTCTCGGGAA
>Ga0208951_1000626_pt1 | contig 16220 bp, 27 predicted proteins | sample GreLakmeMI27MSRF_FD_187702 | JGI IMG/M metagenome (GOLD analysis project Ga0208951, IMG submission 187702) | Freshwater lentic microbial communities from great Laurentian Lakes, MI, USA - Great Lakes metaG MI27MSRF (SPAdes) | ecosystem: Environmental > Aquatic > Freshwater > Lake | place: Great... | reverse complement strand
ATTTTGAGTTGGTTTTAATTCTTGTTTAAAATATTCAATTACCATAATATTGTAAGCATATTTTAAATCATCTAAGGATTCACTACCAATTTTTGTTAATTGGTTTGTTTTATATAAAGTTTTTACTTCTTTTAAAATTTCGATACAATACTCAGACGCAAGACTAGTTGTGATAAGATTTTTACTTAATAATAATTCATTTTTTGCAATTAAATTATCTAATTCATAAGTGATATTAACAAGAGCTTTTTTAGATTTATCTACACTCGCATTCTCTTCTGCATCTTTAATCATTTTAGAAACTTCCTCACGAGCTAATACAGAAGCGCCTTCAATTTTAATAGATTGTTCTTGACCACTTTGTTCTTCACGTGCTGAAACAGATAATAATCCATTAACATCTAGTTGAAAAGTTACATTAATTTTCGGAACACCACGAGGTGCTGAAGGAATACCTTTTAATTTAAAAATTCCTAAACTTTTATTATCTTTAGCAAATGGACGCTCACCTTGTAAAACATGAATTTCAACAGTATCCTGAAAATCAGCACCAGTCGAAAATACTTCTGATTGCTTAACTGGAATTGAAGCATTTCGATTAATAATAGTAGTCATTAACCCACCCATTGTTTCAACCCCTAAAGATAAAGGTGTTACATCTAATAAAATTAAATCAGTAATTTCACCAGCAATAATACCAGCTTGAACAGCTGCTCCTAATGCTACAACTTCATCGGGATTTACAGTTTCATTTAAAGGCTTACCAAGTAAATTAACAAGTAAATTACGAACAGCTGGAATTCTTGTTGATCCACCAACTAAAATTACCTGATCAATATCATTTTTTGATAATTTTGCATCTTGTAATGCTTTTTCAACAGGTTTTTTACATTTCTCTAATAAATCTTTACTTAAGTCTTCGAATTTTGAACGATCAAATTCTAAATCAATATTTTTTGGATTTTGTCCATCAATATAGATAAAAGGCAAACTAATACGTGTTGATTGTAAAGCAGATAATTCAATTTTAGCTTTTTCCGAAGCTTCAATGATACGTTGTAAAGCTTGTTTTTCTTTGTATAAATCAATGCCTTCTACTTTTTGGAAGTTTTTGATCACATAATCAACAATAAGTTGATCAAAATCATCCCCACCTAAATGGGTATCTCCAGAAGTGGATAAAACCTCAAAAACTTCATCTCCAACTTCTAAAACAGATACATCAAATGTACCTCCGCCTAAATCAAAAATTAATACTACTTCATTTTTTTTCTTATCTAAACCATATGCTAAAGCTGCTGCAGTAGGCTCATTTAATATTCTTAGAACGTCTAAACCAGCAATTATTCCAGCATCTTTTGTAGCCAAACGTTGTGAATCATTAAAATACGCTGGAACAGTAACAATTGCTTGTGTAACAGTATCCTTTAAATAACGACTTGCATCATTAGCTAATTTTTTTAAAACGGAAGCTGATATTTCTTCGGGACTAAAATCTTTATTTAAAACAGGCGAAAATATTTTAATATTCCCATTATTATCTTTTTTAATTTTATATGGAATTCGAGAAACTTCACCGCTAATTTCTTCGTATTTTGAACCAATAAAACGTTTTACCGAATAAAATGTATTTTCCGGATTTACAACAGATTGACGTTTAGCCAATTGACCTACTAAGGCTTCACCATTAGCAGTATAGGCTACTACGGAAGGTGTTGTTCTTCCTCCTTCTGCGTTTGCAATAACACTAGGACTGGCTCCTTCTAAAACGGCTACAACAGAATTAGTTGTTCCTAAATCAATACCAACAATTTTTTTACTCCCTGGCTTATTAACTTTTTCACTCATAAAATTTTCCTCGAAACTTAAATCTAATTTAAATAAAAGTAATAACTATATTATATTTGAATTTATTTTTTTAATCAAGAACTATCTTCTTTAATATATCTGATAGATAATTTATTAAAAAAAATAGATAATAGAAATTTAGTTTTCTATTATCTATTTAAATTATTTTACCAACTAGCTTTTGTAACACCCGGTAAAAAACAATCGTGTGCTAATTCACGTACAGCATTTCGACATAATCCAAAAAATCTTGAATAACCTCTTGGACGACCTGTTTTCCAACATCTATTTCGTAAACGAATGGGCGAACTATTTCGGGGTAATTTTTGTAATTTTTGATTTAAATCAAAAATACTTTCTAAAGAATTAGCTTTTTTTAATTCATCTAAAATTAATTGTCGCTTTTTTGAATATTTACTAATTAAACTTTTACGTTTTATTTCACGCTCAAGCATAGCTTTTTTTGCCATAATATTTTTTCTTATTAGAAATATATATATATTTAAATTTTAATTAAGCTTTTTCTAAAATCTTTAATGAACATGACACACCAGCAGGTAATTCAGTTTTTAAAAGTAAATCTAAAAGTGTGGGTGATGTTAACGTTAAATCAATAAATCTTTTATATAAGCGAATTTCAAAGTGCTCTCTTGAATCTTTATCAATATGTGGTGAACGTAATACGCAAAAACGTTTAATTTTTGTGGGTAAAGAAACAACACCCTTTAAATTACATTCTTCATTCAATAAAGTTCCTCGCAATTGTTGACAAGCAGTTTCAATTAAATCATTATTAAATGATTTTAAAAGTATACGAAATTTCATTTAAGTTATTTTTTATTTAATAATTTTTGTAACTAAACCAGAACCTACTGTTCTTCCTCCTTCACGAATAGCTAATCTCATACCGTTTTCAATCGCAATTGGAGCAATTAATTCGATTTTCATAGTTACGTTATCACCGGGCATTACCATTTCAACACTTTCCCCTTCTGTAGAAAAATCTGCAATTGCACCAGTAACATCTGTTGTTCTTACGTAAAATTGAGGTCTATAGCCTTTAAAGATAGCGGTATGTCTTCCACCTTCTTCTTTCGTTAAAATATAAACTTCAGCTTCAAATTGAGTATGAGGATTAATTGTCGTAGGTTTTGCTAAAACCATACCACGTAATACGTCATTTTTTTGAACACCACGTAATAAGATTCCAATATTATCACCCGCTAAACCTTTATCTAAAGTTTTTTGGAACATTTCCATACCCGTTACAGTTGTAACTTTCGTTTCAGCTAAACCAACAAGTTCAACTGTGTCACCAATGTTAACACTTCCTCTTTCAATTCTTCCTGTTGATACAGTTCCACGACCTGTAATAGAAAAAACATCTTCAATAGCCATTAAAAAAGGTTTATCAACTTCACGTTCAGGTGTAGGAATATAATCATCAACACTTTTCATTAATGCAAAAATTTTATCTACCCACGGATTTTCTCCAGCTTTAACTTTAGGATTTGAAGATACCGCTTCAAAAGCTAATAAAGCTGAACCTGCCGTAAATGGAATTTCATCTCCAGGATAATCATAACTTTGTAATAATTCACGTAATTCTAATTCAACTAATTCTAATAATTCAGCATCATCAACTTGATCTGCTTTATTTAAAAATACAACTAATTTTTTTACACCTACTTGACGTGCTAATAAAATATGTTCACGAGTTTGTGGCATAGCACCATCAGCAGCTGAAACTACTAAAATCGCACCATCCATTTGAGCTGCACCTGTAATCATATTTTTTACATAGTCAGCATGACCTGGACAATCTACATGTGCATAATGACGGAAATCAGTTTCATATTCAACATGTGCTGTATTAATAGTAATACCACGTGCTCTTTCTTCTGGGGCAGCATCGATATCTTCGTATTTCTTTAAAACCGCACCACCTAATGTAGATAATGTTGCTGTAATTGCAGCAGTTAAAGTTGTTTTACCATGATCAACATGACCAATAGTACCAATATTAATATGCGGTTTAGTTCTTTCAAATTTATCTCTTGCCATTATTTAAATCTTAATTGTAAATGTATATATAGATATATAATTTTCTAATCATTACTTTTGACGTATTCAAAATAAGAATAATTATCTAAATTGTGCAAATGCTTTATTAGCTTCTGCCATTTTATGTGTTTCTTCTTTTTTCTTAATAGAATTGCCTAAACCTTTAGCAGCTTCTAATAATTCATTAGCTAATTTTAAAGACATCCCTTTTCCTGATCTTTTACGTGAAAATTCGACAACCCAACGTACAGCAATATTTGTTGAACGAAATTTATTTAACAAAGTAGGTACTTGATAAGTTGCTCCACCAACTCTTTTTGCTTTTAATTGTACTCGCGGACTAATATTACGAATGGCTTTCTCAAGAATTAATATTGGATTTTGATTTGTTCGAAATTCAATAAACTCAAATGCTTTATAAACAATACGTTTTGCTAATCTTTTTTTACCACATTTAAGAATTCTATTAACTAATAAACTTACTAAAAGATTATCAAATTTAGAATCGCGTTCTGGAAAGCGTTTTTTAGTAGAGATTCGACGTGACATAATTTAAATATGTATGTTAGTTAATTGATTATTTTTTTTTGGTTTTAACTGTCCCAGGAACAGCTTTTCGTGCTCCATATTTTGAACGACTTTGACGACGATCTTTAACACCAGTACAATCTAATGCTCCTCGAATAATTTTATAACGTACTCCAGGTAAATCTTTTACACGACCACCACGAACTAAAACAATTGAATGTTCTTGAAGTGTATGTCCTTCTCCAGGAATATAAGCAGTTACTTCAAATCCACTAGTTAATTTAACACGTGCAACTTTTCGAATAGCTGAATTTGGTTTCTTCGGTGTAGTTGTATAGACACGAGTACAAATTCCACGACGTTGTGGACAAGATTTTAAAGCAGGCGATTTTGTTGCATTTTTAATTTGTGTACGACTTAATCGAACTAATTGTTGTATTGTTGGCATCTTAAGTTAAAAAGTTTAAAATTTTATTTTTATTTTTTAATTTCTTGTTCTTTTAGATTATATTTACGTTCAAATTTATCTACACGACCTTCGGCATCAATTATTTTTTGTGAACCTGTATAAAAAGGATGATTTCCAGACCAAATGTCAACAAACATTTCTTCTTTTGTAGTTCCTACTTCAAGAACTAATTTCCCATCACAAAAAACTTTTGTAGTATAAAATTTAGGATGTAAGTCTTTTTTTGCCATATAATTAATAAATATTTCTATAAATAATTTTATCGTTTTGAGTATTGAGAAGCTTTTCTTGCTTTTTTTAATCCGTATTTACGTCTTTCTTTAATTCGTGAATCACGTCTTAATAATAAATGTTGATTAAAAATTTGTCTATACTCAATATTAATAGCACAAATAGCCTTAACAATTCCTAATTGAATTGCATCTAATTGTGCGGAAATTCCACCACCATGTACTTTCACATTCACATTGTATTTATTCATAAGATTAACTAGAATAAAAGGATTTTTTAATGACTCACGTTCTTCACCTAAAGCCATAAAAAAGTCATCTAAACTTTTATTGTTAATAATAAATTGTCCTTCACCTTCTGTTAAAAATACTTTTGCAACTGAAGTTTTTCGTTTTCCAATTCCGGTATATAAAGTTGTAATATTTGTCATTTTGTGTTCAATTTTTATTCAATAAAATTCTTAAATTAAATTTCAACTTTTATCCAATTATTTGAAGAACTTAATTCAAGTGGAATTTCTCGACTTTCTCCATTTGAAGTTTTAATATAATTTATTTTATTATCTGAATAAATAAATAAACGTTTATAGTATTCTCGCCCTAATACTCCTTTAGGTAACATACCCCAAATAGATTTTTCTAAAATTCGCGTTGGAATTCTATTTCTTAATTGTTTAAATGTTTCAATTTTTAAACTTCCCGGTCTTTGGGAATTTCGATAATATAACTTTTGTTCTTCTTTTTTACCAGAAACTTCAATTTTATCTGCATTTAAAATAACAACATAATTTCCTTGATCAACTCCAGGCGTAAAAAATGTTGTTTCTTTACCACGTAACAATTTACTAGCTTCTGTTGATAAACGACCTAATGTTTTTCCATTAGCATCAATAACAAACCATTTTGGTACGTGACATTCTTTTTTTGGAAATATTGTTTTCATAATGACAATAAAAATTGTTAAAAATATTTGTTTTTTACATTAATCATTTTTAAAGAATAGAGTTTTAAAACTAGGTGAGATTTTTAAAAAATTTTCATTTATAAACAAAGGATAAAATAAGTTCATTAAAATTTTCAAGGCTTCTTGAATACTTCGTCTAGGACTTATACTACCATTTGTCCAAATTTCAAGTGTAAGTGATTCTTTTATATTACCCTTACTATCATGAATCATTTTAATTTTATAATTAACTCTTTTAACTGGCATAAAAATAGCATCAATAAATAATGTTGAAGGTTTTGTTATTGAAAATTTACGTTCTTGAGCTGTTTTACGAATTTCTTCGTTTAATTTATAACCTTTTCCATTTTCAATATCAATTTCAATATATAATTCAGAATCATCAACAATTGTGCATATATACTGATTAGGATTCAAAATTTTAAAATGATTTTTTGGTAAATTAAACATCCCAGCAGTAACAATGACAGGACCTTTAATTTGTAAAAAAGCTTCTGTTTTTAAATTCCCAACTTCCTGTTCTATTTTTTCTTGTACTTTAAAAGATGTTTTAAAAACAATTTCTTTTAAATTTAATAAAACTTCTAAAATATCTTCTCTTAATCCTTCAACAATAGAAAATTCATGTTTTAAATCATTAATGCGGACTCCAGTAATTGTACAACCACTTAAATCTGAAAGAAGTGTTCTTCTTAATGCATTTCCTAATGTAATTCCTTGACCAGTTTCTAATGGTTCAATAATGAAAGAACCATAATGATTTTGTTCCTTATCAATATATGTTTCAATACATGTTAATGTACTCATTTTAAATTTTAGGGTTAATAATCTTATAATCTACGTTTCTTTGGTGGACGACATCCATTATGAGCAACAGCTGTTTTATCTTCAATTGATAAAATATTTAATCCAGCTGATTTTAAAGCTCTAACAGAAGTTTCACGACCATTTCCACGTCCTTTAATAACTACTTCTATTTTTTCCATTCCTAATTCTAGAGCTTTAATTGCTGCATTACGTGCAGCACTTTGAGCAGCAAAAGGAGTATTTTTTCTTGCACCCTTAAAACCTGAACTACCTGATGAAGCCCAACAAATAGTATTTCCTAAAATATCACTAATAGTTACAATGGTATTATTAAAAGTAGTTTTGATATTTGCTATTCCCACTGCAACTGACTTTTTTTGCTTTTTTTTCAGTTTTGACATAATCTAATAATTATTTCGTTTTTCTTATAAATAAACCTTGTCGACGCGATGTTCTATTATTAGTACGTGTTCGTTGTCCACGAACAGGTAAACCTTTTAGATGTCTTCTACCTCTAAAACTATTTATATCAATTAATCTTTTGATATTTAAACTAATTAAACGTTTTAAATCACCTTCAAGTTTATAATCTTCTGTTTCTAAAATATCTCGTAAAGCAGAAATATTAGATTCATTTAAATCTGTAACTTTAATGTCTTCACTAATATTTAATTGTTTTAATATTTTTTTTGAAGTTGGAATTCCAATTCCATAAATACAAGTTAAAGCGATATAAATTTTCTTTTTATTTGCTAAATTATTACCTAATATTCTAACCATAATATATATTTTCTTTTTTTATTAGCCTTGTCTTTGTTTATGTTTTGGATTTGAACAAATGACCATAATTCTCCCATGTCGTTTTATGATACGACAATTTTCACACATCGTTTTTACTGAAGGACGTACTTTCATATTAATTTTTTTAAAATAAATTTAACTTTTCACAATTATGTAAAAACAAGATTTTTATATAAGCCACGTATTACTCTTTGAAGATCATACGCCACCCCAACTAAAATTATTAATGACGATATATTTAGTTGATTTAATAACGGTCCATTTATTATTTGTTTAATAAAATCATACAAGACTAAAATGATACATAAAAATAAACCTCCGAGTAAGGAAGTGACACGTACTATTTTTTCTAAATGAATTGCTGTATCTTTTCCTGGTGTAATATTCACTAAAGATACTGAAGATTTTCGTAATTGTTCAGCAATTTTATCTGGATCCCAAAAAACTATTGTATAAAAATAATTGAAACCAATAATCAATAAATAATAAATAAGATTATTTATATATGAAATATTAAAACCTTGCGGTAATATTTGCATGAAATAAGATAAAAATGGAACTAAATTTGAAGCAATAATAATTGGAAAAATACCAGCTTGATTTAATTTAATAATTAAACCATTATTTTTAATTTGTCCTAAAAAAGAATTATCGTCTTCGTCAGCCGATTCAGTAGCTAAACTATTATTCTTATCATTTTGAGCATTTAAAAATGTTAATTGTCTTGCTGAAACTACTTGAATAGTTACTGCTGAAAGTTGTGAAATACTGATTAAAAGTATTAAAAATAGGATAACTAGAATCTCGGAAATAAAACCTGAATTTATATTTTCAAAATTTAGAAAATTTTTCGTAATTAAACCAACAAGAATATTTGTAAAAATAATTATAGATGTTCCATTTCCAACACCCTTATTATCAACAATATTACTGAGCCAAACAATAATCATTGAGCCTGTTACTAATTGTAATCCTGTCAGAAAAAATGTTACAAATGTTGAACTATAAAAATAAGATTTTAAATAAAAAATTAATAAAGCACTTTGCCCAATTGCAAAAACCAAACTTACCAATTTTTTATAAAGAAGTAATTTTCGACGTCCAATTTCACCTTCTTCACTTTGTAATTTTTCTAAACTGGGAAACAATGCAGTTAATAGATCAATTAAAATGGATGCATTAATAAAAGGAATAATACCTAAAGAAAAAGGACTTAATAACGTGTTACCTCCTGCTCCAGAATACATATTTATTATTTGCATAATTGCATTTCGATTGTCTAATTGTCCAAATGATTGCTTTAAAGCATCTTGATCAATTCCTGATAAGGGTATTGCATTTCCAAATCGATATAAAAATATTACAAATAGAGTCAATAATACTTTTTGATTAGGATGATTTTTTTCTTTTTTTGAAAATGTTTTAATTATAGATTCGAGCATTTTTATATTTTCTCATTATTTTATCGTAAAATGCTTGTCTACGAAGGGATTGATAATTTCCTAATTCAATTTGCTGATTTAATGATGTTAATGCTACGATTGTTGCTTTTGCGTTATTTAAAATATTATTTGAACCATATTGTTTAGCTACGACATTTTTAATACCTGCTAATTCTAATACTGTTCTAACTGAACCACCCGCAATAACACCAGTACCTAATGTTGCAGGTCTAATCATGATACTACAAGCACCATAAACGGCCTTAACGACATGAGGAATAGAATAGTTTAAAGTTAAGGGAACAGTAATTAAATTCTTTTTAGCATTTAAAATAGCTTTATCCATAGCTAAATTAACATCATCTGCACGTCCAACTCCAACACCAACTTTACGTTTACTATCCCCTACAATAACAACAGCTCTAAAAGTTAATTTTTTTCCACCTTTAACAACTTTTGTTACACGTGTAACCTGAATAATTTTTTCGTCATATTTTATTTTTGACAGACGAGTTACTAATTTTTTTTTGCCTATTCGATTTGAAGATGATTTATTAAAATTACCTTCTTTTTTAAAGGTTTTGGTATTATTTTCTGATGTTTTTTCCATAATTAATAATTTAAAATTTTAAGAGAAATATTTAATTTTAAGAAAAAGAATTATTTTTAAAAAATAAGACCATCATTTCTAGCACCTTCGGCTAAACTTTTTATTCTTCCATGATATGGTTTATTACCACGATCAAAAACAATTGTCGTAATTTCTTTTTCTTTTGCTTTTTTAGCTAATTCCTGTCCTACTAAATAAGCTGCTTTTTGATCACTAGTTTTAGTAATTTCTAATGTTTTACTTAAAGTTGAACTAAATGCTAAAGTATGACCATTTTGATCGTCAATTAATTGTGCGTAAATATGTTTATGAGAACGAAAAACAGCTAATCTAGGCTTTTCTAAATTACCAACAATTTTTTTTAAGTAACGCTTTTTTTGTTGTATATATAATTTTTTAATTCTTTTTTTCATTGGTCAATAAGTTTAAGATTAAAATGATTTTAATTTTATTTCCCTGTTTTACCAGCTTTACGAATTATTTTTTCACCATCATAAAGTATACCCTTTCCTTTATACGGTTCCGGTGGACGAACGTCTCTTATTTTAGCAGCAAGAAAGCCTACTTTTTCTTTATCAACACCACTTATTTGAATTTTTGTTGGTGTTTCCAGTTTTATCGCTAAATCAGGAGGAATTACAAATTCAATAGGATGAGTAAAACCAACATTTAAAACTAATTTTGTTTTTTCAATTATAAATTTATAACCAACGCCTTCCGCAATAAGTGTTTTTGTAAATTTTTGATTTACCCCAGTAATCATATTTTGAACTAATGAACGAATTAATCCATGATACTCTCGTGTTTTTTTCTCATCATCAATTCTAGTAACAATAAGTTTTTTATCTTCAATATTTAAATTGACCAAACCTATTAACTCTCTATCTAATGTTCCAAATTTACCTTTTACATTTATAAGTTTATCCTTAATTGTAATGGTTACATCTTTTGGAATATCAATTGCTTTTTTTCCAACACGTGACATAAAAATTTCCTCTTTAAATTTAAATATAACTTATAAATTTTATCCTATATAACAAAGGATTTCACCACCTTTTTTTAATTTTGTTGCTTTTAAATGGCTCATAACGCCATTTGAAGTTGAAACTATAGCAGTTCCTTGTTCATAACGTAATGTATCAATCAATTTATTAAAATTTTTATACCCAGAAAAAACACGTTGGCCGGGTTTACTAATTCTTTTTAAAGTTGAAAATAAAGGTTTTTTAATCCACCAACCTTTATATTTAAGAAAAATTTTAATTTCTTTCTGCGGGTTATTTTCTTCTTCAATTAAATAATTATCAATATATGATTCACTTTCTAAAACTTTTAGAATAGCCAGATTTAATTTACTATAACGAACACGAACAAAAGTATGACGAGCCATACTTGAATTACGTATACGGGTCAACATATCCGATACAAGATCATTTGTCATTAAAAACCTCTTTTATAAAAAATTTTACGTTAATTTTTTTCATTTTTTGCGAAAGGTAAACCTAATTGTTGCAATAAATAAAACGACTCTTTTGAATTTTTTGCTGTAGTAACGATTGTAATATTAAATCCACGTCGTTGTTCAACGCTATCATAATCAATTTCTGGAAAAACTAATTGTTCCGAAATCCCTAAATTATAATTACCGAACTTATCAAAATTATTTGGACTTAATCCACGAAAATCTCGAATTCGAGGTAAAACTAATTTAATAAATTTTTCTAGAAAGGCATACATTTTCGCACGGCGTAAAGTTACAGTTAATCCTAATGGCATCCCTTCACGAACTTTAAAACCCGCAATCGATGTTTTAGCCATCGTTAAAACAGGATGTTGTCCCGTAATTAAACGAACTTCTTCAGTTGCTTTTTGTAAAATTGTTCGATTAGATGCATTAAGTCCTAAACCACAACTTACTTGAATTTTTAAAATTTTTGGAATTTCATGAACATTTGAATACTTAAATTCTTGCTGTAATTTTGGAATAATAGTATTTATATATTCGGTTTTTAAATTACTCATTTTATTTGATTAAAGAAAATTTAGTTAAGAATATTTCCGGATTTTTTAAAATAACGTTTTTTAATATTTTCAATTAAGTTATAACCAATTCTACCGGCTTTATTATTTTTCTCATCCCATAACATTAAGTTTGAAATATGAATAAATAATGGAATTTCAATCTTTTTTGCTTCTGAATTTGAATTTTGTTTTTGATATTTAATTCGAGGTAAAATTCCGTCAATTATAGCAACAGATTTTTTCGTAATTAAAGATTTAATTGTTCCTACTGATCCTTTTTGATTTCCAGCGATAATTTTAATTTTATCACCAATCTTTACATGAAATTTATGCTGTTTATTCATATTACTTCATTTGCTAATGATATTATTTTGGTAAAACTTTTTTCACGAATTTCTTTTGCAACAGGACCAAAAACACGTGTTCCTCTTGGATTATTTTCAGCATTTATAATGACAGCAGCATTATCATCAAAACGAACCGCCATTCCATCTTTTCTTTTAATTGTTTTACGTGTTCTTACAACAACAGCTCTAACGATGCTTGATCGTTTTACTGACATATTTGGTATTGCATCTTTTACAACTCCAATAATAATATCGCCAACATTTGCATATTTTCGATTATTACCTAAAACACGAATACACATTAAATTTTTTGCTCCAGTATTATCAGCAACAGTTAAATATGTTTGTGGTTGTATCATAATTTTTCTTTAAATTTATCTTAAACAACTTATTTTGTATACAATTTTAAAATTTGTTTTAAATTCCATTTTTTATTACGACTAAATGGTCTACTTTCTTCTAATAAAACTATATCACCAGAATTGCATGAATTTTCTTCATCATGTGCCATGTAACGTTTTGTTTTAAGTAAAATCTTCCCGTATTTTGGATGTTGATAACGAGTTTGAATCGCCACAACAATTGTTTTTTCCGCTCTATTACTAACAACAACTCCAATTCTTTCTTTTTTAACCATAAATTATTAATTTTTTGATTTCAATAATATAGATTTTTTAAATTTTAAATGTACTAATCTTCTTTTAGCATGAGCAAAAAGATGAGGTTTAGTTGATTGACTAGTAGATTTTTTAATTCTTAAATCAAATAAATTCTTTTGTAATATAAAAATTTCCTTATCAATATCTACAATAGTATTTAAATTTTCTAGATCTTTATATTTTGGTAAACTCATTCTACTTTTTCCTCACGAATTAAAATTTTTGTTTTAATCGGTAATTTATAACAGGCAATTTTTAAGGCTTCCATTGCAACTTCTTTTGGAACACCAGTTATTTCAAATAAAACATTTCCTGGTTTAATAACTACAACCCAGTATTCAACAGCACCTTTACCAGACCCCATTCTTGATTCTTCAGCACGCGCAGTTACAGATTTGTCTGGGAAAACTTTTATCCACAATTTCCCAGTTCGTTTAGTATATCTTGAAATTGTTCGGCGAACAGCTTCAATTTGTCTTGATGTTAACCAAACAGGTTCTAAAGCTTGAATACCATAATCTCCATGATCCAATTTATTGTTACGACTTGCTTTTCCTTTCAGTCGTCCACGTTGCATTTTTCTATATTTTGTTCGTTTAGGACTTAACATATTTTCTCCTAATAATTTTTATTTTTGTTTTAATTTTCACCAGAAAATAACCAAACCTTTATTCCGATCGTACCATAAATAGTTTCAGCACGTTGATGAATATAATCAATTTTAGCTTTTAAGGTATGAAGGGGAACACGGCCATCTCTTTTCCATTCACTACGAGCCATTTCAATACCATTTAAACGTCCAGAAACTTGTACTTTGATACCTTTCATTTCTGTTCTTTGAACTTTTTTAATTGTTTGCTTAACGGCACGTCTAAAAGGTGTACGTTTCTCTAATTGTTCAGCAATATATTTTGCAATTAACGTAACATCTTCAAAAGGGTTTTTTATGAAATTTATTGAAATATGATAATTTTTATTTGTTTTTAATTGTAAAAAACGAATAACATTTCGAATATTTCTTTTTAATAATAAACTTGTAAAACGTTTTAATGTTCCTTTATTATTATTTAAAATTGACAAAGTTTTTGGATTTGAACTTTCAATATTATCGGTAAAATATTTTGCAACTTTACGATACATTTCTTTTGCTCTTGGAAATAAGGCATGTATTGTTATATTCACATATTCTTTATTTTCAAAATTTTGATTAATTCTATTAATTTCAATTTTTGATATTGATATAAACTCAGCAAAGGATGAATTTATTTTTTGACGAATAAAAAAATCTTCTTCAATTAAAGATGGATAAATTAATTTACTTCCATACCATTCTGAAAGATGTTTTTGAGTCGTAATTAATCGAAATCCTTTTGGATGTGTTTTTTGACCCATAATGTTTCTAGTTTTAAGCTGTTTTAATTAATTAATTAATTTATAATTCCGTTACTCTTATCGTTATATGACACATTTTCTTTTGGATTGCAAAAGCACGACCTTGGGCACGTGGACGCATTCTTTTTAAAATGGGACCTTGATTAACAAAAGCTTCAGAAATAATTAAATTTTCTTTTTCTAAATCAAAATTATTTGTTGCATTTGAAACAGCTGAATATAAAGTTTGCCAAACGATAGCACCAGATTTTTGAGGTAAATATTTTAAAATTTGTAAAGCTTGTTTATAACTTTTTCCACGAATTTGTTTAATAATTAAATCAACTTTTGTTGGAGAAATTCTTATATATTTCGACGTAGCTGAAATAGTTTGTGTTGTTATTTGATTCATAGATTATTTTTTATTAACTTTTCGTTCAGTTTTTTTATGAGAACGGAATGTACGAGTAGGTACAAATTCTCCTAATTTATGACCAACTAATTGATCGGTAATAAAAACAGGTACATGTTTTTGACCGTTGTAAACACTAATGGTATGACCAATCATTAAAGGTAAAATTGTTGAAGCACGTGACCATGTTTTAATCACATCTTTTTTACCTTTTTCATTTAGTTTTTTTAATTTATTTAATAAGTGATAAGCTATATAAGGTCCTTTTGCTATTGAGCGTCCCATAAGTTAACTAAGTATGTTTAAAATTTTAACGTGAACGAATAATAAATATATCGCTTTTATTTTTTCTTTTACGTGTTTTAACTCCTAATGCAGGTTTACCCCAAGGTGTTAAAGGTCTTGGTTTACCAATTGGACAACGTCCTTCCCCCCCTCCGTGTGGATGATCAACAGGATTCATAACAGCTCCACGTACAGTTGGACGAACGCCTAACCATCTTTTTCTTCCAGCTTTTCCTAATACGACATTGTAAAAATCAGAATTACTTATTCGGCCTATTGTTGCAGAACATTCTTTTTTAAATAAACGAATTTCTTTTGAAGATAATCGTAAAACAACAAAATCATTTTCTTTAGCTAATATTTTTGCACAAGTTCCAGCTGAACGTACTAGTTGTCCACCTTTTCCAGGGAATAATTCAACATTATGAACATCAGTACCTAAGGGTATATTAGATAAAGGTAATGAATTTCCAATTTTTATTTCACTAATTTTTCCAGATGAAATAAAATCACCAATATTTAAATTTTCAGGATGCAAAATATATCTTTTTTCACCATCTTCATAATTTACCAAAGCAATATTAGCATTTCGATTTGGATCATATTCAATGGATACAATTTTGCCTTTAATATCAAATTTATTTCGTTTAAAATCAATTAAACGATAACGACGCTTATGTCCTCCACCTTTATGTCTAGTAGTAATTCGTCCTTGATTATTTCTTCCTTTTGAACGATGATTACTAATAAGTAAGGATTTTTCAGGTTTTATTTTTGATAAGTTTGAAAAGTCTAAACTACTCTTTTCACGTGTTGATGGTGTATAGGGTTTATAAATTTTAATTCCCATATTTTAGATTTAAATTTTTATTTTATACAAAGTATTTAATTAAAAAGATCGTTAATGGTATCACCTTCTTTAAGTTTTACATAAGCTTTTTTATATACGGAGCGATTACCAATTGATTTCCCAACCCTTCTTTTTCTTACTGGTAAAATAGCTGTATTAACTTTAATAATATTTACACTAAAAATATTTTCAATAATAAATTTTATTTGAGTTTTTGTTAAAGAACGATCAACTATAAATGTATATTGCCTATCACCGTATAAATTGATTGATTTTTCCGTTAAAGAAGGATATTTTATAAGTTTTAAAAGATCACCTAAATTATTCATAATTTTTTCCATAAGTTGAATTAATTAAGTCTAATCCTGTATTTGACAAAATAATATGATTAGAATTTAATAATTGTTCAATATTTAAACATGAAGCTGAAGTTACTTCAAGATTTTTTAAATTTCGTGTTGATAACCAGAAAAATTTGTTTGGTTTTGCTAAAATAAATAAAATTTTTGAA
>Ga0208951_1000624_pt1 | contig 16234 bp, 19 predicted proteins | sample GreLakmeMI27MSRF_FD_187702 | JGI IMG/M metagenome (GOLD analysis project Ga0208951, IMG submission 187702) | Freshwater lentic microbial communities from great Laurentian Lakes, MI, USA - Great Lakes metaG MI27MSRF (SPAdes) | ecosystem: Environmental > Aquatic > Freshwater > Lake | place: Great... | reverse complement strand
AGTAGGTTACGTCGGCGCGTGAAGTCGCTGCACCGTTGGCCGTCACGGTGCCACGGTTGCCGCCGTCCTTGGTTCCCACACGCAGCTGCTCCTCGTATGAAAGGTTGTCCTTGAGAGCCTTAAGCCGGCAGTCTCGGCCGGCCTCGTCGAGCGCACAGTCGCCCTTCAGGCGCACACGCGACAGGTCCTCGTAGCCAACATCATCGGTGATCGCAGCCCATGCTGGCGATGAGCCCGCGGTGGAGAGAAAAGCCACGTTGAGCAGCAGGTGGCGGCGCTGGGAGGTTGCAACGGCGTCAGCGCCCGCTTCAGCGCTGCACCGCGTGCGCTGCACGCGACGCGCACAGGCGTGCGGGCGCACGCGCACACGCGGCGTGGCCGTCGAGAGCAGCATACTCACGCGAGAGACCGGGTTGATGTGTGGTCCGCACAAATCTGTTCGAAAAGGCGACGATATTGGCCGGGTCGAACAGACGCTCAGATATGTATATATGTATGACGATTTCACCGTAGTGCCCTCCGCCTTGCCCGCAAGCGCAGGGCTGGCGCCGCGCGATGGAGGGCAGCGGGCTGGACCCGTCGCTCTTGCCGACCGAGGAGGACCTGCTGTATGAAGAGGAGCTGCTGCGCACGCCGTTCCAGCTCAAGCTGTGGTGGCGCTACATCGAGGCGCGCAAGGACGCGCCCAGCAAGAAGCGTCACCTCCTGTTTGAGCGGGCGCTGCGGGCTCTGCCGGGGAGCTACAAGCTCTGGCACGCCTACCTGCGGGAGCGGCTAGAAACCACGCGCGGCCTGCCTGCGGGCGACGCGGCGGTGGAGGCGCTGAACAACACGTTTGAGCGGGCGCTGGTGACCATGCACAAGATGCCGCGCATCTGGGAGCTCTTCCTGCGCAGCCTGCTGGAGCAGCGCCTGGTGACGCGCACCCGGCGAGCCTGCGACCGTGCGCTCGCAGCGCTGCCGGTGACGCAGCATGACCGCGTCTGGACTATCTTCCTGGTGCGTTAGGAGCAACCCTAGGGCGCTTGCCTCTCACGCCCTGTGCCCCCCTGCGCACAGGACTTTGCTCGCCTGGAGGGCATTCCAGTAGACACGGCGCTCAGGTGCGCCCGCCCGCGCCCGGCTGCGCCTGCTTGCCCCGCTGAGCCGCGCGCGCTGCTGCGCAGAGTGTATCGACGCTACCTGAAGCTGGAGCCGGGGCACGCTGAGGAGTACATTGAGTTCCTTAAGAGCCGCGAGCTGTGGAACGAGGCTGCTCTGCGGCTGGCGGACGTGGTGAACAACGACCTGTTTGTGGTGTGTGCCCCAGTTGCGCTGGCTCGCTGACCAGCTTCGCCTCACTGGCGCGCCCACCCTCGCTACAGTCGCTGGCGGGCAAGAGCAAGCACCAGCTGTGGCTGGAGCTGTGCGACCTGATCACCAAGCACCCGGCGGATGTGACGTCGCTGCCAGTGGACGCCATCCTGCGCGGCGGCGTGCGCAAGTTCACGGACGAGGTTGGACGCCTGTGGACGTCGCTGGCTGACTTTTACATCCGGCGGGGGCTGTTTGAGAAGGCGCGTGACGTGTACGAGGAGGGTCTAGCGACGGTGGTGACGGTGCGCGACTTCTCTGTCGTCTTCGACGCGTACACGCAGTTCGAGGAGTCCATGCTCTCCGCCAAGATGGAGGCTGCCGCGGAGCTGCCGCCGCCCTCGGAGGAGGGGGAAGGGACTACGGACGGCTCCGACTTCTTGTTGCGCGACGACGGCGACGACGTGGACCTGCGCCTGGCGCGCCTGGAGCACCTCATGGCCCGCCGCCCCGAGCTGTTGTCCAGCGTCATGCTGCGCCAGAACCCGCACAACGTGCACGAGTGGCTCAAGCGGGTGGCCCTCTTCCTGGAGGACCCCACCCGCCAGGTGCTCACCTTCACCGAGGCGCTGAAGACGGTGGCCCCAGAGCGCGCCGTGGGCCGCCCCCACACCCTCTGGCTGGCCTTTGCGCGCTTCTACGAGGCGCACGGCGACCTGGCCAACGCGCGCGTCATCCTGGGCAAGGCTGTGCAGGTGCCCTTCAAGTCCGTGGAGGAGCTGGCCAGCCTGTGGTGCGAATGGGCGGAGATGGAGCTGCGCGGCAAGCAGTTCCAGGCTGCTCTGCAGCTCATGCAGCGCGCCACGACGGTGCCGCCTCGCCAGCGCGGCGTGCCGCCCGCGGACTTGCCCGTGCAGGCGCGCGTGCACCGCTCGCTCAAGCTGTGGTCCTTCTACTGCGATCTGGAGGAGAGCCTGGGCAGCTTGGAGGGTGCCCGGCGGGTGTATGACGCGATGCTGGAGCTGCGGGTGGCAACCCCGCAGACGGTGCTCAACTACGCGCTGCTGCTGCGCGAGTCGCAGCACTGGGAGGACAGCTTTGCGGTGTACGAGCGGGGAGTGAACGCCTTCCGCTACCCCCACGTGGGCGATATCTGGCTGGCCTACCTCGCTGACTTTGTGGCGCGCTACGGGGGGCGCAAGCTGGAGCGCGCGCGCGACCTGTACGAGCAGGCGCTGGCCGCCTTCCCCTCCGAGCAGGCCAAGCCCCTCTACCTAGCCTTTGCGCGCCTGGAGGAGGAGCATGGCCTGGCGCGCCACGCCATGGACATCTACGCGCGCTGCGCAGCTGCGGTGCCGGAGGCTGAGAAGCTCGCAGTCTACGAACTGTACACCCAGCGAGCCATGGACAGCTTTGGCGTCCCCAAAGTGCGCGCAATCTACGAGGCGGCTGTTGAGGGCAGCCTGCCAGACGGGCTGACGCGCGAGCTGTGCACGCGCTATGCGGCGCTGGAGCGCAAGCTGGGCGAGATTGACCGCGCGCGCGCCCTCTACGTGCACGCCTCCCAGTTTGCCAACCCGGCCAGCGAGGCTGGCTACTGGGAGGAGTGGAACGCGTTCGAGGTGCGGCACGGCAACGAGGACACGTTCAGGGAGATGCTGCGCATCAAGCGCTCAGTGGCCGCCTCCTTCTCCAACGCCCACTTCAACATGCAGCTTCCCGAGCTCGCCGCGCGCGTGGCGGAGCAGGCTGGCGCGATGCAGGAGGGCGGCGCGCCGCAGGATGCATTTGCGGCGCTGGAGGCGCAGGCGCAGGTTGCCACCGCAGGGCTGCGCGGCTTCGTCAGCGCGGGCACCACTGGCGGCACCGCGGGGCCCGCCGCCGGCAACGCGGAGGAGATCCAGCTGGGCGAGGAGGAGGAGGAGGAAGCGATGGAGGAGGCCCCTGCAGCTAGGGAGATTGAGTTGGAGCAGGCTGACGTTCCAGCAGCCATTTTCGGCGACCTCCAGGGCGCCGCGGCGGCGGGCAGACCCGTGGCGCTGGAGGCGCAGGGTGCGCTGGAGCGCTTCGCCAAGAGACAAAAGGTGTGAGATTGCCGAGACAGCGACGGACGCACGTCATCGCATCACACCTCCTTCTTCGTTCACGCTTCGACGAGTCCCATCGTCTCACCCTCGCCAACCGTGTCACTCGCTCTCTGTCGCACAATGCTGCGCCGGCTTCCCCGCGTGCTGGGCCTCGCCCTGCGGCGCGCAGAGGCTGGTGGTCCACGGGCGCTGCACGCGCTGCAGGGCAGTGCGGCCGAGGAGCGCGACAACGGCAGCTCGCGCCTGCGCGCCGCCTTTTCTGTATCCGCGCTGGCTGCGGGAAGCGCGCTGATGTCCACGTCCACGCGTGCGGCCGCGGAGGAGGCTGCCAGCGTTGCAAAGCCAGCGGACATGCTGCAGGGACTGAAGAGCCTGGCGGACGCCAAGGAAATCGTGCTCTACCAGTACGAAGTGTGCCCCTTTTGCAACAAGGCGCGTGCGGCGCGTTGCGTCCCTGATGGTTTGGCCCTGAGCGGTCCACGCGTCACCAGCTCAAGGCCTTCCTGGACTTCCACAAGATCCCCTACCGCGTGGTGGAGGTCAACCCGCTGTCCAAGAAGGAGCTGAAGTGGTCAACCTACGGGAAGGCGTGTGCAGGAGGCGGTGTGGGTTGCCGCATGTGAGCATAACCAACTCTCGCCTCTCTGCACCAGGTGCCCGTGCTGACGGTGGACGGCGAGCAGCTGAACGACTCGAGTTTCATCATCAAGGCGCTGAACGCGAAGCTGCAGCAGGCCAAGGGCCGCTATGCACGCTCGCCTTCCGCCGCCGCGGCTGAAGAGGAGGAGCGCTGGTTCAGGCACGCCCCGCGTGGGCGCACTCCTGAGCACTGCCCGCGTCTCACCCGTCCCTCCCGCGCCGCAGCTGGGTGGATGGCCGCCTGGTGCACGTGCTGACACCCAACATCTACCGCACCGTGGCCGAGGCCTTCCAGACCTTCGACTACATCACCAAGACGGGCAACTTCGGCTTCATGGACCGCGAGCTGGCGCGCTGGAGCGGGGTGGCTATCATGGTGCGGCCAACCAGGCAACTGCAGAGACTGCTGAGCCTCACGCACGCCCCTTCCACAGTACACGCTGTCGCACACGAGGCTGAAGAAGCGCCACAATATCACGGATGAGCGGCAGGCGCTGTACGAGGAGGTGTGCAGAGCGTCGCTCACTCTGCGAACGCCTGAATCAACCGCGCACGCAGGTTGGCAAGTGGACGACGGCGCTGGGCGACCGCAAGTTCATGGGTGGCGAGCAGCCGAACCTGGCAGGCGAGTGCTGGCGTGCTCTGCCAGATGTGCGTTTGTCTGACTGTGCGACCGTAGACCTTGCTTTCTTTGGCGTCCTCCGCGCCGTCAAGGGTTTTGATACCCACAGGGACGTCATGGCGAATACGACGCTGGAGCCTTGGTGCGCAGCAGTGCGTTCCACCAAGTGGCGAGAACTCACTGTGCCCCAGGTTCTCACGCATGGAGGCCGCCGTTGGGGCATCCTCGCGCATCGCCAGCGCTTGAGAGCGTGACCGTCTATCTGTCATGCCACGGAGCCATGCGTTTCGCGGCGTGACGTGTTGTTGTGCGTGTGACAACTGTGCGAGTGATGAGCGTGTGTGACGCGTCCTGGACTCAGAAGCAGTCCCTCCGCCTTCCCTGCGCTGTGCCTTCGCTCAAGTTGAGCAAAGCGATGCGAGCCGCGCCAGTCCTTCTAGGTGTCGCTGGGGCGCTGCTGCACGCACGACGACCAGCGCCTCAGGAGCAGGCTGCTCCTCCCTCCCCAGTCCTTCCTGGGCCTCGCTCTCCGGGGCAACAGCGCGCCTCTGCGCGCGCAGAGACACAGCGCACGCGGCAGGCGAGAAAACTGCTCGCCTGCACTGCTTTCAGCGCTTTGCTGAGCCTACTGGTGCGTGCGCGGTGCTCGTTCAGTCCGCCTCTTCGACTCACACGCTCTCTTACCCCCAGCTTGTTGCTGCTGTGTCGCTGAGTCAGCCGGCACGCGTGCTGCTACCGCTTGCGCTGGCGAGCGCGTGCAGCGCTGTCTTGGCTCTGGCGGTGGCCTTCCACTCACGGCCATGCACCAGACGGCGACTTCCGCCGCAGCCGCGCCCCGCTCCAGCCGACCGTCTCGCCAGCAGCTTTGAGTCGCTCCTGGTGCAGCGACTGGCGCCCGAGCAGCTCGCTGTGCTGTCTACGCGACTCAGTGGGTGAGAAGGGACACCGTTGCTCTCACGTCTCTTCCTCCTGACCTTTGCGCTCTCAGATTTTGGCGCAAGGACAACGCAGCCTCCGACAGCATGGACGGCCCGCTAGACCTGGTGCACGTCCCCTGGCTGGTGCGGCAGGCTGTAAACCTGGTGGTTGGACTAGAGCTCAAGCTGGACGGAAACGAATTCCATTTCATCGTCTGCTCGCGCATCAAGTGGTTCAAAATTCGGGAGGTGTTCTCCGTGCAGGGGGAAGGGCGGCGCTTCCAGCGCCGTGACCTTCGCGGAGGCGGGGCGACGGGACGAAGTGTGGTGACCAGCGCGGGGGTGTGGCTGGCGTTGCAGTGGGAGGAGCCATTCGGTGCGTCACGCGCGGCGCGCAGGCGGGCGTGCGCTGACCGCAGCGTGCTCGCAGGCGGCACGGAGAGGTCCCTGCTGAGCGTGAGCGACGACGGCCGCACGCTTCAGGCAAAGTCGCGCATCACGCTGCGCGACGGCGAGTCGGTCACCTACACGACGATCTACCGGAGGGATTGAAGGATCGTTTCAATAAAAAATCAGGGGGCGCTTCCACGCCACGCTCTCCCTCTCACTGGCCTCCTCAGCCAGCGCCAGCTATCAGTGCTGCACGTGAATGCCCAGCGCCGCCAGCTTCTCGCCCAGGCTCTCGTCCAGCAGCTCTTTGCGCGTCACCAGGCCCACCACATGGTTGTGCTCATCCACCACCGGCAGGTGGCGCAGGCCCAGCGTGCGGAACATGATGAAGGCGCGCATGGCGCTGAAGTGGTGGGGCACGCACACGCCACTGCGGTTGACATACGCGCGCAGGTCGATCTCGAGGGAGGGTGCGGAGCATGCGGGCGCACTGCTTGGCCCAGCCTCTTCATGGCCGTTCAACAGGCTCTGCGTCTCGTGTGCGCGGCCGCTACGCACAGCCATGGGGCTGGAGATCACCTTCAGCTCCATCTCCTCCGAGCTGTGGTCGTCAGCCTTGCGCTGCGAGCCCAGCATCTGCACCTTGGCCTCCAGCTGCTCGTACGTGATCAGCCCAGGCGCCAGCTCCCCGGTATGCACGAGGGCCGCGTGGAACAGGATCATGGTCAGGTGCTCGCGCGTGATCATGCCCACAAACACGTCCCCCTCCGACGTCGGCCGCACTATGGGGAAGGCGTGGAACTTGGTGTTGCGCAGCACGTCGGTGGCGGTGAGCAGCCCCTCGGACTGCGCGCGGACGGGTGGCCGTGTCAGGGCAGCGCATGGCGCATGCTGCACGCGCCCACGCACCTCCTTCAGTGTCACGACCGGCCCTGGGCACATGATGTCACGCACAGACAGCATGTCCAGCGTGGCGCCGCCGAATGGGGCGGCCGGAAGGAAGGGGACGTTCTTGAACTCGAGGAGGGAGTGGTAGAGGGCGTGCTCCAGAGCGTCAGCCACCCACTTGGCCACCATGATGGCGATGAGCAGCGGCAGCAGGAAGTGCACCTCGTTGGTCATCTCCATCACGATGACGGCGAGCGAGAGCGTGAGGCGCGACACGCCAGCCATGTATGCCCCAGCCCCAACCATTGCAAACACGCCTGGGTCGATCCACGCCCACTCCTCCGACTGGAAGTCCTCTGCAGTCAGCCCGGCAGAGGTTGCGATGCGCACCGCCACCAAGCCCCAGAAGCGCCCTATGCAGGCGCCCATCAGCAACATGGGCACAAACAGGCCGCTGGAGACGCAGGAGCCTGCCACGATGGCTGCTCCGAAATAATAAATCTGTGCGAGCAGGCGCCGTCACAGAGGCAGGGACGGGCAGCGCAGCCAGGCCGCACCACAAAGAAGACGCAGATTGAGGCGAAGCCGAACTGCAGGTGCGTGTTGCGCGACATGAGGTGCTTGATGGCGTCGTTGCCTGTAGAAGCGGGAGATGAGCAGGGGGCGAGGGGGCGAGGTCAAGGAAAGCGCCACAAACGCACCAGAGACATGCATCAATGTTGCGAGCTCGTTGTACTTGTGCACGGACGGCTCCGTACCGTACTCCTCAAAGTGCGGCCGCCCCTTGAAGGCATCTTGGATGTCCTGCTCGCAGAGCGCGCGTGAGAACGCGACTACAGAGCCAGAGAAGCCCGTGGGCGCACCGAGCGGCAGATGAAGGTCTCCGTGGTCGACTCCACCACTGTCTGCAGGTAGGAGGAGGTTGCGGTGCTGCACTCGATGACCCCCTCTGCGAACGGAAGAAGCCAGGAAGTTAAGGCAGCTTGAGCAACAAGAGGACAGAGCAGCATATGACCTACCTTCGTTGGTGAAGCAGCCGCTCTCACGGCACGTGAAGGCAAAAGGCAGCGTCATGGCGATAGTGGAGAAGATGAACATGTAGACCATCGGCTCCGCAAAGCGCTTCCACTTGTTCGTGCCAACATAGCGCGCACGCCACTGGGACCTGCGGCGCACGGTATGTCAGCACCATGCGCGGTGCGGTGCATGCGCACGCGACGAGGAGCACGCACCACTTCAGGTTGGTGCGCGTGAAGAGCGAAGCGGTGAGGCCGCATGCAGCCCCAATGAAGACTGCGACGCACATGGCCAGCACGTGCGTCTTGACAGTGCGCGTCACCTCGTAGGTGATAGTGTTGCTGAACAAGCCCGGGTTCTCTCCCTCTGACAGCGACTCGGCGAAGGCGCGCGCAAAGACAGACGTCATGCATGCAAAGAAGATCTGCCACCCCAGCGTCACGTTCCAGAAGGAGGCCACCTCCTCCATGGCGAACAGCAGCCCGCCTGGAGGGAGAGCGCGGGTGAGGCCTGGGAGCGTGTGAGCGCAGTCTGGACGCACCAATGGGCGCGCCGAACGCTCCCGCCACGCCCGCCGCGCAGCCTGCGGTCATGAAGTCACGCTGGTCGCACTTGTTGCGGAAGCGCTTGAAGGGCCAGAGCACGCGGCCGACGGCGGAGAGCGCAGCCTCAGCCTTGTCGCGGCCAGGACTGGGCGGCAGCAGCGAGAAGTTTACGGTGCCCTGCGACACCAGCCCGCCCAGCGTCGCGCCCAGGAAGATCATGGGCCCCTGCGCGCCGCGTGGCCGGGTCAGGCGGGGCGGAGCGCGTGAGAGCAGGCTCAGAGGGCGCACCTCAGGGCCGACCGGCAGACCGGCGCCGACGCAGCAGGCGCAGGAGATGAACTTGATGGCGGACGTTTTCCACTCGAACATCTGAGGCCAGGCACGCGACGAGTCTCGTTAGCGGTACGTACTTGAGTGCTTGCTCTCATGCTCCAGACTAGACAGTCGCCAGTGGGACAGTGCTGCGGGCGCGCCTTCGGGATGTGACAGCCGTTCAGGTAGGCCATGACCTCCGGCACGCCCGACCCCGCGGCTGCGGGTGAAATCCAGAGCACACTGGCAGCGGAGACAGCGACCAGCGCGAGAGAGTAGCTCACGTTGTACATCCACGCCACGCCCACGTTGTGACCGATAATCATGCGCATCGTGTTCGTCTAGGCGGGGCTGTCAGAACTGGCAGTGTGCGGCAGAGGTTGGCCAGCCACCACGAAAAGGGTTCGCGCGCCACAGGCAGCATGCACCGAGCCCGCCGTGAGCGCACAGCCAGGGAGCGCGCCTTCCAGTTGGCGAGCGTATGGAAGCAGATGTGGAGGCAGAAGCTGCAGAGACCGACCACGATGCCGATCAGGAACATCATGAGCCACCGGTCCCAGAGTCGCTGCAGCGGCTGGGTGTGCAGCCACTTGCGATACATCTCGCTGTCCTGAGGCATGTAGTCGATGGTCTCAAACTCGGCAGCCTTCTTCTTGTCGCGGTGGATGTGCACTTCCGTCACAGATTTTACGCGCTCGTGCAATTTGCGCGCAGCCTCCACAGGGTGCGGGTCCCGCAGCGCCGCGCCCGCTTCGGAGACGGCCGACTTGAAGAAGGCGGCCAGGTCGTCCAGGCTCTGGTGCGCGCGGTCGCTGCCAAAGCGGCCGCTGGGACTGGCGAGCGTGTCCAACACAGCCTCCTCCTCCTCCTCGCCCAGCCCGGCGTAGCCGCTGCCCACCGCCGTGGCCGCGTGCGGCGCCATGACGGGGACGCTTGCACGGAGCAGGCGAGGGCCAAGCTTTTGGAAAAGGAGCAAGTCTAAAACCAAAGACTAACAGGGTGACGGCAGGTTGGGACGCGACTCCGCCCACCGCCACAGTGTGGCCCGTACGGACCACGCCTGCGTCTTTGTGACACGCCCGCGTAGCAAGCTACGCAGCGTGCATGCGTACTGACCACCAGCGTACAGCCGTACGCCGTATGACCGTACGTTACCACGCCGAGTGGGACCGGCTGTGTGAAAATGGGACCACGTAGCTCCGCAGGCAAGCTGTGGACACCAGGCTATGAAAAGACCGCACTCTAGTCTGCAGGCAGTGTCTGAGTGCACCAGCTGGCGTCGAAAGGTCCGGCGTGCGTGCTGGTCGTCGTGCGCAAGCAGCTGTTTACCACTTGACCTCTTGTTAGTGGTCACTACCGCCACTAACGGCGCTAACGGCCAGCTCACGGTGCTCACCGCCAGCTCACGGCGCCTCTGACGCCACTAATGGCGCTCGATCTCAGAGAGGATGATCTGCGTGCCCGGGCTGAGCTTACGCAGGTATTTGTAGACCCACCACTTGAAAGTGACATCTATCACCACCGGCACCACCGCGACGAAGAGCCGGATGGCGTTGTTTGCCGCCTCCGCGCCGTCCACGTTGTAGCGCGTGACCAGGACCTCCACAAAGGTGACCCATCCGTCGCTCGAATCTGAGCGCAGGAGAGACGAAACGCGTCAGATCCGCGAGAGAGCGAACACTCGCTGAGAGAAGGTGACGCACGGTAGCCCACAGTGACGTCTGCCGCCAGGAGCAGCAGGAAAGCCTGCGTGGACACCTCCAGCGACAGGAAGCGCGCGGCGAGGCCCTTGCGCAGCAGGCGCAGGCGGCTGCGGTTCAACCAGAAGCCCGTGAAGAGCAGCCCCGTGCCCAGACTGTCGCTCAGCGTATTGCCCACAGCCTCGCGGCAGCGCTGGCGCTCTCCGTCCTCCAGCCGCAGACCCTCCTCTCGCAGCCGCTCCTCCAACTGCGCGTCCGACAGCGGCGGCGCGTGTCCCATGCGCGCGTCGTACCGGAACCGCCGCTCCAGCGCGTCTACTTCCAGCGTCAGCTCCTTCCACTGACGCTGCGTGAGGTTGAAGTCCTGAAAGTCGGCCTGCAACAAGTAGAGCATCGGGTCTATCACAGCCGCTCTCAGACTCAGACTGAGCAGCGCAGGCACTGCGAAGAACCCTGCAGCGAGTTGGATGACCATCTTCGTCTCGCTCTCCAGCGCCTGCCAGGCGCGCACAGAGTCTGCGCCTGGAAAGAAATCGCCAAACTCCTCGTCCGCGGGCGGGGGAGGGGGCTGCGGCTCCGCCTCCCGCTCTCCCCGTCGTGCCGCGCACTGCAGGAGCCTTCGAGCCCTGGAAGCAACGCGCAAAGACGGCACTGCAGGCGCGCTTGCCAGCGGCAAAGCAGTGCAGCGACGTCGTTGCACATCCAAACGAGCAGGCACAGCAGGCACAGCAGGCCTGGCTGCGAGCATTGTTTGCAGCTTCAGCTGCACAGTGTTAGACACGAGCACAGGAGGCGGCGCGAGTCACTCTATGTTGGTCGTACAACGAACAATTGCAACGGCAGCAGAAAAGATGAACTTCGTCACACCAAATTCACCACCTCGTCTTTACATACATCATTCAACAGCCTCTCCAGCTCGAAAATGCATCGGTCAGCGTGGCATTCCTAGCATCTCTCTCGCCACCGTGTCCCACTCTTCGTGGGGCACGTCCGGATGCCAGAAGTTGATGAGGAGGATCACGCGACTGTGAGCGCCTGAGTGGTGCACCTCGTGCTCGAACGAGTCGTCAAACACCAGACAGCGCCCCTCCTCCCAGCAGCGTGTCTGGTCGCCAACGCGCAGCGTGCACGCTTCACCGTCTTTCACCGACAGGCCCAGGTGGCAAGTGAGCCGCGCATTGGTGCTGCCGCAGTGCGGGCGCAGCACCGTGCCTGGCTCCAGCGCCGAGAAAAGCGCCTCGCCGATGCCGTGGATTGCCAGCGACGCGACGGCGCCGATGCGCACCAAGAGGGCGGTGGTGAGGGGGCACTGCATGCCTCGCTTCAAGTGGGTAGCCTTGTCAAAGCCGCCCATCAGCACAAACTCCCGCCAGCTGCCGCGGGTCACCAGGCTGCCGTCATGCGCCAATCGCCCGCCAACGGCCTCCAGCGCATCGATCTGCTGTACCGCGGCAAGCTCCGCCGCAATGCCCCGCGCGTTCTCCTCCAACATCCGCATCCATGGAAACTCAGCCGCATCCCAGAAGGGCTGGGCGCGCAGGCCGGGCCTCATGTGCGGCGGGCGCTGCAGTGGGTGGGTCCAGAAGCGCCAGGGCGGAGCGCTTCTGGATTGGCGGATCGCAAGCTCTGCCAGGGCGCGGCATCCCTTCAGGTCGTTCTTGATGAGCAGCAGCGCGTCCAAGTTGACGTAGAAGCGGATATCACGTGGCCACGACACGACAGCCCGTCGCAGAGTGCTGATGGCTTGCGTGAGCTCCTTTGCCTGCTGCAGGCAGTAGGCGAGCAGAAAGTGTCGGTCTGCATTATCTGGCTCGCGCCGGAGAGCCTCTTCGGCGTGCGGCACCGCCTCTGCAGCTCGATGCTGCTCGAGTAGTGACTGACACAGGTTGGTGCGCGCTGCAATCAGTGCAGGCTGCAGCTCCAGCGCGCGCTTAAAGGACGTGCACGCCGCGGCCAGCTGCCCGCTCTTGTGCTGTGCGACGCCTAGAAGAAAGACGGCCACAGCGTCGCTGCTCTTTCCCCACTCCTCTCCGCACATCGCAACCACCTGCCGCGCAGCAGCGCTGTCTCCGCGGCCAAGCACCTGCTTTGCGCGCTCAATCAGAGAGATCTCCATAGAGTAGTCTGCGAGCGGAGGCGAGCGTTATGCACTGCAAGGTGCCCTGGCCAAAAGGGTCTGGCGCTCGACGTCGGTCGTACGTCGTCGTCGTCGTCGATCCTCCTACCCGGTATCCGGCTATCCGGTATCCGCCCCACTCGCGGCGCGCACCCTCCGCCGTGTGTGTGCAGAGGCTCGCGTAGCGATGCCCGCCGCCCCCGAACGCGTTTCGGTGATACCGCAGATGCGCCTGACGCCTGTTGTGAGGCTGCTGAGAGAGGAGGCGCCTCCGCCCCCGCCTGGCGTGCCGTCCGTGGCTGCGGACGCGGACTTTGAGCGGCGCCTTCTGTCGGAGGCGCAACAGGCGTCCACCGCCGAGCAGAGCGCAGCGAACTTGGCGCTGCACAACTTGGTGCAGGGGTTTGCGGACGAGGCTGACCGCCTGGTTGCGCCCGGCGTGTCGCCTGAGGACGCGCGCCTGGCGTCTGCGTTGGCGGGCGAGGGACAGGCGCCCAAGTTTGCAGAGAACCTGGCGGCGCTGCGGCCCCTCGGCTTCTCCGCTGCTGTCTGCGCCGGCGCGCTGCTGCAGACCAACAACGACCTGGAGCGAGCCAGCGACAGACTGCTCACTGGTTGAACTGAAGTGTTAAAGGCGCGACCGCTGCTCTGGCGCAACTCGCGTTGTCTGGAGGCCTTGGCGGTCCAGCTTAAAGCGCCCTATGCCGCCCTCCACGAGGTCAGTGTCGCCTTTCGTGACCAGATCTGCGCAGATGTCTCCAATCAGTGGCCCGAACTTGAACCCGTGCCCGCTACACGCTGAAGCGAGCAGCACGTGGCCATTCGAGCCCGGCACCGCATCGATGATGAACTCGTGGTCCGGGGTCATTGTGTACAGACAGGGATCCACGGACGCCGGCGCGCTCGCATCCACACCTGGAAAGCTGGCGAGGACGAAAGGCGTGACGATGCGCCTCACGACATCCACCGGCGCATCCATGGTGCGCGCCTCCAAGTCCTCCACAGGCGGGCCCCATAGGTGCTCCGGCAGGTGCAGCGATATTTTGACGAGACCTGGCAACTCCAGCACGGGCGTCACGTAAAACTCCGCGTCTGCCGCTTCGCCGCCAACAAGCCCCGCGCCTGTGTAACAGATTGCGACCGGGAAGCGAGCCGCCGCCAGCTGCGCAGCGCTTGCCGCGTCCTTGCATCGCCAGTACGAGACAGCCACGGGCACAGCTCTCAGCCCATCGACACCGACACCCATGCTGTGCAGCATCGGCTTGGCCCATGCCCCCACGGCGAGGACAGCGCGGCGAGCAGTCACCATGCCGCGGCTGGTCTCCACAGTGACGCCCTCAGTGGTGGGCCGGAGCTGTAGGACCCGTGTGCGGTCCACCAGACGTGCGCCCCGCTGCCGTGCGAGCTGGTGGAACAGAGCGACCGACTTGGTGGCGTTCAGCACGCCCGCCTCCGCATGCCACAACGCCTCGGACCCGGGAGGCAGGGCAAGACCAGGGAAGCGAGCGGCCACCTGCTCCGGCGTCAGCTCCTCAACCGCGACGCCGCATACGGCCGCGGAGGCGCGCAGGGCTGCCAACGCGCGGTTGCGTGACGCTCCAAAATCAATGCCGCCCGTGCGCGTGAAGCTGCTGCAGCCAGCGGCAGCAAAGGAGCGCTCCCACAACGCATAGGACGTTGCCATCATCTGCGTGTAGTGACGCTGCGCATAGGTGCGCCGAGTGATGCGAGACTCGCCGTGGCTGCTGCCTCTGCGGTGCAGCAGGTCGTACTGCTCCAGGAGCAGCACACGCTGCCCACGACTAGCCAACTCCGCCGCCGTGCAGCTGCCGTGGATGCCCGCGCCAATAATGATGACGTCGTAGTGGCCGTCCAGCTCCGACGTGCTGGCGCCTGCGGAGCTCGCGCTTCTGCGCTGCCAGAGCGTCTGTTTCATCAGCGAGCGTGCGGCGTCAAAGGGAAGTGCCCGCAGCAGCGCCAGCGGCCTCGAGGGCGGCATTGGGGAGGGGAGCGCAAAAAATGGACGGTTGTTCGAATGTTCGTTCGAATCTGACGTGTTCGTGCGTGTTCGACATGATTCGCAGTAAACCTCGATCCCCGCACTCTCTATATGGCGCAGGCGAAGCAAGACAAGATAGCTGCGCTGTACGCTGACCTCAAGGCGCGGCAGTTCGCGGCTGCGCCAGAGGTGACGGTTGAAGAGCTGCAGGCCTGGCAGCGAGAGGGGAAGGAGCTGGTGCTGTGCGACGTGCGCACGCAGGAAGAGCACGCGGTGAGCACGCTGCCTGGAGCCCGCACTCGTGCCGACGTGGAGGCGCACAGAGCGCAGCTCAAGGCCTCCAAGGTGCCCGTGCTGTGTTTCTGCACGATTGGCGCCCGCTCTGGCGTGGCGGTGCTCGCACTGCGTCGTGACGGCGTGGAGGCCTTCAACTTGAAAGGGAGCATACTGTCTTGGACGCACGCCGGCGGTCCTCTGGTCGAGCCTGACGGGAAGGCGACGCGTCGAGTCCACGTTTACAGTCCGGCGTGGAGCCTGGAAGCGGAAGCCTATTCGCCCGTCACCTTCCAGAAGCCTCCCCTTGGCAAGGTGCTGTTCACCTTCCTCCGCGACAAGTCCCGGGCCCTCTTTGGCGTGTGAGCTCGGTGGCCGCTGCCTGCAAACCTCCTTGGTGCTGCCTGTGCCAATTTCGTTGCTCCCGCTGCACTCGTCATCCAGCAGTCGCCTGTGCTCTGTTGACAACAAAGAGTCAATGACAAGAGGCCATGCATCTCTCCGCCATCCGCCGCGCTCCTGGCTCAGCCTCGCAGCACTGACAATGCGCCACTGGATCCGGAGCTGTGCCGCGTCAAAATGAAATGGCGACGTGTAGTAGGGAGACACAACACCCTGCCTGTCCCTGTCGTTGTGTCGTACGGGTACTCTGGCTCCCTCACTGATCTCTTCCTCTCTCTCGCCTGGACACCTCACTCGCCCCAGCCTTGGCAGCAACCGTCGCGCTGCGCGGCTAGCAGCCATGGCTGCTCTGGGTGTGCGGTTGGGGCGCATGGCAGCCTCGCCAGAGGTAGGTGCTCCCGCTCTATCGCTGCCTGTGCCGTCTGCGTCCACCGACCGAGCCACGCTGCTGCGGAGCCCAACTGGTTCGTACGTGGTGCGCGTGAGCATCCTGGAGGTCACGGAACTCGCAGCGTGCGTCCTCCTGCGCCTCCTCCTCATCACCCCCCTGCCCTGACGCCCGCGGTGGACTGCAACGCGCGTGCCTGTAGGTTGGACTGGGGCGGCACGTCCGACCCGTTCGTAGTCGTCACCGTGGGCGGGCAGTCTCAGCAGACGGAGGTTGTGAAGCAGGTCCGCTCCGCGCAGTTTGACAGTACCTTCACCTTCGAGATTGATGTCCGTCACCCGAGTGACCTGGAACTGCAGAGCTGCCAGATTAAGGTGGTGGACGCCAACGCGTTTCCACTCCCCGATAAGCTCATTGGCTCCTACGAGCTGGAGCTGGCGCGCGTCTACTTAGCGCCAGGACATGAGGTGTGGAACACCTGGTTTGCGCTGGCGAACTGGGAGCGCACAGTGAACGGGTTCGTCCGCGCCAGCGTGGTTGTCCTTGCGCCCGGTGACGAGCCATCTGCCCACCCCGAGGCGGAGGGCGACGCGGACGACGAGGACGTTTCGCTGGCACAGACGATGGTGCCCGCGGATGTGGCTTT
>Ga0208951_1000623_pt1 | contig 16235 bp, 16 predicted proteins | sample GreLakmeMI27MSRF_FD_187702 | JGI IMG/M metagenome (GOLD analysis project Ga0208951, IMG submission 187702) | Freshwater lentic microbial communities from great Laurentian Lakes, MI, USA - Great Lakes metaG MI27MSRF (SPAdes) | ecosystem: Environmental > Aquatic > Freshwater > Lake | place: Great... | reverse complement strand
AATTAGCTTCCCGAGATATTGTTGCCCGCGCGATTGACTTTGAAATGAAAAAACGTGGGATCGATTGTGTGTATTTAGATATCTCACACAAATCACCTGACTTTATAAAGTCACATTTTCCAACCATTTATGCCCGCTGCTTAGAGCTTGGTATCGATATCACAAAAGAATGGATTCCAGTCGTACCTGCGGCCCACTATAGTTGCGGAGGTGTGATGACTAACCTTGCAGGTCAAAGCGATTTAGCACATCTTTATGCCATTGGCGAAACAGCCTATACAGGACTTCATGGCGCCAATCGTTTAGCGAGTAATTCACTCCTCGAATGTTTAGTCTTTGGTGAAGCAGTCGCGAAACATATTCTTCAATCAAAAGTTGATACCACTTCATTTGAATTACCTCACTGGGATGAAAGTCGGGTGACCGATGCGGACGAAGAAATTCTTATCACACATACTTGGAATGAATTAAGACGCTTCATGTGGAATTATGTCGGCATTGTGCGAACCAATAAACGTTTATCACGCGCACTTCATCGTATTCATATGTTGCGCGATGAGGTGCATGAGTTTTATACCAACTTTAAAGTGAGTCACAACCTCATTGAGTTAAGAAATCTTTTACAAGTAGCCGAGTTAATTGTGGAATCAGCCATTGCTCGCCACGAGAGTCGTGGACTTCATTTTAGTCGTGATTATCCAAAGCAATTAAAAATCGCAAAACCAACGATCATGACCCCATCTAATTTTTATAGTCTCCTTGATCACAATCACGGACATTAAAATAATTTTAAAAAGTCACACCCCATCTCTTTATATTCTCTATAAAATATTAAAAAAACATTTTGAAGGAATTTTTTATGCAAGTCTCCATGAACACTGTGGTCACGATGACCTACGAACTTAAAGATGCCGACGGCGTTGTTTTAGAATCAAGTGAGCAGCCTGTGGCCTATCTCCATGGAGGCTATGACAATATTTTTCCAAAAGTAGAAGAAGCGATGCACGGAAAAAATATTGGTGACACGATTGAATTAGCATTAGAGCCTGCCGATGCTTTTGGTGAATACGATGCAGAACTCGTTCAAATTGAACCGGCTTCAGCTTTCCCTCAAGAAAATTTAAAAGAGGGTTCGCAATTTGAAGGTGAAGATGAGACGGGTGAAGTTATTTTATATACAGTGACGAATGTTGCAGATGGGAAAGTCGTGGTGGATGGTAATCATCCTTGGGCTGGCCAACGTATTATTTTTAAAGCCACGATTAAAGATGTGCGTTCTGCAAATCAAGAAGAAGTGACTCATCAGCACGTGCATGGTGCTGGCGGTCATCACCACTAAACTTTAATATCTTCCGTGAGGTGAGGTGCTAAAGTTTCTAATATAGCATCATAAATTTTAGGTGAGGCTGCCAATACATTTCCAGACTGAAGCCACCCCTCTTTGCCATTTAGGTTTGAAATAATCCCGCCCGCTTCTTGCACTAAAAGTGCGCCTGCTGCAATATCCCAGGGTGACAAACCAATCTCCCAAAAAGCATCCAGTGACCCATTCGCTACATAAGCCAAATCAAGCGCTGCTGAGCCTGGACGTCTAATGCCTGTAGTTTTTTGTAGCATCGATTTAAACATAGCCAAATAAGTATCAAGATGTTTAAAGTCGCGAAATGGAAAACCTGTCCCAATAAGAGACTCTTTAAGCTTGTCGCATTTTGAAACGCGGATACGCTTATCATTTAAGAATGCACCACGACCCTTGGTCGCCGTATAAAGATCATTTCGATTCGGTTCATAAATAACGGCTTGCGTGATCTCGCCTTTATGCTGAAGCGCTATCGATACACAGTACTGCGGAAAGTTATGCAAGAAATTAGTTGTGCCGTCCAAGGGATCGATGATCCAAATGAAATCACTTGTGTGAGTGGTAGAGCCTGATTCTTCTCCAAGGAAACCGTGATCTGGATAAACTTCTTTTAAAGTATCAATAATCGCGCGCTCAGCGGCTATATCCACCTCACTCACAAAGTCATTAAAGTTTTTGCTTTTCACTGTGAGTGTTCCGATATCTTGCGACGCTCGATTAATAATAGCGCCTGCGCGTCTTGCGGCTTTAACTGCAATGTTTAACATCGGATGCATAAAATAAATTTCTCTCTTTTTGTAAGAACGTGACTATTTAAAGCTTTGTTTTTAAATAGACTTGATAAAATGCTATTTTACATGAAGGAACTCCATGGTCGCTACTTCAGAAGCGTTCGATCGCATCCGCATCATACTCTGTCAAACGAGTCACCCCGGAAATATAGGTGCCACAGCGCGTGCGATGAAGACGATGGGCATTCACACACTCTATTTAGTCAATCCTAAAAAATTTCCACACCCTGAAGCAACAGCGATGTCCTCAGGTGCTGATGACGTTTTAAAAGATGCGCACGTCGTTCAAAATTTAGAAGAGGCTCTCAAAGGTGTCAAGCTTGCCGTGGGATTATCTGCGAGGCGACGTGAGTTGACACAGCCTTATCTAGAGGTGCGAGAAGTGGCACACGAAATGATGTGTGTCGCAGATCATTCAGATGTCGCTTTTGTTTTTGGAACAGAAATGAGTGGGCTCTCAAATCTTGAGGTACACCAATGCCAAGTGTTAAGCTTTATTGATGCAAACCCAAATTACTCATCCCTTAATTTGGCTCAAGCGGTTCAGGTGGTATGTCATGAATTAAGACAGGCGAGTATTTCAACAAACCCGCCCAAACTCTACACCAAAGATTTAAATCTTTTAGCCGATCACGATAGCTTAATGGGATTTTTATCGCACTTAGAAGTGGTACTCGAGAAAATAGAATTCTTAGATAAGGTGCAAGGTGAACGTCTAATGCAGCGACTGCATATCCTTTTTGCGAGATCACAACTTGAAGTGGATGAGATTAATATTTTGCGCGGCATCTTAACGCAGGTACAAAAAAAATTAAGAGATTGAAGACGGTTTGTATTAACCTAGTAATTTAGTCAAGTTAATCATTTCATGCGATAATTACACCTATGTTTAAAAAAATTAGAGAAGATATCGCGATTGTTTTTGAGCGTGACCCCGCTGCGAGGTCGACACTTGAAGTCTTAACGACTTATCCTGGCGTTCATGCCGTTCTGATTCATCGGGTATCCCACGCTTTCTGGGGAATCAAACTTTACTGGCTAGGTCGCTTCATTTCTCATATCGGAAGGTTATTTACTGGGATTGAAATTCACCCAGGAGCGACTATTGGTCGTCGTGTTTTTATTGATCACGGCATGGGAGTTGTAATTGGTGAGACCGCAATTATCGAAGATGATTGCACGCTTTATCATGGCGTGACATTGGGTGGCACTTCTTGGAATAAGGGAAAACGTCATCCGACTTTAAAGCAAGGTGTTGTAGTTGGGGCAGGCGCTAAAATCCTAGGCCCTATTACGATTGGGCGTGGAGCCAAAATCGGATCGAATGCAGTGGTGGTAAAAGATGTGCCAGCTAAAGCTACGGCCGTCGGCATTCCAGCACGTATTGTCGAAGAAGAAGGACACGCCAAGCAAAAGAGCGCAGTGCAACTTCCAGCTTTTAACGCTTATGCGGTGGGCCGAGATGAGACTGACCCTATGTATAAACATCTTGATCAATTGATGATAGCCATCAAAAAACAAAATCAAACCATTGAGCGTTTAGAGGAGCAAATTAAATCCTTGAAACCGCGTACCAATGAGGATCTTAAACTCGCCAAAGCCTTCTCGTACAGGAAAAAAGCATCCAAATAATACTTGATTAAATTAATAGGTTATTCTATACTTTAGGCTTCAGAAACTGAATATTTTTTATAAGTTTTAAAGATAAAGGATCTTATTATGCGTCTTACCACTAAAGGTCGTTTTGCAGTGACTGCTATTTTAGATCTCGCACTGAACGAGACAGAAAAGCCTGTGACCTTAGCTGAGATAAGCGATCGACAATCGATCTCTTTATCCTACCTCGAGCAACTCTTTAGTCGCATGCGTCGTGGAGGCATTGTAAAAAGTATACGTGGGCCTGGTGGCGGGTATCACCTCGCTAAAAAACATCAAGAGATTACTGTGAAAGACATCATTACAGCGGTCGATGAAGAAATTGATGCGACCCAGTGTTCAGGCAAAGAAAATTGTCACGATGGTGGTCGCTGTATTACCCATGATCTTTGGGTGTCCATCAATCATAAAATTTTAGACTATCTTGAGAGTTTAACTTTAGCTCACCTAGTTGAGGCGCAATCTAAAGATAGTAAGAATCGTGAGAGTGCCATTTTTTTCTTAAACGATAAACTCAGACAAGGTGATTTAGCGAAAGCCGTTTAATAAATATCATGCAAAAAAATTATTTCGACCACAACGCAACGACAGCCATAGACAAAAAAGTCTTAGGCGTCATGTTGCCTTATATTGAAATGCAACAAGGCAATCCTACAAGTCAGCATAGTTTTGGCAGATATGCTAGAACCGCGATTGAAGAAGCGCGCGAACAAGTAGCACTTGCCATTCATGCTCACCCGTCTGAAGTGATCTTCACATCAGGGGGTACAGAAGCTAACAACATGATCGTGCATGGTGCTGCTATCAAGGAGAGAGAAAGTACATTGGTCAGAAGTAATATTGAACACCCATGTGTTGCCCGCCCAATGGAAGCTATGAAATATCAGGGTTGGAAGCAGGCATTATTAAATGTCAGTCAAGATGGTGTGGTGACAAAAGAAGCCTACAAGAATATCTCGGCTGAGAATATCAGTCTTGTATCAGTCATGTTAGCGAATAATGAGACAGGCGCTATTCAAGACATGGCGCTCCTACATGATTTCGCAAAAGAAAAAAAAGCACTCTCGCATACAGACGCAGTGCAAGCGTTTGGGAAAATTGATGTGCGCTTTGATGAACTTCACATCGATGCCATGACCCTCTCGAGCCATAAAATATATGGTCCACAAGGTGTAGGTGCATTAATCTTAAATAAACGCAGCGATATCGAACCTTTGATTTACGGTGGCGGGCAGGAAAAGAATTTAAGAAGTGGCACTGAAAATATTGCAGCGATTGTAGGTTTTGGTAAAGCATGTGAACTCATTTCAGAATCTATGAAGGCAACTTCAACGCATACACATGAACTTAAAAAAATACTTGAAGTCCATTTAAAAGATTTAGGTGCTGTGATTTTTTCTGAAAAAGTTGCACGTTTAAATAACACGACTTTCTTTGCATTTAAAGATATCGAAGGATCGACATTACTCACTGCTTTGGACAAAAAAGGCTTCGCCATTGCAAGTGGTTCTGCATGTTCAAGTGTGAATAAAGAACCGAGTCATGTCTTGCTTGCAATGGGTATTGATGAGGATTTAGCGCGCGGTGCATTGCGCATTAGTTTTGGACAAAAAAATTCAATGACTGAAGTCAAAGACTTTGTAGAAGTATTAAAAAAAGAATTGCAAACATTAAAACAACTTACAGCGATCGCGGCATAACATATGACAAAAGACATAGCACGTAAACCAATTTATCTGGATTACTCATCGACGACACCGATCGACCCTCGTGTGGCTGAAAAAATGATCCCATTCATTACAGAACATTTTGGTAATCCCGCGTCTCGAAGCCATAGCTTCGGCTGGACTGCAGAAGAGGCGGTTGAAGAAGCGCGCGATGAAGTAGCTAAACTTGTCAATGCGGATCCTAGAGAAATTGTTTGGACATCGGGTGCCACTGAATCAAATAACTTAGCTATTAAAGGTGCGAGCCATTTTTATAGCACTAAGGGTAAACATATTTTAACTGTCTCCACTGAACATAAGTGTGTGATCGATTCATTTCGTGAGCTCGAACGTGAAGGATATACAGCGACCTATTTAGAACCTGAACCGAATGGCTTGGTGGATCTAGAAAAATTTAAAAAAGCGATCCGTCCTGATACGGTGCTAGCCTCTGTCATGTTTGTCAATAATGAGATTGGAGTGATTCAAGATATTGAAGCGCTTGGCAATATCTGTCGAGAGCAGAAAGTGGTCTTTCATGTAGACGCAGCACAAGCTACGGGTAAAGTGGATATCGATTTAGAAAAACTGCCCGTCGATCTCATGAGTTTTTCTGCACATAAAACTTACGGGCCTAAAGGTATTGGTGCACTCTACGTGAGACGTAAACCACGTATACGTATTGAAGCGCAAATGCATGGGGGTGGTCATGAGCGCGGTATGCGTTCAGGCACGTTAGCTACCCATCAAATTGTAGGTATGGGCGAAGCTTTTAGAATTGCTCGCATTGAAATGCAATTAGAAAATGAACGTATCAGAAAATTACGCGATAAATTATTACATGGCCTTCAAGATATGGAAGAAGTCTATGTGAACGGGGACTTGAAACATCGTATTCCACATAACCTTAATATTAGCTTCAACTATGTGGAAGGTGAGTCGCTTATTATGGCGGTAAAAGATATTGCAGTTTCCAGCGGATCTGCTTGTACATCAGCAAGCTTAGAACCGAGTTATGTGTTGCGTGCTTTAGGGCGCTCAGATGAATTAGCGCATAGCTCTATTCGTTTCTCCATTGGACGATTTACGACAGAAGCTGATGTGGATTTTACGATCCAATTACTTAAAGAAAAGATTCATAAATTAAGAGAACTCTCACCATTGTGGGATATGTTTAAAGACGGTATTGATATTAGTAAAGTTGAGTGGGCTGCCCACTAAATTTTTAAAAAAGGAAATATATGGCTTACAGCGATAAAGTATTAGATCACTACGAAAACCCAAGAAATGTGGGCACACTTGATAAAGACGACCCGCATGTAGGAACTGGCATGGTCGGTGCACCTGCTTGTGGCGACGTCATGAAATTACAAATTAAAGTAAGTGATGATGGTGTCATTGAAGATGCAAAATTTAAAACTTATGGCTGCGGATCTGCGATCGCTTCAAGCTCGCTCGTGACTGAGTGGCTCAAAGGTAAAACATTAGACCAAGCCTCTGAAATTAAAAACTCAGCGATTGCCGAAGAGTTAGCATTGCCGCCTGTTAAAATCCACTGCTCAGTTTTAGCAGAAGATGCAATTAAATCTGCGATTGCTGACTTAAAGAGTAAACAAGGTAAATTAAATTAAGATGGCAATTTCGTTAACACATAAAGCTGCTGAGCGCGTTGAAAAGTATCTCAAGAATCGAGGCAAGGGCTTAGGACTTCGACTTGGGGTTAAGACAACTGGCTGCTCGGGTATGGCATATACACTAGAGTTTGTTGATGAAGCTTTACCTGAAGATCAAATCTTTGATTGTCATGGCATAAAAATCATGATCGATCCAAAAAGCCTAGTCTACATTGATGGGACAGAACTAGACTTTGAAAAAGAAGGTTTAAATGAAGGCTTTAAATTTAATAATCCTAACGTCAAAGCAGAATGTGGCTGTGGTGAAAGCTTTACAGTGTGAGCTTAAATTTTTTTACTCTCCTCCAACTTCCGGAAACATTTGTTATTGATTTAAAAAAGCTTGATCAGAACTACCAGAATATTCAAAAAGAAATTCATCCTGACCGTTTTGCATCACTCGCTGATGAAGCAAAAATAGTATCCATTAAAAAAACAGCAGAAGTGAATGACGCTTACCAGACTTTAAAATCTCCTATTCGACGTGCTGAATATTTACTACATTTATATGATATCGATATTCATGATGAGAAATATAATGCTGTTCCTCAGGATTTTTTAATGCAACAAATGGAATGGCGGGAAGAGCTTGAAACACATAAACAAAATAAAGAAGCGCTTGAAAAGTTAGCGAGTGGCATTCAAAGAAATAAAAATGAAATCATGAGTCAACTCCCAGAATTTTTTCAAAACAAAAGTGATCTTAACAAAGCAATTAAAGTCACCCGTGAACTTAATTTTATTGAAAAGATTGAACAGCATATCAATGACGCTTTAATTGAAATCATTTAAACCATGGCACTCCTTCAAATCGCAGAACCTGGACAAAGTACTCTTCCTCATCAGCACAAACTCGCAGTGGGTATTGATTTAGGCACAACAAATTCTCTCGTAGCGACTTTTCAAAGTGGGCTACCTATAATCTTAAAAGATATAAATGAGCAAAAGCTTATTCCCTCGATCGTCTATTATGGTAAAAATGAAATTAAAGTTGGTCAAGAGGCATTACCTTACTTATCCACTGATGCTAAAAATACGATCGTGTCAGTGAAGCGATTTATGGGTCACGCACTGTCTGATATTCAATATCGAGAATCACTCCCTTATGAATTTAATGACACGAGTCCCGATATTCAAATTAAAACTGAGCAAGGCTATAAACATCCTATTGAAATTTCATCTGACATCTTAAAAAAATTAAAAGAAACTGCTGAAGTTTCTTTATGTGGAGAAATTACTGGGGCAGTCATTACAGTTCCCGCTTATTTCGATGACGCACAGAGGCAAGCTACAAAAGATGCTGCAAAATTAGCTGGATTAAATGTCCTAAGACTTATTAATGAACCTACAGCTGCAGCAGTGGCGTACGGCCTTGATCAGAAAAAGGAAGGCACCTTCGTGATTTATGATTTAGGGGGCGGAACATTTGATGTTTCTATATTAAAACTTCATAAAGGTGTTTTTGAAGTCTTAGCAACGAATGGTCATCCACATTTAGGTGGCGATGATTTTGATCAAGCGATAGCCGAGATGATAAAAAACGATAATCAACTCGATCAATTTTCGCATGAAGATAAACGTTCTTTAATCATGCATGCTAAAAGTTTAAAAGAAAATCTTACAGAGAACTCTTCTGCTAAAACAACAATCAAATTTTCAAGTGGTAAAGAAATTATATACTCACTAGATCAAGAAAAATTTTTTAAAGCGACATACAATCTCGTACAAAAAACTATTCAGCCTATCCGTCGTGCACTCAGTGATGCTAAGTTATCAACAGACTCGATTGATGGCGTTGTAATGGTGGGTGGAGCTACACGTATGCCTCATATTCAATCTGAAATTAAAACTTTTTTTATGAAAGATTTGCTTAACGACCTCAACCCGGATGAAGTTGTGGCTTTAGGTGCTGCAAGACAAGCAAATACATTAGCCGGCAATAAGTCAGATCAAGATTTACTTCTTCTTGATGTGGCTCCTTTATCTTTAGGGATTGAAACTATGGGCGGGTTAGTTGAAAAGATTATCCATAGAAATTCGACTATACCGATTGCCAAGGCACAGGAATTTACGACATATAAAGATGGACAGACTGCAATGTCAATCCATGTTTTACAAGGCGAGCGGGAACGTGTATCGGATTGTAGATCACTTGCCAACTTTACCCTAACTGATATTCCTCCTATGGTCGCAGGTGCTGCAAAAATTCGTGTAACTTTTCAAATTGATGCAGATGGATTGCTCTCGGTATCGGCCACTGAACTATCAACAAACAAAGAGACAAGCATGACTGTGAAGCCGTCCTATGGTTTGTCTGAAGAACAAATTACAAGTATGCTGAAGCAGTCTTTTGAAAAGGCTGAGGAAGATAAAGAAATCCGCGCGCTCGGTGAGGCTAAAATTGAAGGTGAACAAATTATCACCGCTGTTCAAAATGCATTAGATAAAAACGGCAGTCAATTACTGTCAAAAGAAGAAATCAAGAAAATTGAATCTGCAATACTTTTGCTTTCATCTTCACTTCAACTAAATGATGCTGATTTAATTATCAGTCATACAAAGAACTTAAACGCTCTCACAGAGTCATTCGCAGCAATGCTCATGGATCAATCAGTGGGTAAAGCTCTTAAAGGTCAGTCAATAGATAAGGTAAACTTGTAATATGCCAAAAATTATTATTTTGCCTCACATTGAAATTTGTCCTAACGGTGAAGTGATTGACGCTAAACCAGGACTTTCTATTTGTGAGAATTTACTACAAAACCATATTGAAATAGAACATGCTTGTGACCAAGTATGTGCTTGTACTACTTGCCACGTAATTATTCGCGAGGGATTTGAAACATTAAATCAAGCCGATGATCTCGAAGAAGACCTTCTTGATAAAGCTTGGGGGTTAGAACCTAAATCGAGACTTTCCTGTCAGGCGATTGTTGATCAGCATGATCTCACAATAGAAATTCCTCGTTACACCATCAATATGGCGAAAGAAGGCTAAGCTTTTACTTTACGTTTTGATAGAGCAGCGTTGGTATTGTACTTAAGTAATAAATTTTCTTGGCCTGAAGGCTGGGTATTTTGAGTTAAAACTTTTGATTGTCTATACGTTCCATTAGAATTCATAATCCAGGCAGATTTATCTTTCAGAAGCTCATTCAACCCCTCATGAATAGCTTTTTGTTTTAGCGTTTTATCTAAAACAGGAAACGCAACCTCTATGCGTCTAAATAAATTTCTATCCATCCAATCGGCTGAAGATAAATAAAGCGCTTCTTTGCCATTTGCGTGAAAATAATAAATACGGTGATGCTCCAAAAATTGTCCAATAATAGATCTCACATTTATATTTTCAGATAAACCTTTTACTTTAGGCTTAAGGGCGCAGACCCCCCTGACGATTAAATCAATTTTGACGCCAGCTTGCGAAGCTTTATATAGCTCAGCAATAATAAGTGGTTCTAAAAGAGCATTCACCTTTGCCACAATGCGAGCTGGCTTTCCAGCTTTTGCAGCTTTAGCTTCAGCCCTAATTGATCTCACAATATTATCAAACATCGTAAATGGCGAATTCCATAGTGCTTTTAATTTAATAGAGCGACTAGTACCGGTAAGCTGCATAAAAATCTTATGTGCATCTTCACATAAAGATACATTAGAAGTCATTAAGCCGAAGTCTGTATATAACTTTGCTGTTCTGGGATGGTAGTTTCCAGTGCCTAGATGGATATATCGCTTTAATATAAATTCAGGCTTTTTCCTGCCCTTAATTGGCAGCTGCTCTTTACGAACAATCATCATCATTTTAGCGTGACACTTATGTTTTACAACACCATAAACCACATGTGCACCGACTTCTTCCAACTTGGCCGCCCAAGAAATATTTGTTTCTTCATCAAAGCGAGCTAAGAGCTCCACTATCACTGTAACCTCCTTACCATTCTTGGCAGCCTCAATCAGAGCGTCCATGACTGGCGAAACATTACCTGTGCGATAGATAGTCTGTTTAATCGCAAGAACATCAGGATCTTTTGATGCTTCTCTTAATAGATTTAAAACTGGATCAAAGCTTTCATAAGGATGATGCAAAAGAACATCTTCTTTTTTTAGATGCTCAAAAATAGACCCATTGATAGTGAGCTGTCTAGGAATATGTGTTGGAAACTTTAGATCTGCTCGATCCACAATGTCAGCAACTTGCATCAGACGATTAAGATTGACAGGACCGTCCACGCGGTAACAATCTTCTTGGTTAAGATCGCATGAGCGTCTTAAATATTTCATGAGGTGTTCAGGAATATCGGAAGATATTTCAAGTCTCACTGCATCGCCTAAGTGTCTTGTAGAGAGCTCACCTTTTAAGGATTCTCTTAAGTCAGAAATATCATCATCTGATACAAATAAATCAGAGTTACGTGTGACGCGAAATTGGTAGCATCCTGTCACGGCCATGCCCGGAAACAATTCGTGAACAAAAGCTTGCATAAACGTAGATAAGATTACCAAACTATATGGTGAAGGACTTATACGCGCTGGCATTTGTATCACCCGAGGAATTGATCTTGGTGCTTGAACTACAGCTAATTTTGGCACCCTCCCAAAATCATCCTTACCCTCTAAGGTTACAAAAAAGTTTAAGCTTTTGTTAATCACCTTAGGAAAGGGATGTGCAGGGTCTAAAACGATAGGTGTCAATAAAGGCACTAAGTCTTTTTGAAAATAAGTTTTAGCCCAGCGAAGTTGGCTTGAAGTCCAGTTGTTGTGATTAAAATAAAGATGAATACCTTCATTATTTAATTTAGGGATAATGTCTTTTTTAAAGAGACTATATTTTGTCTCAACCAAAGCCTGAGCCTCACTTAAAATATGAAGATAAACATCAGCTAATACTTGGCCGTCAACAGTTTTGGATTTAGGGTATTTGCGAAGTTGCTCTTTAAGAACGGCAATGCGAATTTCAAAAAACTCATCTAAGTTACTTGCCACAATACAGATAAATTTTAGACGCTCAAGAATGGGTGCTTTTTGATTTTGCGCTTGTGCTAGGACGCGTCGATTAAATTCAATAACGCCTAACTCTCGATTTAATAAATTTAGTTTAGATTTCACGGTATTCATACTATCATTCTGATAAGAGAATATGACGATTAAATGACATTTAAAAAAATTGTCATATATACGTCATACATTTACTTTAACTTATCGGCCTACATGATTTTACCAAAACTTAAAACAGAAAAATCTCAGGAACACGCTAACGGCTTATATGCTTCCATTGATCTAGGATCTAATAGCTTTAGGATGATGATTGCTAAAATTAACCACCTTCCCACAGGCGTTCAATTTCAAACCATCGACACCCTAAGGGATACTGTAAGACTTGCTGCCGGACTTAATAAGGATAATGAATTAAGTGAAGAATCCATGACTAAAGCGCTGGCTGCCATTTTAAGATTTGGCGACCGTCTACGTAGCTTTAGTCCTAATCAAGTGGTAGCAGTTGCTACCAATACATTTCGGGTGGCTCGAAATGCCAAAAAATTTGTTGATGAAGCCGAAAAACTTTTAGGTTTTCCCATTGATGTCATTTCGGGCAACGAAGAGGCGAGGCTTATCTATATTGGAGCCTCTCATATCGCACCCATGTGTGTAGGCAAACGTCTTGTTTTTGATATTGGTGGTGGTTCCACCGAAATCATTATTGGCGATGGTCACGAACCTAAACTTTTAGAGTCTCTTCCTATTGGATGCGTGTCTTTTAGTCAAAGATTTTTTTCGGAAGGTATTGTTGATGAGGAAAATTTTAAAGCTGCACAAAATGCGGCCTTAAAAGAAATTAAAGGAATTGCCCCTTTCTATAGAAAGATGGGTTGGGAGCAAGCCATTGGGTCTTCAGGCACAGCAAGAGCGATTGCAGAACTTATTGCGCTTAATGGGTTAAGTGGGGAGCCCCATGATCTTCCCGTTGAGGAAACGGGTGGCGTCATTACACGTCACGGATTAGATCTACTCAAAAAAACTTTGCTTGAAACAAAACATATCGAACGACTAAGTTTATTAGGATTAAAAGCCGATCGTAAACCTGTGCTTCCAGGAGGACTTGCCATTATGATTTCAGCCTTTGAGGAGTTAGGAATTGAGCATATGGAAATTACTGAAGCGGCTCTTCTTTTTGGCTCACTTCATCATTTGTATGATCAATCTAAAAATGGAGCACATACTAAGAAAAAAGGTATTCTTAAAACGTTATTTAACTCAATCGGTAAATTAGAAAATCTAGATAAGAGGCATGGCCTTATAGAGCAATTAGGTAAACGATTTAATGTAGACGAAGCGCAGTTTAAAAGTGTCAATGAAACAGCGGATTTTTTTCTAGATCAATTACCTACCTTCAAAAATGAAGATAGAAAAAATAATCGTAAGCTTCTAACCTGGGCGTCCTTCTTACATGAAATTGGTTTAGCGGTATCTCGTACTGACTATCAAAAACATTCGGCTTATATTATTTCTAATGCAGACCTGCCAGGCTTTTCTCGATTAGACCAGGCAAGGCTAGCTGGGCTCACACTAGGGCACAGCGGCAAGCTAAATAAACTTCCTATGAGTGCTGGTTATATCGATTGGCATTTGTTATTCTGCTTAAGACTTGCACATGTAGTCTCTAGAAAAAGAGAAGGTGGTGCATTACCCCTTATAAAGGTACAACAAGGTGCTAAAGGATTTAAATTAAAAATTTCTAAGGCTTGGTTAGAGAAGAACCCATTCATTCAATTTGGGCTTAATAAAGAAGCGTTAGATTGGAAAAAGATTGAATGGAAATACGAAATAGAACTTTATTAAGTTGTACCCTTGGCGTTACCAATTCTTGTTTCCATATATCGCGTTAAAGAAGATTTTTGATTGATGGTGCTCTTATAAAACTTAGCTACTTTTTTAGCTAAAACACCCGCTCCCCATTTTTCTTGTGCGTATTGTCTTCCCCTCTCGCCAATCATTTGACGTTTGGTTGCATCGGAAAGAAGAACACTCACTTTGTCGGCAAAGTCATGAGTGTCGTCTTTTGCAATAAGTACACCCTCACCTTCAATTAGAATAGATTTGGTGCCAAGTTCTGCGAGGGCTACCACAGCTGTTCCTTGGGCCATTGCTTCCAAAAGTACCAAGCCTTGTGTCTCACTCTTTGATGCAAATACAAAAATATCTGCCGCTTTATAGCAGGCGACAAGCTCATGACTGCGATCAAGATAGCCAATCATCCTGACTTTATTAGTGATGCCTAATTTGTCAATGGACTGCTTGATTGATTCCTCAGCTGGACCTTCTCCTGTAATCACAAGTAAAGTGTCAGGGTGATTTTTAAGGAGCTTCACATGCATTTCAAGTAAGAAATTAATATTCTTCTCATGCGCAACACGTCCTACAAATAAAAGCATAGGTTGGCCAAGAGGAATGTCATGGCTGATACGGAAATGTTCTCCGTCAACATTTGCAAAACTTGAAGCATCTAGTCCTGTCGCAACGACGTCGGCAGGAGTTTTGATGCCATATTGTTTTAATACATCTAACATAGGCCTAGAGGGAGACACAATGCCGTCAACTGCATTACATTGTCTTCTTGATATCATCCTTGCAAGTTTCCTAGAAATAAACTGTGGAATAAAAGGGAGATAGTGATGTAAATAATCTTCAAAGAACGTATGGTAAGTTTCAACCACAGGAATATCTAATTTTTTACCGAAATGAATGCCTACATAATGGGCTGTAAATGGTGTATGGATATGAATGATATCGAAGTGCTGTTCCCTTATCCATGGCAGTAATGCTTTTAATTTGCCAAAATTCATTAAACGATCTTCGGGATCAAAATAAATTTTATGGGAAGGCACTCTTTTAATCCATTCCTCATGTTTATCTTCATCAGTATATGAGGGTGCAATCAGTGTGACTTGATGTCCAAGTGCTTTTAATTCCGTTGCAAAAGTATTAATTGAAGTAGATACCCCGTTGACACGAGGAAAGAAAACGTCAGAGATAAAGAGTATGTTCATTTAAATAATAAAAAAAGAAATAAGTGAGATAAAAATACCAACTAAGGCACCGACCAAAACATCGCTCGGATAATGAAGGCCCAGGATGGGTCTAGATAATCCAATTAAAATAGTCAATGGAATTAAGCCGACAGAAAGCATTGGATAGTAATGAATGGCAACGAGTGTAAATATCACCGCATGCAATGTGTGGCCTGAAGGAAAACTGAATTGGTCTAAAGGAACGCTTCTTAGCGAAATTTGCTGATAGACGTTATAAGGACGAGGACGTAAAGTTTTCGCTTTCAACCACTTATAAGTTACGGTGCCTACCAATCCTGCAATGGCCATATGAAGAACAGGTAATAATGCTTGCGCTTGGTCTATACATAACAACATAGCCATGAGGCTATACCAAAAAATACCGTCGCCTAGACGGCTAATCGCTTTAAAGAAATTTCTAATGAGAACGTTATGACTCGTCCGATTGAATGTAATACATAAATGACTATCGACATGATGAAAGTGATTCATGTATAACCGAAGCTTATTTGGCATAGCATTTATCCATACATAATAGATATGGGCCTAGCTTAATATCTAATTGTGAAATTTTTATGACAAATTTTGTGATAAATTCTTGTGAAGTATTTCTTGGACATAAACTGCCAATTCCTTTCTGTTTCCCCGAGGCCTTATAGGTTGAAGCACTTCCACCTCAACACTAATATCGATTTCTTTTTTAATTTTCATTATTGAATCTACAAGTGAGGTATCTCCAATAAATGCAACCTTATCTGAATAGGTGCCCTTCTGTTTGTATCTTAAGCATAAAGGCAAAATACTTTTATTTGTGTCAATAGACGACTGGAATAAGTTACTTTTAAACGGGAGTAGGTATCGTCCGTTAGTCGAAGTCCCCTCTGGGAAGATACATACAGATCTCTTAATTAAGCGTCGCTTCATTTTCTTTAATGCTTTTTTAATGTCTGATACCTTCTCCCGCTTAATAAATATAGTCCCTG
>Ga0208951_1000622_pt1 | contig 16239 bp, 17 predicted proteins | sample GreLakmeMI27MSRF_FD_187702 | JGI IMG/M metagenome (GOLD analysis project Ga0208951, IMG submission 187702) | Freshwater lentic microbial communities from great Laurentian Lakes, MI, USA - Great Lakes metaG MI27MSRF (SPAdes) | ecosystem: Environmental > Aquatic > Freshwater > Lake | place: Great... | reverse complement strand
GCGCGTCAGCGGAGCCGTCAGCCTCGGCAAAGCGCCGGCAGCGCCGCATCGCCGCCAAGGCTGCCTCGCACTACCCGCCTGCCGCGCGGCCGACATCGCCTGTCGCCGCGCCGTCGCCGGAGCCCGCACTGTCCGATGCGGAGGAGCAGGCAGAGCCCGAGTCGCCAGAGCCCCTGGAGTCTGCGCCTCTGCCGGTCGAGTTGCCGACGCCTCCTGCACCCATCCCAGCTCCTACGCCTGCCGTCGAGGACGAGGCTGCGTGGCTGCGCAGACAGCTGGAGGCGCTGCAGCTGCAGAATGCGGCGCTGTCACAGAAGACAGCTGCGCTGGAGCGTGCACACGAGAGCGAGCGGTAGTCGCAGCTCTGCACCGTCTGCCTGGACGCGCCCCGCTCCATGCTCTGCCTGCCATGCCGTCACCTCAGCATCTGCGGCAGCGCGGAGTGCCTCGCAATGCTGGGCACACCGCCGCGGTGCCCGCTCTGCCGCTCTGTCCGTCGTCACGGAGACGATTCCAGTCTTTCTCTGACACACACGCACACACATCCGCCCGCAAAATGCACGTGTAAATGCACTGTACACGTGCACACTGCTCGTCGTCATCGGTCGTCGGTCGATCCCGCGCCTTTCCAAACGCAAACGTGCACCCCCCGCGCGTCGACTGCCTATTCGTCCACCTCCTCGCTGGGCCGCCATGAAGGTGGTGCCGCAGCAGGCGGCCGGCTTAGGCTGCATGCTCACCATCCTGGTTTGGCTGGGCGGCTTTCACCTCAACACGCTGCTCGTCCTCGCAGCTCTGCTCTACCTGCCGCACCCCGCCGCAGTCTCCGTGCTGATGGGCCTCCTCGCTCTCGCACTGCTGCCCCTGGACCGCCCCGGACGGCCCTCCACGGCGTGGCAGGAGCGCCTGGCAAAGCACATTTCTGCAGTGGCGCACAGCTACTTTCCGGTGACGATGCACGTGCACCCGGAGACGCGCGCTGGCTTCGCACGCAAGGGGCAGAAGTTTGTGATAGGTGCGTGGCCGGGCGGAGCAATCGTCGCTTTTGCTCCCTGACGCTGCTACAGGCCTGGAGCCGCACTCCGTGCTGCCTGTGAGCGTCATCGCCTTCCACCCGGGTGCGCCCGGGCTACCGGTGGAGCTGGAGTCTCGCGAGAAAGCTGCGCTCGCCTCCTCCGCGATCTTCAGAGTTCCCTTTGTCAAGCACCTCTGGTCCTGGCTGGGCCTGCAGTCCGTGGACAGGCGCAACATGCGGTGCGTAGGCGGACACTTCACATATAACCAAGCTGCACGTGCCCTCTTGCCTGGAGCACTGACAAACTGCTCTTCAGACGATTGCTTGAAGAGGATCACAGCGTGTTGTTGATTCCCGGGGGAGCGCAGGGTGCGTCACACGTGCGCTCTCTGAGCTCTCACCTGACAGCTGTTTCCTCAGAATGCCTGTACATGGAGCAAGGGAAGGAGACTATTTTCCTGCGCAAACGCTTCGGCTTCGTTAAGCTGGCCATCCAATCGGGAGCGCACTTGGTGCCCGCCTTTGCGTTCGGACAGAGCTCAATGTGCGATGATTACCGCTCTGCTGTTCGCTGCGCTTTCTGACCGCCCTCTCGCAGATTCTGCTATTGGAAGCCGGGGCCGCCGCTACTACCATCCTCAGTGCCGCGCCTGTTGACCCGAATGTTAGGCTTTTCGCCCATGCTGTTCTGGGGGCGGTGGGGCACACCCATCCCGTACAGGGTGCCCGTGCATGTGGTGGTAGGTGAACCCCTCACAGTGACGCAAGACCCGAACCCTTCGGACGATGCGGTGGCGGCCATGTTGGGCGCATCGACGCGATGGAAAACCTGTTCGAGCAGCACAAGGCGGCGGCGGGGTGCGCTGGACACACGCTTGTCGTGCTGTAGTGGCGTGCGCGTGCCAACGCCAAGTGTGTGTTTGCGTTTTCGAAAACGCGTGCGGATTTTGGTGAGATTCGCTGTCGCTCCGCCGTGTGCCCCGTGACGTGAGTGTCCCGCGCCCGATGAGCGGTGAGGCGGCGACGAGCGTGGCGCACTTGGAGCGTCTGGCTTGGAGCAGGCTGCAAGAGGACGCGGTGCTGCCGCACCCCGCCGCCGCCAAGCTACGCAGCGGCGAGGCTCGTCGAGCGGCGAGCTCCAGTCCGCCCAGCGGCAGTCGCTTCCGCGCACAGCAGCAGCAGGCGTCGCAGCGCAGCCCCCGCCCCGCCCTGACCTCCTCGAGACGCAGCAGCGGCGACCTGCTGGAGGCGCACGCCGTCGCAGCAGCTGCGGAGGCGCTCCAGGCGTCGCCGACGCGCAGGTGGTCGGCGGAGGAAGAAAGGACGAGGGACTTCGACTCCTCATCACAACCCGCAGGCACCAACCCCCCGCGCCGCCTCACACACCCGCAGCTGGTGGAGGACATGCGCAGGCGCGTGGCGCGCCACAGACATCCAACACCTCGCTGACGCGTGTGTGTGCGCTGGAGCGCAGGGACGCTCACGAGCTGGCGCAGGGCGTGTCAGGCCTCCTCTCTGCTCTGCGCACCACGCTGGCGCACTCCACAGCCTGTACCCGCGAGCACCTGGAGCTATATCGTGACGCCAGGTAAGTCGTGCCTCAATCTGCAGATGCATCTTGCCATTTTGACGCCACGCGCTCCAGCGAATCTGTCGTCGACCAAACACGAGACTCCGTGCGCAGCGCCAGCGCCTTTGTGGCCGCGTGCACGCAGTTGGGCGCTGAGCTGGCGACGCTGGAGCAGATCGCAGAACAGACGTGCGCCTGGCCGCAGCGCATGATGCTGCGCGCAGCGTGCGCCTGCACTTGCCTGTGACTCACGCCGTTGCGCAGGCGACACGTGCGAGCACACCTGGACGCCCTGGAGCTCGCGGCCGCAAAGGTGCTACCGCCGCCGCCGCTGGAGCGACAACGCAGCGGAGGCAGTTTCTTTAGAGCGTCTTCCACGTCCTGAGAACGAAGCCTCGCGCATAGCACTATGTTTGCCTGCTCATCGTTATGGGAGCGCGCGCCTGGATCCCCTTCGCCGACGATGTTGACGATGCTTTGAGGGAACAAAGAACGAGAGAACGAGACGAGCAGTGTGCAGTGGATTTACACGTGCATTTTGCGGGCGGATGTGTGTGCGTGTCTGTCAGAGAAAGACTGGAATCGTCTCCGTGACGACAGAGCGGCAGAGCGGGCACCGCGGGGTGGCGCCCAGCATTGCGAGGCACTCCGCGCTGCCGCAGATGCTGAGGTGACGGCATGGCAGGCAGAGCATAGAGCGGGGCGCGTCCAGGCAGACGGTGCAGAGCTGCGACTCCCGCTCGCTCTCGTGCGCACGCTCCATCGCAGCTGTTTTGAGCTGCAGCGCCTCCAGCTGTCTGCGCAGACGCGCAGCCTCATCCTCAACGGCAGGCGCGGGGACGAGGATGGGCGCGGGAGGCGGCGGCATCTGCACGGGCAGCGGCGCCGGCTCCAGGGGCTCTGGCGACTCGGGCTCTGCCTGCTCCTCCGCATCGGACAGTGCGGGCTCCGGCGACGGCGCGGCGACAGGCGATGTCGGACGCGCGGCAGATGGGTAGTGCGAGGCAGCCTTGGCGGCGATGCGGCGCTGGCGGCGCTTGGCCGAGGCTGATGGCTCCACTGACGCGCCAGCGCCAGCGACTGGCGGCATGACCGGCATCGTGGCCGCGAGCGTCGCCGCGTCGAGCTCGTCAGGCTCCGCAGACGCGCCGCCGCCGTGCTTCTTCCGGCGCCGACGCTGCGAGGAGGAGCCCTGCGCTGTCGAGGCCGGCGCCTTGGCCGCCTTCGCGGCCTCCTCCTCAGCCAGCAGCTCGGCCGCGGCGGCGTCCGCGGCGGCGGTGGCGGCGGCGAGCTCAGACGCGGAGAGGGGCGCTTTGGAGCGGTGCTGCGGCTGGCTGCGTCGACCGGCGCTGGCGCTTGGCAGGTTGCTCTGCAATTCTGCGCTCTCATCGGTGTTCAGTTGCTGCAGCGCACGGAGAACCTTGGCCTTCGCCCAGTCAGGAACGTCTGTGCGCAGTGCCAAGTTGGCGTGCACTACCGCGAGGGTCTTAGCAGCGCCCACTTGCCGCCCGAGAGCCCTGCAGTCGGGACTGCGTTGGAACATAACATTCAGCAGAACGGCTCCCTCCACGAGAGCACTACCGCGTTTAGTTGTGACTTCCGGGTAAAGCACCCACCGGTCCAGAGCGTCCACACCAGGTCTGTGAACGGTGCCACGTCGACAGCACCGCAGTTGAAGAAGCACGCCATCAGACGTGCGGCTGCAGCGAAGAGCGCCTCCAACGGAGTGGAGCGGAGTGGAGTGCAGTTGCGACCGGCACCGCGGCGCCAGCGGTGATTGCGTGCTGGAGAAATGACGAATTCAGCACTACGGGGCCCCGCGAAAACCCGTAACCAACGCAGAGTACGAACAGTCCAGTGCATCCCAGCACCTGCACCTTTTCATCGTCGGTGTTGGCCAGCATGATGCGCACAACCAGCTTTGGGACAGCGAGAGCGACTGGAACAGCGCGCAAGTGAACAGGCAGCCGGTGATACGAAAAGTTAGCCAGGCATTGCAGCGTGTTGAGAAGAGAGACAACCACGCCCTGATCCGTCGCGTGGTTGTCCAGGCATAGTTCCAGGCTCACGGACAGAACGTCTGACGATGCCAGCAGCTTCACTTTGGCAGGCTCCAGCGTCAGCAGCGCTTCAGAGCCGTCACAACAGCACAAAGAGAGAACTTCTAGTGCTTGCTTGACCGCGCCCGCATCTTTGCTGTGCGCCAGAACAAGCGTAATCGCACCGACTGTGCCCATGAAGTCATCGAGCTCCGTAACGAGGCGCGCGCTGAGGAATGCAGTCGCTGAAAGCACCACACGGTTCAGCGCAGGCTCAGCAGCAGACTCCAGCGCAGAGCCGTGCTCCCGCAGCGCCACGTGCACTGCCCAGAAAACTCCTTCACGCTCACCCGCTCGCGTGAATTCAGCGTCCAGTGAAAGGTAGTCGGCGAGCGCCAAGACACAGTCCGCCTGCACGCTCAGCACGGCGGGGTTGCGGCCCATCAGAGCAACTGTACGTGCAAACAAGCCATCCAGCGATAGGTCCGCGGCGTAGCCAGTGGCCAAGTTCGCCTCAGCGCGGTAGAGAGCAGCACTGACGCGTAACACAGCGGAGATGACAACCGCGTCGCCGTCTGAACTGTGCACCTCCATAGCGTTCACTGCAGAAGTCGAAAAATACGAGCTGAGAGTTCTGTCGCTGAGACCGCTGTCTATGAGAGCGACCAAGGCTGAGCGTAGGGCGCAGGAGTCACAAGGCCTTGCCGCTGCCAACCTCTTCACCACAGCGACCAGCTCAGCAAGGCGCACCGCCTCAGCCGCGAGCGTCGCAGCCTGTGCGGAAGCGGCTGCCTCCATGGCGTTGCGAGTCGGGCGTCTAAGGTCACGTGCCTCGCAGTCCGCAGACTCGCGCCCAGTCAGGACGTCAGAGCCGCAGACGTCGCTGCAAAGGCAGTTCAGCGCAGCCTTGCCGCGAGAAGAAGGCGAGGGCGAGCAGAAGAGTGGTGGGCCAAAGATGTCTGGCCTGTCCATTCTTTGACGCCGCACAACTACGCTCCCTGCTCGCACCATGTTCTCCCTTCTCCTGCTGCTTTCCGCCGTGTCCGCGGGCGCGCGAACCTGGATCCCTAGCGCCAACGAGGTTGACGACGCGCTGCGAACCCGTCTGCACCTGCTGCCCTCCAGCTACGACATCCGGGACGCGCACTTCGGCTGCGCCTTCACAGTTGTCGACCAGGTGTGCGCCGCTCGATATACGCGACTCCGGCGCCGCGGGCGGATATGCGCGCAGTGGCGAGCAAAGCGCATCGCAACCCTCGTGACCCCTTTCGCAGGCTCAGTGCGGCTCCTGCTGGGCGGTCTCGGCAGCGAGCACTCTGGCAGATCGCTTCTGCATCCACGCGTCCCAGTTTGGCGCAGGCGGCTCCGCCTCGCAGACGCTCTCTTCTCAGCCCCTCGTGTCGTGCGCGTCAACCTCCAACGCGGACGTGGCCGACGCCTACGCCTCGCAGGGCTGCAACGGCGGCTACCAGGAGGAAGCCTGGCGTTTCTTGACCGCCAACGGTACCAGCAGCATGAGCGCATCACAGCACAGCGGCTGCTCACCTTACCTCTCCACTACGTGCGACCCGGACCCCATGGGCGACGGTTGTGTCCCCTGCGCCGCCGCAAAACAGTGCATGAACAGCGGCGAGGCACCCGAGGTCTACATGGCCGGCTCCGCTGGCGCGGTGGTGGCCTCGTCTGGCGTGGAGGACGTACCTGCCCAGGTGGCGGCCATCCAGCGCGAGATGTACGCCAACGGGCCAGTGCACGCCTGCTTCGACGTGTATCAGAACTTCTGGGCCTTCTTCGAGGATGATCCACAGGGAGTGTACAACAGCAGCGCCGGCAGCGACGTGGCAGGCGGGCACTGCGTCAAGATCGTTGGCTGGGGCGAATCTGCACCGGCCAAGATGCCCTTCTGGCTGATCGCCAACAGCTGGGGCGAAAGATGGGCGCAAAAGGGGGTGTTCCGGTACCTCCGAGGCGTCAACCTGGGGGGGCTGGAGGCGGCCGTCTGGGCAGCCTGCCCCGCAGATACCATCTGCTCCCTCACCCCGGCGGTGGTAAAACCCAGCGCCTCGCCCGACGCCGCGCGAGGCACGGGCGGCATGTGGCACCCTGTGAAGGCCCCACTCACCGGAATGGCGCGGTCCAGCTTGGATGTCGTCTCAGACGCGATGATGGCGGTGCACCAGGCGGCGCGCCTGACACGCGGCCGGGATGCGGCGCTGCTGGGTGCTGCGCTGAGCGGCGGCGTGAGCTGCGCACACACGCAGGTGGTCAACGGGCTTCGCGTGCGGCTGCTCATCCAGCCGGAGGATCAGCGCGCGCATCACGTGCTGGCCACCACGCTCATGGCGCCCACCGGCGGCGCGCACATGGTGCAAACGGTGATGGAGGTGTCGCGGCAGACAGCGGAGCTGATCTGCGGCGGTGACCCCACATCCAAGGTGGCTGGCGCAGAGGAGCTGCAGCAGATGCTGTAGGTGGGTGTCTTAGAGGAGTTGTCCTTTCAAACTGCGTTGTCAATGCACATGTTCTTGCCTCGAAAAGATCACCCTGAGCAGGTGAGCAACCCGAGGCGCCCACACCTCTCCACTCCACTGCGCCACCATGAAGCACGCGCGCAGTCTCGCCCTCCTCCTCCTCGCCGTGCTGCTGGGCGCCGCCAGCGCAGCGGTGCTGATTCCCTCGACGCTGAGCGATGGCTACGCCGCCGCCTTCGCAACTGACAGCGACCTGGTCATCTCAAACCACGGAGACCACCCTGCCGGCAGCCTGGGGCAGCGTGCCAAAGCTGCAGAGCAGCGCGTGGCAAAGGCGCTGGCGGAGGGCAAGGAGCAGATGCGCATGCAAATGACGTACTACTCCGAGTCGCGGGGGGGTGGCGCCCTGGAGCAGCAGGCGGTGCACAGCGGCACCACTTGCCTGGCGGGCTTCGGGCTGGTCGCCGGATTGCTGGCGGGAATCGCAAGCCTGCTGTACTTTCTCACCGGCTCGCCAAACTGAGGACAGACACAACCGCTCTGCAAACCATAAGCTCTCACGGCGCCGTCTCGCCGCCAAGTAGCGCCACGTACGCGCCCTCAGATGCGGCGGGGTCCACAGGCGGCGAGGCGGGCACTTCAGCGCCGCGTTTCTGCAAAGTCTGAAAGGCCAATGTAGACATCGCGCCCGCAATTAGCGCAGTAACCACGGCCAGCACGACATTGAGCACGCTGCCGGCGGACCAAACGCAGGCAGGCGGCGGCTAAGCCACGGCGGATGGCTCGGCAAGCCACCTCGTGACGGTGGCATGGATGGATTGTCGGGCCGCGATGAGCGCATGGGAGTCATTCGCCCGCTCAGGATGCGTCCATGCGTGATGGCTCGCCCCAGGCACGAAGAGCACCTCAATGCCGCTGCTGGGGGAGTTAGTGACGCTGGCGGCCCGCCAGGGGTCGATCTCGCCGTTGACAAAGAGCAGCCGAGTCGCTGCGGGCGTCACGCCGCCGAATGCTTCATTGGTGGCCTCGATGGCGCGCATTACGCCGTCTCGGGCATCATCCCCAAAGGCGATGCGGCAGTCCTCAAGGCTGGCGCTGAGATTGCTGAGCCATGGCGTGCGCATGAATGGGCAGGCGGAGTCGGAATCGCAGGTCTGATAGAAGCCGAAGGCTGTGCACGTTTGCCAGAACCACACGCGCGCTTTGCCGCCTTCCAAAGAGACGTCTGTCAATTCAGCAACCGCGCTCGCATAGCTTCCGCCCACGCAACCGCCCGCGGGGGTCACGGCCGCTGCAATCGCCGCCAGGCGCTGCAGAGGCGTGCCCAGGGTCTCGTCGCGCATCGTGTCGCAGCAGCGTTCCAGGTTGCAGGCTGGCAAGTCGCAGGCCGGGTCGTTGGACTGCGCAGGGAACAGGTACGTCAGCTCCTCTGCAAAGGTGCGCTGTGCGTACGGCTCGTCCAGCGGCCCGCCGGGCAGCTCGTCGCAGCGCGCTCCGCAGACTGGGAAGGTCCACTCTAGGGAGCGCCGCCCCTCGACCGTCTGCAGCCGCCGGCCAATCTCCGCGAAGGCGCTCCGCACAGCGCTGACGCAGCCGCTGCTGCCTCCCACGGAGCGTAGCTCCAGCGCATAGCCCACCACGTCGTTGTAGCCAGTGTAGTCGCCCACCGCGCCAACCGGTGCCGAGGAGCCCACTGCACCGTGGAAGAGGTGCGGCAGCTTTAAGCGACACCAAGAGGCCAGCATTCCAGGATAACTACCGCCCCAAGCTATCCAGGGATTGCGCTGAGCGTCCAACTGGTAGCGAGAGGAGATGTAAGAGTGGAATCGCGCTATGTCTGCCAACGCTTGGTGCGCCGAAAGCAGGCGCAGAGAGGCTGTGCTGAAGTCGGGCGTCGGAATGCTCTCGCCATAGAAGCGGTGCTCTAGAGCGAGCATCAGCGCCCCGGTGCTCTGAGCGAGCGAAACAGCGTCGGCGCAGTGGGCCCCGCTGAGGCTCACCACGTTCGCCTGCAGCGCGGGGCCTTCGCCGCCCACGCACAGAAAGACGGGGCCAACCCGGTTGCTGGCTAACCACGCCGTGTCGTTGACGAACCAGCGCTGCTGCCAGCTGACGCGGCTCCCGTCGGGCGCAAAGTGGTCCACCTGCTGCTCGAACGTTTGAGAGCCGTCGTCGACGTCGCCTGTCAGCTGCGTGCGTGCTACGCCCCGCCACGGGTGCGTGGGCAGAGCGGTCACGGCGTGTGTGAGCAGCGCAGAGAGCAGCAGCACACGGCCCTGCATGCTCGCTACCGGGAGGATACACACATCTAGCTAGCCACTGTGCCTGCTGCGCCGCTCGCTACCGCGTATCGGACACAGAGCAGGCGGAGAGGTTACATTTCATAAGAGCCACGCGAGCCTGCGTAGTAGGAAACCGGTGTCACGTCACTCGCACCTCACTCCCTCCGTTCGAGTATGGCCTGTGGTGCCTCTGCACGCTTCGGACGCGTTGACTCGAACTGACGAACAGTCCCAGGCAAGCCCATCCAGTTCGAGACTTCGATGACGACCGCCTCGGGCAGACAAGCTCTCTACATAGCGCTGCGCCCTGCCGCACGCCATGGCGCCCCCGCTGCGCCTCCTCACCGCGCTGGTGGTTGCTGCTGCAGCGAGCGTGGCGCGTGCGGCTGAGCCTTGCGTGGGCCTTGACAAGAGTCTGTTTCTGGACACTGTGCTGTCGGCGGAGCCGGCCACTGGCGCTCGCACCCAGTACCGCGCCAAGGTGGGCCTCACCTTTGCAAACACGGGCGGCGACTGGCTGGCGCTGCAGACCCTGCGCGTGCCCGTGGGCTTCTCACGTCGTGTGCTCACTGCCTCGGGCGCCTGGGCCGTCGCCGACGCCAAGGACTTCATCGTCAGCTGCTGGACGCTGGAAAAGGTGGACTCGGCGGGCGCCATCACCGAGGCGCTGCCCTGCTCCAGCATCGGCGGAGCCTCTCTCACCTCTGACAACACGCTTGAGCTCGCCTTCACGCAGCCCGTATTCCTCTGCCCAGGCTGCGGCCTGCGCGGCGCGGGAGGCGACGCGTTCATTGTGGTGCAGCACAAGGAGTATCTGACGCTGGACCGAGACAGCATGGTGCCCAAGCCTCTCACATGCGGTGGCAAGCTGCAGTCCATCGCGCTGGGGCAGGTGGAGGAGCCGGATCGGGGGCCGCTGCCTCCGGCGCTGGCACGCATGAACCCAACCTGCACGCCTTGGTTTGCTGCGGTGGACGGTGGCAACGGGCGCCCCACAGTGGCACCCGCCTCTGCCCTGTCCCAACTGACGCTCACCACGTCCGTCAATTTCGTGCTGGTGCAGACGCAGCTGCCGGCCATCAGCACCAACGCGGGCGCATGGGAGGGCAAGGCGCCCACGGAGGTTCTCTTTGCGCCGGTGCTGCGCAACGGGGGCACCTCCGCGGTGCCGCTGCTGGGCGTGCGCATCCCGCTGGCCTTCGCCCCGCGCGTGTTGGTGCCCACCAGCCCGCCCAGGTGGGCTTCCGCGCATCCCGACGAGTTCATCTTGGAGTGCTGGGGCGGGCAAACCACCACCGCCAGCGGCGCTCGCCCGCCGAGGGACCTCACCGTCTGCTCCTACGCCACGCTGCAGCCCTCCGCCGACGGGCGCGGCTTGGACCTGGCGTTCAACGGCGGCAGCCTGTGCGCCAAGTGCACCCTGACAGGCACGGGCCCCAACGGCGTGCTTTTCGCGCTCAAGCACCTGGGGTACATCCCCATCGATGCCGACAAGAGCGTGTTGACGCCGCTGAGCGGCGCGGTCGCATCCGTGCCCAGCGCGCCGCCAATCTTCTGCGGCGTGCCTGGGGCTGTCTCCACGCTGTCAACAACGGAGGTCCTCAAGCCACGCAGCGCGTGCCCTCTCAAGCCCGACTTCCAGCCCTCCTGCGCAGTGACACCCTACCCCGCGACGCCCGCCAACTTTGACATTGACGCTCACGAGGATGACTGGTTTTCGTTCAACACGGAGCTCCGTCTGGTGCCCAACCTGGTCAACGGCGGCAGCCGGCCGCTGCTGCTCAAGGGCGTGCGCCTCGAGTTCCTCTTCGACTTCCGTGTCTACGCGGGCCCCACGTCGGGCTGGATCCGCCGGCCGCCCAGCGAGTTTGGCTGGACATGCTGGTACGGCGCCTCCCAGGGCCCTCAGTCTGACGGCGTCAACCTCTGCAACGCCACCGTGGTGCTGCCAGACGCGCCCAGCTACGCGGAGCAAACCTTCGGCATGCCAGACGACGACGGCGCACCCGCAAAGGTGGTCATCACCTTCAACGCAGGCTGGCTCTGCCCCGGATGCAGCCTGGTCGGAGGCAAGGACGGCGTGCTGGGCGCATGGCATCACATGTACTTCATGCCGCTTGCGCCCACAGGCTTTTCGCTTTCCAGCGTCTCCTGCGCCGACGGAGCTGCCATGGGCGCCAACAAGATCGTGTACACCACGTCATCGCCGCCGCCGCCGCCGCCTTTGCCCAGCCCGCCGCAGCAGCAGCCTCCCGTTGTGGCGCTGCCGCGTGAGGTGCAGCCGCCTGTGTGGTTCGGCACGCCAACCATCCGCTCCGCGGTTGAGCTGCAGGCGTCCACGCAGGTGCCTGCGGGTACCCAGGATGCGCCTGGAGGCGTTCGGGGCGTCACTGCCCTCACCGCAGACCCAGCGCGAGGCACCTCCGCCGCTGTGGTCACCTCACAGCCGCCGCAGATGCCCCGCGTCTGCCCCTGGTGGCGCCCGACCAACTGCTAGGCTGGAGCAGTTTTGACTGTGACACTCTAGACAAACAGCGAGGGGAGTGAGAGAGAGTGAAAGCGACTCTCACTCCCCGGCGTGTAATCACTTGGTTTCGTGAGACGGACGTCTCACAAAACCACGCAATTGAATCGCTCCAAGTCGACAAGCGTCAGGGCAAGCGCGAGTTGCACGGGATAACGCGGTATTATTTTGTCGTACAGTTGCACAACTCACTCCTTGCCCTGGCCTGCGCCTTCGTGCGCGATGGCGAAGACCAAGGTGAGCAAGGGCAAGGGCAGCAGCGGTCGTCGCGAGGAGAAGCGCAAGAAGCGGTTTGTGTCTGGACCGAGCTCTGGCGGCGCGAAGGCAAACGTGCTGCGCGAGAAAGAGGAAGGCGGCGCTGCTGGCGGCGCCAAGCGCAAGCGCGAGGAGGGGAGCGGCGCGGCCGCGCCGCGCAAGACGTACAAGCAGGGGACGTTCGCGCGTCCGGTGGCGGTGCGGCGAGAGCCGCCGCCTGCGGCCCCCGCCGACCCGCTCTCCAAGAAGGACCTCAAGGTGCTGGCCGAGGCGCGCAAGGCGACCAAGAAGCCCAACTACGCGCTCGTGCAGGCGCGTGGCCCCACCAGCCGCCAGCCTGAGCTGCGCAAAGTGTGCAGCCGCCGCCTTGCGTGCGCGGTGCGCGCACAGCCCCACCCGCTGCCCTCATGCGCTCCCCGCCGGAACCGCACCCAGGAGATCACCGTGACGTGGGAGAAGCTGCGGCGGCTCAGCGCGAGCGCAGAGGAGCGTTCCAAGTTGACGGTGCGAGCTCTGCGCCCCCATCTGCAAACTCCAGCTCACACCCTGCGCCTTCTCAGACGGAGCTGGCCGCCAAGGTGCAGGGTCGCGCAAAGAGCCTGGCAACCAGCCACAAGGCTTCGCGGGTGATGCAGAGCATCTTGAAATACGGCACTCCACAGCAGGTGGCCTCCCTGGCAGCTGAGCTGCACTCTGAGCTGCCCGCGCTGGCCAAGGATCCGTACGCCACCCACCTGGTTCGACGCCTCATCGAGGTTGCCGGCAAGGCTGAGCTGCCGGCGCTGACTGCTGCGTTCAAGGGGAGCGCGGTTCGCCTGGCGCGCCACCCCTTTGCGGCGCCCGCGCTGGACGCGCTCTACGTGCGCCTCTCCGCTGCGCAGCGCAGCAGCCTGCTGGCCGAGTTTTACGGACCTCAGGTTGCGCTGGCCCGCAACGCGCAGCGAGCATCCGGCCTCGACCAAGCGGACGTCACCCTCGCGTCCGTCCTCGCCGCCGCGCCCAGCACATCCGCCCGCCAAGCCGTGCTGGGCCGACTGGCGCAGGCGCTCACCCCGATCTTGGAGAAGGGGCTCGTCTCCTTCGCCTACGTGCACCGCCTGCTCGCCGAGTTCCTGCCCGTCTGCGGCGCAGCGGGCGTGGCGGACGCGGCAACCAGCATCGCGGGTCCTGCTCTGCTGCGGATGATCCACACGCCTGACGGGGCGCGGGCCGCAGCGGCTCTGCTGGCCGGCGCATCTGCCCGGGAGCGCAAGGGCGCCATCAAGGCGCTCAAGGGGCGCGTGGTGGATGTGGCTAAAGATCCGTGCGGCCACGTGGCGCTTTTGGCCGCCCTGGAGTGCGTGGACGACACCGCTCTCCTCTCAAAGTCCCTCCTGAACGAGCTGCAGCCCCACCTGGCGATGCTGGCGCGCCACCGCTCTGCGCGCAGGCTGCTGCTGAACCTGCTGCACCCGAGGTGCCCGCGATACCTGCCGCCGGACATCCTCGCCGCGCTGCCCGTGCAGGCTGCGCCTGCGCCCGGCGCCGCCGAGGCTGCCGGGGCGCCCGAAGATGGCGGCGCCGCGTCTGAAGACGACGGGGCGGACAACGAGGACGGTGTCGGGGAGGGCAAGCCTGGGGTGCTGAGCGCCAGCAAGAAGCCGGCGGGCGTGCGTCGTGCTCAGCTCCTCGCCGTCCTCGCCCAGCCGCTGCTGGACGCCTGCGCCGCCTGTGCGCCCCAGCTGCTGCGCCACCCGCTGGGCTGCGACGTGCTGTACGAGTGCGCCCGCGGCGGAGAGGCGCAAGGCGTGGCGCTCGCCGCCGGCCAGCCAGCCGTGCTGGCGCTGCAGCGGGCGGTGGTCGCCGCCGCCGCCGCCGCCACCCAGGCTCCTGACCAGGATGTCGCGGCGGATGATGATGAGGAGGCGGCGGCGACGGAGGGAGGCGCTCGGGGATGGTGCGTGGCGCGAGAGGAGTGGCACGCCACTCGCACCCTGCGCCGCCTTGTGCTGGACAGCCCCTCCTTCGCGCAGCTGCTCTGGGCAGGGGCGCTCAAGGGACACGCGGCGCTCTGGGCTGCCGGCCACGGCGCCAAGGTGCTGGCTGCGCTGGTGGCCTGCGACGACGCAGCCACAGCCAAGGCGGCCGCCGCCGAGCTGGCCGCCACCAAAGGCCTTCTCGCAAAGGGGCAGTCGCCCGCCCAATGGGCAGCTTCCTACATGCACCAAGACCACGCGGATGCTCCTCCCCCGCCAAAGCCGGCCGCCGTCAAGAAGAGTGTGCGCAAGTGAGAGCCGCGCACGGGCGATTGTGACTGAGATAAACATGAAAAAGAGACGCTTCGTCAGCCCCTCAACCCTTTGACGTCGTCTTTCCATAGGGGTACCGGCTCGCCCGAGAAGAATGTGGCGCCCTTCCAGTTGCTCAGGCTGATGTTTCCCCAGTCGCACTGAGCCTCAATCGTCACAGCCTCACCCGGCACTGGGCGCGACATACACAGCAGCGCAAAGCCCATGTCCAGTTGCTCTTGCTCCAACACAAAGGTGACGTCGTCAATCTGAAGCGCACACGCGTCAGCCACGCCCGCCACGCCTACAAGCAAGGTGCACGCACGTCGCTCATGTCCACCTTGCCGGTGACAACGCGGCCAACGCAGGCTCTGAGGAGGGTGTGAGAAGAGTAGAGGCGAGTGAACAGCAAAGCCGTCGTACCCACAGATTCCCCCCCGGCAGGTTGCGGGCAGGTCGATGCCAGCCTTCTCCGCCGCGTCCAGGATGTACATGTCCTGCGTGGACGCACCGGGAGGCGTGAGGGGCATGAGAGGCGTGAGGTAGTAGATAGCGTAGGGCTGCGCAGAAGTCTCCGGCAGGCCAAGGTGGCACCAACACTTGACACGCGAGACTCTCACCTCTGGCATCTCCACGGGGAGCACATTGCCGTCTGCCCCCTTGAAGTTGACCTGACAGAGCACAGAGCTCTCGCCCTTGAGGTTGCGCGCCTCCGACACCTTGTCACGGCACTTGTCGTCCGCAGCCGCCGCACGCACGCGCAGCGCGCGCCGGCAGCCTTGTCTGCGCAGCGCAGCGGCGAGAGGCCGCGCCGCAGCGGGCGGAGCGAGGGCTGCCATAGGAGTGGGAGCACCACAGTGGCAGGCAGCCTGCGCTTAGATGCACGCGCCAATACACAGAAGACCCTAGGGTGGCGCGTGTGCTAGTCTGTCGAACATCGCTCGCATACTTGTCGAACACGAAATCACGCAAGATGAGGCATGATGACATCTTTCTCCTGTTCTCGGCTTCTCGCTCTGCCTGTCTCTCGCAACCACCCAGTTCGCGGATTTCCGCACGCCACTGGCTGGGGCTGTGCCGTTGCGCTCTGAGTGTGAGCGCCAAAGCGAGCGCTCAACACACGCGACCTCGCGACGCGTCTGGACTCAGAACGCCATGGAGACCGCCGCTGCTGAGCAGGCTGCGACGCTCGCGACTGAGGCGACGCGCCTTGCTGAGCTGCTCGCTGTGGTGACGAGGCTGGCAGCGGCAAGGCCGTGCGACTTCTCCGCCCTACGCACAGCTTTGGTCGCTCTCACCGACAGCGGTCTCAGCGACAGAACACTCACAGGAAGCTGTTTTGTGCTGACTGTATTTGACGCTACGGAGGCGCACCTGGCGAGCGCAGTCGTTCACTCCGCTGTTTCACGCGTCGGTGCTGCTCTCATCCGCGCTGCTGCGAACTTGGACACTGGCTACGCCGCGCGCACATTGCTTGACAATAATTTTGCGGTTCTAGTCGCTCTGATGGAGGCCGGCTGCGACGTGCTGAGCGTGCAGACGGACTGCCTCTTTGCGCTCGCCGACTACCTCTCTCTGAGCGCTGTGCAAACGCGAGTTGGTGTGCGCGCTGGAGCCTTTGCGATGTTGTTCATCGCGCTGAAAGAGCACGGCTCTGCGCTGGAGTCTGCTGCTGAGCCTGCGCTGAACCGTGTGGTGCTTTCATCGACTGCATTCCTCAGCGCGCGCCTCGTTACGGAGCTCGATGACTTCATGGGCACAGTCGGTGCGATTACGCTTGTTCTGGCGCACAGCAAAGATGCGGGCGCGGTCGATC
>Ga0208951_1000621_pt1 | contig 16254 bp, 14 predicted proteins | sample GreLakmeMI27MSRF_FD_187702 | JGI IMG/M metagenome (GOLD analysis project Ga0208951, IMG submission 187702) | Freshwater lentic microbial communities from great Laurentian Lakes, MI, USA - Great Lakes metaG MI27MSRF (SPAdes) | ecosystem: Environmental > Aquatic > Freshwater > Lake | place: Great... | reverse complement strand
CAGGGAAGCGAGCAGTTGGCCCCAGCCCTGCGAGCGCAAGGGGCGAGGGCGAGTGTCAGCGCGCGTGGTCTACTCTGCTGGCGCACGTGTGCCAACTTCTGCGTCGCCACGTCACGTCAGGTCATCCCAACGCACCATCCCGGGTCGCAGGGCCCGCATGTGATGGCGGCGCCCGCCTGCGTGCACACGCCGTGCACGCAGCCCAGGCAGGCGAGGCTGCAGTTGGCGCCGCCTCGCCCCGGAAAGCAGGCGCAGCTCGAGCCGTCCGAGAGGACCACCCCGCCGCCGCTGCACATGGTGGAGCAGTTGGCGCCGCTGTACGGCTGGTAGCAGGCGCAGGTCTGCTGGAGGGGGTCGTAGGCGCCGTGTGCCAGGCAGGGCGGTATTTCGCACTGGTCGCCCTCGTAGCCGCTGTCGCATGCGCAGGCGGCAACGCCCGTCTGGTTGTCGAAGCTCTGCGCGCCGTGGCCGCCGCAGGGTGGCGGCGCCGCCACGTTTGGGTCGTACCCAGCCACGCCGGTGCGCGGCTGAGCCACGCATGTGACGTTGGACGTGACGCTGGCGCTGGCCCCGCCGTCGTCGAAGACGGTGAAGGTGACGTTGCGCAGGCCCGTGGTGAAGACGAGCGCCCCGGTGACCCTGTCGCGGGAGCCAGGGTTGCGGTACCGCACGCTGGCCAGCACCCGCGCGTACTGCGCCACGCTGTCCAGGCCCTCCAGGAGCAGCGTGCCCGCCGCAAAGGCTGCGCGCACGCTCGTGCCTGCCACGTCAGCCTCGAGCGTCTCTGCGTCTCCGTCCAGCGCGCCCGAAAGCACAACCACAGCCCGGGGCAGCGCCGCGCTGTCCGGGTCGCGCAGAGACAGCGCCGCGTCCGCCAGAGCCACCGGCGTGGTGCGCTCCCGCTCAAGCAGCACCGCCCCGTAGCCGACGCCGCCGCCGCTGGCCACCGTGGCGGGGCTGGCCAGCACAAGCACCGGCGGCGTGTTGACGGCTGCGGAGGGCGGGCGTGAGAAGAGGAGAAGCGCCCACAGCAGCAGAAGGCGGCGGGTGGGCACGCACGTCTGACAGTCACCGTGGCGACCGTGGGTGTGCTGGACGCGCCCACCGCGTCCAGCAGCAGGAAGATGAGCACGCGCTGCGAGGCGTCCGGCTGCGCGTTGGAGTTGGAGTAGGCCAAGCCGGACAGGGCCAGCTGCAGCGCGGCGGTGGGGTCGGCGCACTCCGCCGTCGCGTTCAGCGTCAGCACGCCCGACCTCGAGTCGTACGCGGACGCCACGCACGGCACCGCCGCGACAGCCAACAGCTCGTCGGGCGCGTCCAAAGGGTTTGTCAGCTGCACCACTGCGCTCGAGAGCGCAGCGTCTGTGGCAGTCACGCGCAGTTCTCCAGGCCGGGCCAGCGCCGCGGGAGGGCCACCCTCCGTGAACACCGCGCTGGCGATGCCGCTCCCGGGCAGTGAGGCGTTCAGCACTAGCGTGGGAGGCGCGCCCAGGGCTCCTCTTGCGGCCTCAACGCTACAAAGCAGCAGCAGCAGGCGCAGCAGGCGCATGGGAGCGCGTGCTATGGTCTTCTACGACAGCGCGCCATCGGCTGTACAGAGAGGAGGCCAGGACATTCATCAAAGAGACGTCGTCACCGCCGCAGCCGCGCCCGTTGTCGCAAATTTGGTCCTTCGCTGCCCCTCCCCCGGGTCTCTCTTTCCGGTCTTTCCCTGGGTGTCGAACAGTGCCATCCGGCGCTTGCGAAGCTGCAATACTCGTCTTGACGCCAGGGAGCTGCGCTTTCGTCGCCACTCCATATGAGTGCCTCTTCCAGCGTGGCGAAGAGCCTGGCGGAGGTTGTGTCGCGCGTGGCCGCAGCCTCCAGCCGCGCCGGGCGCGCGCAGCCGGTGCGTATCCGCGCTGCTAAGCCGTGCGTGGCGCTGAGTGCCAGCGCTGCTCAGGCGCGCCTGGTCGCCGTGAGCAAGACCAAGCCCGTGGAGGCGCTGAAAGAGGCGTACGACGCAGGGCAGCGTGACTTTGGCGAAAACTACGTGCAGGCGCGTGCGCAGCAGCTCGCCGGCACACGCGCTCGCTCACAGCACTGCCGTGCAGGAGCTGCTGGACAAGGCGCCAGCGCTGCCAGCAGACGTGCGCTGGCGCTTCATCGGGCACCTGCAGAGCAACAAGGCTCGCGCGCTGTGCGCCGGCGTGCCTTCGCTCGCAGCGGTGGAGACGGTGGACAGCTCCAAGCTTGCCAGCCTGCTCAACGTCGCCTGGGGTGCCACGCCCAGCGCTGCCACGCGCAGGCTGGACGTGTTTGTGCAGGTGAACACCAGCGGCGAGGAGACAAAGCACGGGGTGGAGCCTGCAGAGGCGCTCGCGCTTGCGCAGCACGTCCTCACGTCCTGCCCACACCTGCGCTTCTCTGGTCTCATGACCATCGGCATGCCCGACTACACCTCCACGCCCGAGAACTTCAGCTGCCTGGAGCGCTGCAGGCGCGCAGTGTGCGCCGCCACGGGGCTGGCCGAGGCAGAAGTGGAGCTCTCCATGGGCATGTCTGGCGACTTTGAGAAGGCGATCCAGATGGGGAGCACCAACGTGCGAGTCGGGTCCACCATCTTTGGCGCGCGCGAGTACGGGACGACTGCGTGAGCGTCGCTTGAGAGCCACGGCAAAGGTTCTAATGGACGTGAGAGGGCCCTGTCAAGACTGGCGCCGGCAGTTGTCGTCTCGTCATAACTGGATGTAAAAGGCATGAGCATTTTGCGTTTAATCGTCTGTGCTCTAGCTCGCCCCCGTGCGCAGCACTTGGAGGTCAGCTTGCAGCGCCTGTCCCGTGCACAGCTCTGCGCCCAGGCTCCGCAGGCGTGGCGCGACGACGATGCGTTCCACGAAGGCCACCAGAGCGTCATCGTCGCAGAACCTGAGGAGGAAGGCTTTGGTGTTGCCCTCGTACAGCCGCTCGCCCAGCGTCTCCACCAGCACCGCGTCCCCCCCAGCGCACAGGCGCACCACGCAGTGGTGGTCCAGTAGGCTCAGCACGGCTGTGGCTGGCGCCTCGCGTCGCGCGGCAGCCACAGCCTCGCGCAGCGTCGGTGCGCCGCGCAGCAGCGCCGCCAGCGGGCCCTCGCCCTCGCCAGCCGCTTGCACCGCGTCGAAAGAGGGCCGCAGGAACGCCACGTAAGAGCACGACGGGGGCGCGTGCAGCGAAGGTTCCCCGCCCAGAGCGGTCTCCAGGTCGAAGTGACCATCGGGGAACTCAGTGCCCCTTGCCGAGTCGCGACGTAGCGCGCGCCAGCGCTCGCTGCCCTCTCGCACCAGCCGGTCCAGCTGCGCGCCGCCCTCTGCTGTGGGCAGCGTGCTCGGGTGCGCCTCCAGCCAGGCTGCGATGGCCACCGAGAGGCAGGCGCAGGCGCCCGCGCCGCCCGCGTCCTCGCTTCGCTGGTCGATGCCTGCGAAGAAGACGTCGGCCGCGACGGGATCTTCGCCGGTGGCTGGTGTGAGCTCGATGTGGAGCCACTCGCCGCCGTCGGGCAAGGTGCGCAGCGGCGAGACGCACACTCCGGCGCCCACGCTGCGGGGGCAGTCGCCCAGGGTGGGCGGCAGCGGCGGCAGGGGCGCCTGGCTCCGTCGTTGCAAGCGCACAGCTGAGGGGAGGGTGCGCCCCGAGGAAGCCTCCAACGCCGCCGCCAGCTGCGTTTGAAACAACAGCTCATCGGCGGAGAGGAAGGACAAGTCCAAGTCGTGGGGCGCAGCCAGCGCCTCGGCGGGTGCGCTGGCGCTGCGGGCGTGGTGCACAGTGCGCGTGGGCGGGGCGGGGGCGGCGGCGGCGGCAGGCAGAGGCGCGATGGGCGGCGGGGATGCACACGCGTCCGTTCGGGGCGACGATGGGGCACTGCGCCGCCATCCCGCAAGCCATGCGCTGTGAGTGGGCGGACTGAGTGGCCGACCGTCAGGCTCAGTGCCTTCGGGCGGAGTGATGGGCCGCTCTGCGCCCTCTCCCAGGCGCGGGAACAGACGGAAGCGCCGGCGGCGAGGCTGCTTGCCCGCCGCGTTGGCCACGTCATCCTCGTCGAGAGCTGCGCTGCCGTGGGTGCCCTCGCTCGAAGCCTCACTCTCTGAAGCGCTGTCTGCCCGCGATGGCAAGCGCTCGCGATTCGCGTGCGTCGGCACTTCCGGCTCGATGCTGGCGATGGGCGATCCGCGTGCCTTTGCGGAGTGCAGTTCACAGAGCGTGATGGCCACGCGCAGCCGCGGCTGCTGCGAGCCTGGCTGTGCGGGCCATCCCGCCAGAGCCAGCTCCTGCACCACCACATCGTTCTCCAGCGCCGCCTCGTGCTCGGCCAGGTCCAGCACTGCGTCGCCCAGGGGCGTGGTGCCCCCGCGCGTCTGCACCGAGAGGTGCACCTCGCATGGGGCGGTGCCGCCGCGCGTGCGCAGCAGCTCCACCTCAGCCTCGAAGTAAGCGGGCTCGGCGGGGCCTGGCAGAGGGCAGGAGCTCAGTTTGACTGGAGTAAAGGGCGCACTCGGGCACAGCGCACCCTCAGCGCCACAGCACGCCAGGGGCAGCTCCTTCACGTCCTGGCGGCGCAGACGGGAGCCCTTGTTGCCGACCCAGACCACCTGTGTTGCGCGTGGGGGTGTCAGAGGGTGGGCACAGCACTTTTGTGGACACGAAGAAAGAGGGCCCAGCCCAACCCAGGGCCAGGATCTGCGCAGCAAAGCGCGCCCATGCAAGCAGCTGCGTGCCCACAGCGAGTGGCAGCCGGGCTGAGGGCGGCGCAGGGCGGCGGAGACTTAATACCCCGTGCGCGCGCAATAAAGACATCCTTCCAGACCGCTGCGGGCACGGCAGCCGCGAAGCTGGGCCCGCGGGCTCGGCAGGCCAGGGCCAGTGAGAGTGTGCGCAGCTCTGAAAACAAGCGCGTGCGTGGCCACAGAGGCTGTGCTGCTGAGGCAGCAATCCACAGGGCGTGGGCGCTTGCCTGTAGCAACAGCTCACCGCCCAGCTCGGTCTGCGTGACGCACAGCACAGTACAGGCGCGTCAGCATTGCGCGGGCCGCAGCGCGCGGCCGCGCGGCCAAGCGTACCGCGCAATCCCCGACCAGCGTGCACTCCAGGCTCGCAAACTTGCGGTCCACCGGCCCGCTCACGCAGGAGAGCATCCTTAGCTTCACAGGCTTCCCGAGCGTGGCGCGGGTACTCTGTAACTGAACAGTGTTCGAAAAGTGTTCAAGTGGTGTTGAACTGTGTGAAGGTGTGAACTCCCTATCTCATAGACGCCCTCCGCCGCCCACGTAGTCTTTTATAACCATGGCTGCCTCCGCGCAGAAGCAGTCCAGCGGGCCGTGGCAGACTCTCAAGCCGTTTGTCAACGGCGGGCTGAGCGGCATCGCTGCCACGTGCGTGATGCAGCCGGTGGACATCGTCAAGGTGCGCAGCGCTACCGTGGCACACCGTGCGACCGGCTCACACGCGGCGGGCGCGGCCGGCGCGGCCCGAGGAAACCCCAGTCCACTCTGTGAGCAGTCTCCTAACTGCCACGCCTCCCCGCCGCCGCTGCCGCTGCAGGTCCGCCTGCAGATCGCGGGCGGCGGCTCTCCCATCGCGCTGGCCAGCGAGCTGATTAAGAAGGAAGGCTTTGCGACGCTATACACGGGACTGAGCGCCGGCGTGCTGCGCCAAATCACCTACACCAGCTCCCGCCTGGGCATCTTCAAGTGCGCCCCGCGCTGGCTGCCGCGAGTGGCTCGCGCGCGCCTGAGTTGCGCTGCGGCGGGGGGCGTGGGGCGTTGAGTGCAGGCACAACCGACACTAACCTCGGCGCTCTCGCTTGCAGCACGCTGTCGGAGAAGCTCAAGGAGGCCAACCAGGGCAAGCCCATTCCGCTCTGGCAGAAGGCTGCGGCCGGACTGACCGCGGGCGGCCTGGGCGCGCTGGTGGGCTCACCCGCCGACCTGTCGCTGATCCGCATGCAGGCGGACGGCCTCCTGCCGCTCGACAAGCGCCGCAACTACAGCGGCGTGGGCGCCGCGCTGTCCACCATCATCCGCGAGGAGGGGATCATGGGTCTTTTCACGGGGGCAGGGCCCACCGCGGTTCGCGCCATGGCCCTCAACATGGGCATGCTCGCCTCCAACGACCAGGCTAAGGAGATGCTGGCCGCTAACAACGTGACGGGCGCGCCCCAGGTGTTCATCGCGTCCGCAATCTCCGGCTTTTTCGCCAGCTTCTTCTCGCTGCCGTTTGACTACATCAAGACGCAGCTGCAGAAGCAGACCAAGCTGCCCGACGGCACCATGCCCTTCAAGGGTGCGCTGGACTGTGCGGCCAAGACGGTGGCTGCGGGCGGGCCTCAGAAGCTGTGGACCGGCTTCCCCACCTTCTACGTGCGCATCGCGCCGCACGCCATGATCACGCTGGTGGTGCTAGACGGCTTGGGCTCGTTCCAGAAGAAGAACGGTGCGCAAGAGGTGACTGCGCGCGTGTGTGAGCAGCGACTGACGCATAGCTGGCTTGCGCAGGCTGGTAAGCAGTAGCGTCATTCTACGCGGGGCGCAATATTTTTTTCGCGGCAATGTCAATGCTATACGGTGCTGCTCTTTCCCACCACGCGAGCGTGTGCCGTCGTCGTCGTCGGTCGCGCCTTGCAAAGTCTTCATCTGTGCTCGCCCCTTCGCTTCCTGGTTGTCTGTTTCAGGCTTGTCTCTCTGCGCTACTCCGAACGCCACTCCTGCTGCGTTGGGCGCACACTGCGCGCACTGTGCAGCCGCCATGGCTGAGGCTGGGCCGAGTCGGGCAGTCGCTGTGCACGCCTCGTTCGCGCCAGCCGGCCAGCCTGACCTGGTTCGCGCGGCGCAGAAGGACGAGTTCTACGTGCAGGCGTGTGCCCTCTCTGCACGCCACGCGTCACCCATGCCTGAGCCCAAAGCCGCGCTCTGCAGTACCTGAAGACGGCCCTGCTGGACGTAGCGCAGCGCCTGCTGGGCCCCAGACGCACGATGGCGCTGGATGAGGAGGCGCGTGGCCGTGGCGTGCGTGTGAGCACGTGCACGCAAGCTGAAGCGCTTGCACCTGCTTGTCTTGTTTTCAGGTGACGCTTCTCTCGGCGCTCCTCTACTATGGCCTCACCACGGGCGCTGGGACGCCCACGCTGGGCGAGGAGTACTGCGACTTGCAGCTGGTGCGCTTCGCAGCGGCCTGCTGTTGCGGGGCGCTGACAGTTCTTTGCTGCAGGTTGCTGGCGAGGCACAGCGCCCAGCATCCGCGCCTCGACGCAGCTTGCTGGTGGCGCTGCACGCGGTGCTGCCGTACCTGCTGCAGCGAGAGCAGTGCGTGCCCTTGACATAAGCCTTTCACCAGGGCACCGGCTCACCCTCCCTCCTTCCTGCAGGCGGCTGGCTGCGAGCGCGGTGGCCTCAACTCCCCTGCAGACCGCAGAACAGGAGGGAGGCCCCGGTAGAGCGGCGCTGTGTGCCCTGCGTGGTGCAGCCTGGCGTGCTCGGCTGCGCCTGCGCGCCGCGCTGCCATACCTCGCGGTGCGGCCGCGCAGCACACAGCAGCGCACGTCGTCTGGAGCGCGTCGCTGAGTGTTTTGCACGCGCCCCTGGTAGGAGCCGCTGGCGCTGGCTGGTCGCCTGCACCTGGCGTTGTTCTACCTGCATGGTGTCTACCTGGCGCCCTCCTACCGCCTGGCGGGCGCGCGGCGGGTCTTCGTGGGCCGCCTGACGGAGCCGCGCGCGCGCTACGGCATCCTGGGCGTCTTCCTGCTCGCTCAAGTGGCTTTGCAGACGGCTCGCCTCGCCCGCCGCGCCCGCCTGGCTGCCCCCTCAGCCGGCGTCGCAAGACATGCGCTCCTGCTGGTGCGCACGCAGCGTCGCGCGGCTCCATGCCCGCGTGGAATGGCTCACGCTGCACGCGACAGGATGCCGAGGGGCGAGGCACGCCGTTGGACCCCCCCCTAGACGGAGGCTCATCGGAGCAGCCGCCCCCTTTGCCCGGCGCGCCCGTGTGTGCGCTGTGTCTCAGTCCGCGCAGAGCGCCGACGGCGACGCCCTGCGGGCACATCTTCTGCTGGGCGTGTGCGGCTGAGTGGTGCGCAACCAAGCCGGAGTGCCCGCTGTGTCGCGCGCCCGCGACGCCGCAGGAGCTGGCGCCCATCTACAACATGGCTTGATGAGCGGGAGCGAGGGAATGATACAGTGGAGGGGGCAAACACAACGATCAACGAACCCCTCTGCAACCCGGTGGCACCCAGAGCCTCTGACTCAAGCATTGGTTGCGGAGACTCTTTCCCGTTGGTTGCCACGACTACACCAGACGATTAACAAAAAAGACCGATGTGGGTCCCAGCTAGCCCTCCCCTCCAGCCCCTCCCCTCCCACTCCCCTTCACAGCACGCACAGGTCCAGCCTCACCCTCTGCGCTGCGTCATCGAGCGCGAGTCTGACGGAGACGAGCGCATCGTCGGGGGGCGGGGGGGTGTAGGCCTTACCCTCGGCCAGCGCAGCCGCATGCGCAGCCTCCCTGGCCGCCTTCTTGGCCACGGTGGCTGCCCGGAGCTCTAGGTAGCGCGCCTTCTTGGCCGTGACGTCAGCCTTGGCGCGGGGCACGTCTCGGGCGGTGGGGGGCGCGACTAGGCCCACGCGCGCAAAGGACGCGAGGGCATCCAGGCTGTGCACCAGCCGCTCGCCAGGGGGACGTGTCTTGGCAGCAACTGGGGCGGCGGCGGCGGCGGCGGCTGGGGTGTGAGGGGCGCCCGCTGCGGCTGAGGAGGGCGCCGCCTGGTGCTGCTTGGAGGCTGCGCCGCCCTTCTTGGGCGCCACCGCGTACTTCTCGGCTGCGCCCTCGTCCTTGCCCTTCTTGCCCACCAGCACCGAGGTTGCGGGGGCGGAGGGCGCGCGACGGGGGCCCGTGGGCGCGGGCGTGTGCGAGGGGGCGCCTGCTGCAGAGGACAACGCCCCCGCGTCGCACGCGGGCGGCTGCTCTGGTGCCCACACAGACAGGTAGGTGCCCAGCTGCTCGCAGATGAGCACCTGTGGAGGGTGGGGCGGTGAGCTGTTGCGTGAACAGAGGTGCGTGTTGGTGGGGCTTGCACCTCGTCTGAGTACGGCGGCGGAGTGTTCTCCTCGTCGTACTTGCGCTTCGCCTCCAGCCGCGCCTTGCGCTCAGCCTGACCCTCCTCCCAGCTGCGCGTGTGCGGCGGTGCGGGCGTGAGGCGGCGTCGCGCGGCGGGCCGGCAAAGACAGAGGGACGCACCGCTTCTGTTTCGTCTCCCGCTCCTGCGCGCGCCACAGCTTCTCGTTGGCCCACCAGCCCTCCTCCGCAGCCTTGTGCGCCTCCTTGTGCTTGCGCAGCGCCTGGCGACTGGCCGACAGCGCCTCCCACACCTTGTTCCTCTCCTCTTGCAGGGCCGGAAGGTCCGCCACCGCAGCCTCGTCCTTCGCACGCACCGCCGCCAGCGCAGCCTGCACGCCCGAGCGCTCAGCCTTGACGGCGTTGATCTCCGTGTCTTTCGCCTTGAGCCGCTCAACCAACTCCTTTCGGCCATCCTCGCCCCCGGCCAGCTTGGCGCTCTTGTCCGCCGTGGCCGTCACCTCCGCGCGGCTGCGGCCGAGCTCCTTGATCTGCGTGAGCACGCGCTTCTCCTCGTTGAGCGGCATGGTGGTGTGCTCGATCAGTCTCTCGAGCCGAGACACCTCCGCGTTGATGTCCTCCACGCTGCGGAACTTGAGCGCGCCGCGCGCAGCCTTCAGCTCCTCGCGCTGCGCGTTGCGTGAGGCGTCGTGGGCGGTGAGCTCGTCGCGCATCGCATTCTTCTCATCCTGCAGAAGGAAGGTAAGTGTCAGGCAAGCGTCGCGTCGCGCACAACGTTGTCCAGGCGCAGACAGGCGCGCGGCAACGCACCAGGGCGCGCTTGAACGCTGCGTTGAGCTCCGCCAGGCGCGCCCGGCTGTCGCCGGTCTCGCTGGAGCTGGCACTGGTCTTCCGGGACGCGTTGCGCTCCTTGATCTGCGCGTCCAAAGCCGCCAGCCGCGCCGTGTGCGCTTCCTGCGCGCCCACGTGCCTCGCGCACTCGGCGTCGAAGGCCTCGCGGTCAGGCTTGGGCAAGGCCTTCACGCGCACGCCCTTGCTGCCCTTCTCTACCACAGCCTCTGCGCCCTCCGCGCCAGCCTCCGTCATGCTGGCCACAGGGAGGTGAGTGGAGTGTGATGTTCGGGACAGTTCGGGAGACCACCGACCACCCTCGAAAGCACGCTCGTTCTTCGTGTGCGAGTGCGTTGCTGCGTGCGAGCTGCGTTATTCGTCCGTTGGTCCGAAGTTCGAGATGTTCGACACCCCAGCCGCTCGTCCCTCGCGGGTCGCATTCCTGCCAAACAAAAGCCATAGCTGCCATGTGCTGCTGAGGAACGCAGGCCGACTTGGGCGAGGCCCCGTGTTGCGGTCGTGGGTGCTTTGAAGGCTTCGTAACATGCACCGCGTGGTCTACACGCCGCCGCGCAGTCCGCTGAACAGCGGGCAGCTCTTCGACATGGCGCATAGAGGGTGCGTGCGCTCGGCGCAGCACGGCGCCTCCGACGGGGGGCCTGGGCTGCAGATCGCGAGCTTCTGGCGGCCGACGCTTGAGCCTGACTATTAACTGTGTGCATCTTGCAGACGCCGCGTGTACCGCTGGCGCTGCGTGCGCATCAGCCAGTTGACGCTGCTGTCGTCTCTGGCCTTCGCGTTGCTGCTTCTGTGCGTGCGCTGCAAGAGACGCTGCGTTCGGCCGCTCGGGCGCCGCCCCTGTGCCGCCTGCCAGCCAAACTGCCTGCTGCCCAGCACCTGCGCGCGCCACGCGTTGCCATGTCACTGACGCCCTGCCTTGCAGCTGCTCGACGGCGCTCCTGGCGCGCCGCTTGTGCCACGCGCCCGCTCCGCTGCCTGCCCCGACACCAGCCAGGGACGGCGCCGGCCTGCCGCTGGTGCGCTGCGCTGAAAGATGTGACCCTTCTTGCGCTCACGCACGCACTTACACACTCACCCACCCACTCAGAGCGTCGCGGCTGCGGCGCTGGACACAGTTGCCATCCTGCGCTCCTGCGCGCCCGCGCCGGGCACGCGGAGCCCCAAGACTGTGCTGGTGACGGGCAGCGCCGGCTTCGTGGGCTTCCACGCGGCGACAGCGCTGCGTGCGCGCGGGCACGCGGTGGTGGGGCTGGACTCGTTCAACGCGTACTACTCGCCGGCGCTGAAGCGCGCCCGGGCCGCCCAGCTGGAGGAGCAGGGCGTGCACACGGCGACGGTGGACCTGAACGACGCTGAGGCGCTGAGGCAGCTGCTGGCGCTGTGCCCCCCCACGCATGTGCTGCACCTGGCTGCCCAGGCGGGGGTGCGCTACGCCGTCAAGAACCCGCACGCCTACGTGCACAGCAACGTGGCTGGCTTCGTGACCCTCTTGGAGGCTCTCAAAGGCATGCAGCCCTTGCCACGCCTGGTCTACGCCAGCTCCTCGTCCGTCTACGGCCTCAACGAGCGGGTGCCCTTCGCCGAGGCGCACAGCACGGACAGGCCAGCCTCGCTGTACGCAGCCACCAAGAAGAGCAACGAGCTGCTGGCCCACACCTACGCCCACATCTACGGACTCTCCGTCACCGGGCTGCGCTTCTTCACGGTGTACGGGCCCTGGGGCCGCCCAGACATGGCGGCCTTCGCCTTTAGCCGCGCAATCTTGAGCGGTTCGCCGGTGCGCATCTTCCAGGGCCCCGGCGGCAGCGAGCTGAGCCGGGACTTCACCTTTGTGGAAGACATCGTGGACGGCGCGCTCAAGGCGCTGGACTGGGCGCCCGCCAGCGGCAAGCCGGTAGCGCCGCCGCGGGTGTTCAACCTGGGCAACACGCGCCCCGTGAACGTGAGCCACTTCGTGAGCCTGCTGGAGCAGCATTTGGGACGCACCGCGCTGCGCCAGTACGTCACGGTGCCCTCCACGGGCGACGTGCTGCACACCAACGCGGACATCCAAGCTGCGTCGTCCACCTTTGGCTATGCGCCCCAGGTGCCCCTGGAAACGGGGCTGCGCCTTTTTACAACCTGGTTTCAGGGTTACTATGGCCACGGGCAGCACAAGGGTGACATGGAGCAGACGTTTGCGCGACGTAGGAGGATGCTGGAGGAGCAGGGTGACGAAGGGGCTGGGCTGGGCTGGGAGGAGGATGCGTGGGCCGCAGACGGAGAAGGTTGAGGGCCATCTAGTTCTAACTGCTGCTCCGCATTGGGTGTTTGGCTGTCAGCCGATCAAAACGCGATCAGCTGCGCTGCGTGTTGTTCGACACGGCAATTGCGGCCGCCTCCGCTCACTACGTCGTCTCAAGCTGCACCGTCGCCTCTCATGGCCCTGGACAGGCCTGAAACTGTGATACCTTTGCGACCACACGATGGCTTGGCGCACGGTGTGACTCGCTCGCCCTCTGCGCTCCGGCTTGCAGCTGCAGCCTTCCTGTTTCTCGCCTCAGCCGCAGGCGTGCTTCCTCCCCTGCTGGCCGGCAGCGCAGGCGGCGATGCGCACGTTGTCGGCGCGGCGAGGTTTCGAGCCTTCTCGGCTGGCGTGATGCTCTCGCTGTCGCTTTTGCACCTATGCGCGGACTCTTTCGCACGTCTGGCCGAGGTGAGCAGCTTTCCCTGGGCGGGCGTGGCTGTGCTGAGCGGCATCCTGTTTCTGAACCTCGTGGAGCTGTTTGCGTTAGAGGTTAGCGACGCGAAGAACACGCGCGGCTCCAAAGGAACAGGCGGCGAGGGCAGCGACGACGGCGACCCGGAGTGCAGCGCAGAGGCGCAGGAGCTGCCCGCACTGGCTGCGCACGCACACGGCCACTCACATGGCTCTGCCGTGCTGTTGACAGCCAGCCCTGGCGGGCGCAAGCTGCTCACCGCGCACCTGCTTGAAGCGAGCGTGCTGGTGCACAGCCTCGTCATCGGCTGTGACTTGGGCGTCAGCGACGCTGCAGCCTCGCGTGTTGCAGCTATGGCGGGCGTGCTGGCGCTCCACCAGTTCTTTGAGGGATGTGCGCTTGGCAGTATCATAGCGGACCTTGGCGCTGCAATGCCCTTCCGACGCAAGCTGTCTTTCGCTGCTGCATTCTGCGCCACCACGCCGTGCGGCGTGCTGCTGGGCGTGCTGGCGGCGCCTCGGGCGGGGGAGGAACACCGGGGAGCGGGACTGGTGGCGGGGGCGCTGGATGGGGTGACGGGCGGAATGCTGCTGCAGATGTCGATGTCCATGCTCGGAGAGGAGCTGAAGCCGGGCGTCAGAAGGCGTGAGCTCGTCGCTTGTCTCCTGGCCGGCTGCGTTTTCATGGCGGTCCTCGCTATCTGGGCTTAGCTAGAAAAGGCTTCGGCTTTAGCGGTACGTCGATGACAGTCTGGGTAGCCTGGCTGGGTTACAAATTCTGTGCGTGCGATATGCTGCTGGTCGCCATTGCACAGCGCTGAGGCCTTCCGCTTCTGCTCTCAGCTCGCTCAAAACCAACCAGCGCAGAGGCGGTTGCTGCTCATGTTCATGAGCACGTACACACCTTACCGCAGTTGTTCCTTCAAGACGCGATGAGCGGCTTGAGCAAGCGCTCATCCAGCGCCCCTCCTTCCTCTGCGGTGCCCAGGCGCAGCATGCGCTCCACTCTCCGAGCAATGAGCCGCTGCGCAGCCGCAGTTGCCAGCGATGTAACACCAACAATGCCCGCGTACGGTGCCGCTACGCGCGCCCGCTGAGCAACAGAGAGCGCAGGGCGCAGCGGCGGTGAAGCGGGCGCCGGCGCGGCGGGCAGCGGTGGCGTGCCGCTCCCGCCCGCCGCGCTGAGCAGGGGCGGCGTGTAGCACTGCGAGCTGTCTTCCAGCACCAGCCGGGTGGCACAGTTGTCTCGGCGGCCCAGCAGTGTGCCAGCCAGCTGCAGGTCCGCGCCGCCGGTTTGGCGCACCTCCTCCACACAGTTGCACCCCTGGGCGTTGAATTCGCCGTAAAAAGCGCAGCAGGTGTCCGAGGGGGGCACGGTGCACTCAAAGATGATGTTGTTGAGGCTCTCCAGGCACCAGCCGGCGTTTGCGGACCAGGCCGCCTTTGCACTCAGGTCTGCAGCCGTCAGCAGCACAACGTCATCGACTGAGAGGTCGGCGCCTCGCCCGGAGGTGTCTGACAGCTGCAGCGAGTCCCAGCCCGCCGACGCGAAGGCGTCCAGGGGCAGCGACACGCGCACCCACCCCTCCGAGTCAGGCGGCCCCGCCACGCAGCCGGCATCGCCGGGCGACGAGTGAATGGCGGGGAGCGCCTTCAGCGCGCCGCCGCTCGCAGCCTGGCTCAGGGAGCATAGGGTGGCCACCGGCGCGGAGGTGCCTCCAGGCAGCCAGGTTGCGATGGAAATGGCCAGCGCCAGGGGTGCGCGCGGGGCGGCGCCAGAGAAGGGGGAGACTGCCAGGTGCAGGGCAGCCATGGCGGCGACGCTGCTCACGTAGCGACCCGGGGCGCGCAGCACAAAGGTGCCGTAGGGAGACAGCGTGGCGCGGATGGCGCGCGCGGAGCCGGCGTGCGCCTGCGCTCAGGTACTTCAGTCTCTATTTTTCAGCTGGCCCCAGCTGGGCGTCACGCACCCAGTCGGCGCTCAGGTTGAAGGTTCCGCTGGCAGGCGCGTAGCCGGCGCCGGTCCACCCGGAGGCGAGCGCGTCAGAGAAGACGTACACTGGCGTTGCCCCTCCACCAGGAGCAAACAGCAGAAGCGCAGCAGCTGCGGCTGCGAGGGCACCTCCGCGGAGCTCTCGGGCCATGTCGCGTGCGCGTGCCGGGGCGGCGGCACAGGTCGAGGCGGGGGTGCGGCGTCGAAGATTTCGAGGCGGGCGGGTCGCCTCGAACGCAGAGCAAAGGTTCGCCTTGCCTGTGTTTCGCCTCGGAGCATCAACGCCCGCTCGCGCGCCGCACCACCACCATGGCTCAATGGCGCTGGATTTGCGCGTCGCTGGCGCTGAGCATGCTGGCGCAGGCGGCGAGCGCAGCCTTCACCTGCCCTGCGGTCCAGTTCGACCTCCCGATGCTCCAGAGCAACTGCGCAACCCCCGCCAGCGCATGTGGCACCTGCGCCGCTGAGCTGGCCGCCCAGTTCGGCCCCGCCGCGCGTGAGGCGAACGCCCTCGACACCGCCTCGCCCGAGGACCTCCAGTCCTGCCTCTTCTCCGTTATCCTCACCCTCCTGCCGCAGCTGCCGCTGCTGCCCACCGTGCTGGCATGCGCGCTGCCTGCGCGTGCGGAGCTGTTCGCGACCATGCAGGCCGGAGATACCTCAGCGCTGGCTGGGCCCACACCCGCCAACATGGCGTTCAGCATCGACACCGCCAGCGAGGAGGAGGATGGCATGGCGGCCGCGCCGCCGCCGCCCACTGCCGTGGCTGTGGCGCCGTCGGCGTCGCCATCTCCGTCGCCCGCGCCGGTGCCGCTGGTGCTCCAGCCGCCAGCGCTGAAAGCCAGCAGCAGCGCCAGCACGCCATCCAGTCCTCCCAGCAAGAACGGCGCCGCGGCTGGGGCGGTGTCTGTGTTCGGAAGCGCAGTGGCGGGCGCAGCCTTGCTGCTTTCGCTGGTGTAGGATGGCTGGCGAAGCGCGGCCATCCGCACTCAGCCGCAGGGGCGGAGTTTGCTGTTGCCGCTGCCGAACGGGTGGTCATCCTAGTCATTTATGGGGCGCGGGTAGGCGGGTGTCAGAGGACGACTGATGGAAGTTGCAATAAGCCACGCAAGCACATACCTTCCAGTCATCCCAGGCGCGGGCCTTGGCCAGCCGCTCCTCCTCCTCCTCCTCGCTGCCCATGTCTACGCGTGCAGCAGCCTGGCTCGCGTCGCGAGCAGCCTGCTTGCGCCCAGCAACCTGCATGCGCGCCAGCTCCGCTTCGCCAAACTGCTCCACGCTCATCGTCGGCAGCGCGTGCGAGGGGCGGAAGACGCCAGCCTGCAGGCGTTCCTTGTCGGAGCGCATGAGCGCGGCCAGGGCGTCCGTCACGCCGCGCGCCAGCTCAGGCTGGTGCTGCTGAGGTGCCGGGGGAGCGCCGCCCCGACCCGACGCAGCCTCGCACGCGCGCTGCGCCAGCAGCGCAGCCTCCTGCTCCCACAGCGGCTGCGCGTCCAGCGCGCGCAGCACGGCGGAGTGGATGCGCAGCGTCCACGCCTCGCGCTCATCCTCCTCTCCGTCACCGTCACCGTCCCCCACGCCTGCGCGGCCAGTCAGCTGTGAGGCAGCGGCGGCATGCTGAGCACACGCG
>Ga0208951_1000619_pt1 | contig 16262 bp, 12 predicted proteins | sample GreLakmeMI27MSRF_FD_187702 | JGI IMG/M metagenome (GOLD analysis project Ga0208951, IMG submission 187702) | Freshwater lentic microbial communities from great Laurentian Lakes, MI, USA - Great Lakes metaG MI27MSRF (SPAdes) | ecosystem: Environmental > Aquatic > Freshwater > Lake | place: Great... | reverse complement strand
GCAATCTCAGTATTTAAATACCCACTCAAAGCAACTAATTTTTGAAATTTTTCAGGGTAAGATAATGCTATAGCATACCCCAAAATAGCTCCTTGACTGAAGCCAATAAGCGTAATATCTTCTTTGTCTATTGGATACTTTTCAACTAATTCAGTAATAAAATTCACAATGAGATCTCTAGAGTTTCTTGCTTGTGTCAAATCGGAAAATTTATTCTCGTCGGCATCAAAATTAATAGCATACCAGGCATAACTTCCATACATCAAATCATAAGGCGCTCTAACAGATACAATATAGTAGTCATCTGGAAGTTCTGTTGCAAATGAAAACAAATCTTCTTCATTACTACCATATCCATGGAGTAAAAGTAATAGAGGATTTTTTTCAAGCTTAATTTTTGGCTCCCTTACTTTGTGGTATAACGATAGATTCATAATCTGTTTTGGGTTATTTTTTAGGTATCGAAATTTGCTTCTTTCTTTTTCTCTTTTGGTTTGATTGTATTATTAATTCGCTACTATCCAAAAAAAAGTCACTTTTTTTATAAACTTCTAAATGTATTTTGAAAAAATGATCCAACTAAGGGAAGTAATTTCTTTTCACCTTGAAGTACTCCCGAAAATCCATAAACCCACAAAATAAAATAGAAAATGTAAAATGCTGATGTAGCTGTCCAACTGTCAACAGATCCCACAAAATAACCTAACAAAAAAAAGGATAAAAATAGTCCGAGGGCTTGCCTAATATGAAATGAAACAAACTCATTTTTTTCATCATCTTGATTCATAAAAATTGCAATTACACTACCAATGATAGTCAAGTAAGCTATTATCGCGTTATTTTTTACCTGTTCATTATTTCTCATTTCAAAGTAATTTAGGATAAAACAAGTTTTCCCTGATTAAAAATACCAATAGCTTTTCCTTTCATTTTTTGTCCAAGAAACGCACTATTTTTTGACTTTGATAGAATGTGTTCTTTGTTAAAAGTCCAATCTTCTATTGAATTAAATAAAGTTATCGAGACATTATTATTTATTGCAATTTCTTCATTTTGGATATTAAAAATCAACTTCCCATTTGTTAATTTTTCAATGACTACGTTTAAAGGTAATACGGTATTTAAAGCTCCAAAGGCACTTTCTAATCCGATAGTTCCATTCATAGCTAAGTCAAATTCCAACATTTTATTCTCAATATCAATAGGATTGTGATCGCTAGTTATACAATCGATTGTATTATCTAAAACGCCATTTAACAATGCAATTCTGTCTTCCTCACATCGTAAAGGCGGAGTTACTTTATACCTTGAATCAAAACACTCTAGTTTATCATCTGTTAATACTAAATGATGAACGGATACACTACAGGTTACGTTTAAACCTCTGTTTTTTGCATCTTTTATTAATGCCACTGATTTTCCCGAACTTACAGTTGGAATGTGCAATTTACCACCAGTATATTCCAGCAATTGTAGATTTCTTGTAATTATTATTTCTTCTGCGAGACACGGATTTCCTTTTAAGCCTAGTTTTGTTGAAACGATTCCTTCATTTGCAACACCATTTCCTTTAAGATTTTCATCTTGACAAAATCCAATAATTAAACCGTCAAAATTTTGAACATATTGAAGCCCAATTTTAAATTGATTTGCATTGGAATTACATTTTCCATAGTCGCCAAAAGCAACTGCACCCGCATTTTTCATATCATATAATTCAGCCAAATCTTTTCCTTCACTCAATTTGGTTAATGCCCCAATTGGATATAAACTAGTTGCAAATCCCTTTGCTTTTTGTTTTACAAAATGAATTTGAGATTGATTGTCTATAATTGGGAAGGAGTTTGGTTGCAGCGCTATGGCTGTAAATCCACTTTTTGCAGCCGTTTCTAAACCGTTTGAAATTGTTTCTCTGTCTTCAAATCCCGGCTCTCCTAAAGAAACGCTACTATCAAACCAACCACAAGAAACCGATAAGTTATTTAAAACGATTTCTTCATGACCCTCTGATTTTGGGATTTCATTTCCAATTGCTTCAAATTTTCCTTCTGTAATTTTTATATCGACAGTTTGATTGTTAAACGCACTCTTTTTATCAATAATAGTGGCTTTTCGTATAATTAAGTTCATTTTACAAATTTTTGAATTAAAATTTCTAATGCAATAAATAAAAGGGCTAGTATTACCAGCCATTTCCATATTTGAGTGTCAGTTCTATCAATTTGAATAGAATTGAAAACGGATTCGATGTCGTTTATTTCTTTAAAATCTCCAATAGCACCTGGGTTGGATAATTCCAAATTACTTTCACTTCGGTTGTAATTAAAACTAATATTTTTAATCACAGTTTTACCATTTATTATTTCAAAATTTCCTGCTTCTAAAGGATTTTCATTGAATGTCATTTTAACTTTATTATTCAATATTTGTTGCACAGGAATAAAACTTTCAACATTATTTTTTACAGTTACTATTTCATCCTTAGACAATAATGCATCAACAACAAAAGGCAGACTTAAACCAATGGGAAAGTCATTAATTCCCGACTTTTGACTACTTTGTCCCATGTTGTAAAATGTTGGGACAATAAGAGGAGAGTTGATAAAATTGCTATTATTTTTATTAATAGGTGCTGCAAAAATATAGATTGATGATAACTCATTTGATAGAGAAGTTAGAAAGGGGCTTTCGTCTTCGTAACTTAAAATAGACGGTGAAGCACTGCTAATGCCAAAAGATGTTTTTGTGCTTGGGTATTGAAAGTTATCTATCTTTTTTTCAAAAACAGTATTGTATAGAGGATGGTTAAAATTAATTTTAGTTACTTTCTTGTCAGATATAGAATTTGACGAAATTTTTAATGATCCAAAATTGTTTAGCAGTGAATTTAATTCAGTTATATTAGAATCTGAGGCAGGAATAACTACTACATTACCACCTTTTGAATAAAAAGATTTTAATGTTGTTTGAAGTGCTTGCGGAATTGGGTTTACTTCATTTATTATTAAAGCGTCTTGTTTGTCTATAAGATTGTAATCCAAATTTGCAAGCTGAAAATGATTATAGTTAAATTCGTCTTTAGTAAATATCCTGGATAAAAAAGAACTTTTTTCTGGATCTCCAATACTGATAACATTTGTAAAACTTGGTTTAGAAATACTAAAATAATAGTTGTTATCATAGGTTAAACCTTTATCTAAAATAGAAACATAACCATGAAAATCATCTTTTGGAATGGTAAAATTGATACTTTTAGTTTTTGATTCAAAGTTGATTATAGTTTTAGCCAGTAATTTGTTTCTATTGTAAATGGCAATTGGAATATTCTCAAAATCAGCTTTATTAGCCGATAAATTCACGCCAATTTCGTAAAAATTATCAAGTGTTTGTTGGATGTATACACTGTCAATTGAAATATTGTTTTTTTGTTCAGCTTCTGGAAGCACAAAATAGACGTTATCTTCTTTTCGAAAACTTTTTGTTTGTTTATTTTCTAATCCAACGGCATCTGTAATAACAATAATATCTTTATTGAATGCTGATTTTCGGGCGTTGACTTTTGCAATTAAATTTTCTAAAACAAACGGAGTTGCACTGTATTTCAAATTTTGCAGGTCTTTTTGTAATGTTTTTATATCCGTATTCCAATAACTATCTGAATTGGTAATTAACGAAAAGTTTTGAGTCTCTGGGGTGTGTTCCAAAAGGTCCTGAATGGTTCTCTTTAAAAGTTCTCCTTTTTTCCCTTTTGCTTGCATGCTGTAGGAATTATCCAAAATAATATACATTTCATTTGAACTTTTTTTACTGTCTTTTGCTGCATAGTAGGGTTGTGCAAATGCTAAAATTAACAAGGCAAGAAGCAACAAACGCGTAAGCAGTAAAAGCCATTTTTTTAATTTAGCACTTTTACGAGTCTGTACCGAAAGCTCTTTTAAGAATTGAACATTTGTGAAATATTCTTTTTTGAAACGACGTAACTGAAATAAATGAACCAGAATTGGGATAACCAATAAGAATAAGAAATAAAGGATTTCTGGATGTTTAAAATTCATTAATTCTAAAGTTTGTCAAAGATAAATATACTTTTTAGTTATTAGTTACAGATTTTAAAATTTTTGCAGGAATTGATTTCCTCTTTTATTATTATTTTTTCTTCTTCGCGGCTCTATTTTTTAAAATATTTCTATTCACCGAACTTGAGGTTTTCTTTTTCGTTTTTGACGGTCCGCCTAAATTTACCTTTTTATTTTTTTTGGCTTTTTCATGAAATGAGGCACCTCCTTCCAGTTTGTTTGTTTTTAAAATTATCTTTAATTTCTTTTTGTCTTTTTCAAATTCCAGTAGTTTATTAACTACTTCAATCGAAGTAGGCATTTCTAGAATTTGTATTTCTTTATTCATGAGCAATTCTGTTTCAATTTGAATTTCTTGTTCTTGTGGGCTAATCAAACTGATTGCAATTCCAGACTTGTCTGCTCTTCCTGTACGGCCAATTCTATGAATATATTGTTCAGGAATACTTGTAAATTCTACATTTATAACATGCGAAATATCGGAAATGTCTAATCCTCTTGCCATAACATCTGTGGTGACTATTCCTCTAATCTCTCCAGCTTGAAATGCAGCCATAGTTTGAAGTCTATAGTTTTGGGATTTATTGGAGTGAATAATTCCAAACTGATTGGGGTAAAATTCCTCTAGTTTTTCAGCTAATAAGTCGGCGGTTTTTTTATTATTAACAAAAAGTAATACACGATCTAAATCGGTATTTTGCAACAATTCTACTATTAGATTTACTTTAGTTAAGAAATTAGGGACATTATAACCAATTTGCTCAATTTTTTCTAATGGTGTGCCCGACTTCTCCAGGGTGATCTCTTCAGGAAAATTAAAATAATCTTCCAGCATGTCGTCAACTTCATCTGTCATCGTTGCAGAGAAAAGGATATTTTGTCGTTTGTTCTTTAGCATTGAAAGAATAGAAGTAATTTGAGTTCTAAAGCCCAAATTTAGCATCTCGTCAAATTCGTCAATAACTAGTTTTTGAAGACTATCAAAGCGAATAACATTATCAAGGGCTAAGTCCATTACTCGTCCTGGAGTACCTACCAATACGTCAATACCTTGATAAACTGACTTTTTTTGTGAATTGATATTAACCCCACCATAAACTCCGAGTGTTCTCACAGACATATATTGAGTTAATTTGTCAACTTCAGCAGCAATTTGTACTACTAATTCACGTGTAGGAACTAATATTACAATTCTAGGGGTATCGGTTGCAACAAATTTCCATTGTTTTAAAATGGGTAATAAGTAAGCAAAAGTTTTTCCTGTCCCTGTTTGGGCAATCCCCATAACATCACGTCCCGACATGATTCCCGAAAATGATTTTTCCTGAATGGGTGTGGGTTTTGTGAAACCCATTTCATCCAAAGCTTTTTGTAGTGATTTTGGGAGATTAAATTGCGCAAAGGTACTCATGTAGATTCTATTTGTGGCAAAGATAGGTATTTCGGATTTGGTGAATTATTACTCTTGGATATTGTAAAATTTATTTCTAGTTTTTCTACATTTACAAAAAAAACGAAGTGGGTTCAACCCTCTAGCCGTAAATTGTATAAAAAATTAATTTATGAGTAAAGTTGTATTGATAACCGGGGGTTCATCTGGCATTGGCAAAGCAATTGGAGAATATTTATATCATAAAGGTTTTACGGTTTATGGAACCAGTAGAAATCCCGAAAAGTTAGATTCTATATTTCCTCTAATAAAATTAGATGTTAGGAATTCCGAAAGTATTTCCAATGCAGTTGCACATGTAGTGACATTGTCTAATCGGATAGATGTTGTAATTAACAACGCCGGAGTGGGAATAACGGGTCCAATTGAGGAGACACCAACAATAGAAATGCGTAATAATTTTGAGACTAATTTTTTTGGTCCAATTGAAGTTATAAAAGCCGTTTTGCCTCAAATGCGAAAACAAAAATCTGGATTAATAGTCAATATTACTTCCATAGCGGGTTATATGGGCCTGCCTTATCGTGGCATTTATTCAGCTTCAAAGGGAGCTCTCGAATTGGTTTCAGAAGCACTTAGTATAGAAGTTAAATCCTTTGGAATTAAAATTGTTTCTATTGCGCCGGGAGAATTTGCTACATCCATTGCCTCACATCGATACCATGCGCCAATTCTCGATAATTCGGTATATAAAACGGCATACGAAAGTACATTGGGCATGATGAATGATCACATGAATAGTGGCGATGATCCTAATGATTTTGCCAAAGCGGTTTATAAGATTATCCAACTTGACACGCCTAAATTACATTATAAAATAGGTGCATTTATTCAAAAGTTTTCAGTTGTGTTAAAACGAATTTTACCAGATAGAGTATATGAGCGTATGCTCATGAATCACTATAAATTATAGATAGTTTCCATTTATTTGCTTTGATTAAGCAATATATTAACAACCCGTTGGGTGTAATTAATCAAAATATTTTTTTAATTATTTTTAGATGGTAATTTATATTCAAATTAGGACAAAAATGTCAGTCTGAGCTTGTCGAAGACAAAAAAGGGTGCATTTCGACAAGCTCAATGTGACAATCTTATATAAATTAGCCATAAAAAATAATTACACCCAACGGGTTAATAACACTCTAATTAAAGTATCAGTTATTTGTTTTAAGTTTTATTAAATTCTAAAAATATTTTAACTGAATTATATAAATTGAATATGTAACTTTGCGTCACTCTATAATAAACACAACAACTAAAAATACTAAAAATCATGAAATTTTTTATTGACACAGCTAATTTAAATGAAATTAATGAAGCCCAAGCTTTAGGTGTATTGGATGGAGTAACTACAAATCCATCACTAATGGCGAAAGAGGGTATTACAGGAAAAAATAATATCTTAAAGCACTATGTAGCTATTTGTAATATCGTTGACGGTGATGTAAGCGCTGAAGTTATTTCTATTGATTACAATGGTATGATTAAAGAGGGTGAAGAGTTGGCTGATTTACATCCACAAATTGTTGTCAAACTACCAATGACAAAAGAAGGAATAAAAGCTTGTAAATATTTTTCTGACAAGGGAATTAAAACAAATGTTACTTTGGTTTTTTCTGCGGGTCAGGCTTTATTAGCCGCTAAGGCTGGTGCCACATATGTATCTCCTTTTTTGGGTAGATTAGATGATATTTCAAATGATGGTTTAGCGCTTATTCAAGAAATACGTGATATATATGATAATTATGCGTTTGAAACTCAAATTTTAGCAGCGTCTATTCGTCATACAATGCATGTTGTGAATTGTGCAAAAATTGGTGCAGATGTCATGACTGGGCCTTTGTCATCAATAACAGGATTACTTAAACACCCACTAACAGATATTGGATTAGCTCAGTTTTTAGCCGATTATGCTAAAGGAAATAGTTAAAAACAGAAAAGCATTTATGAGATAAGTGCTTTTTTTTCTCTATTCGTCACTAAATAGCTTGATTAAGTTTATTTTTTGCTAAATTAATTATTTTAGATTAGCTTCAAATTCAGCATCAAAAATATTTGCAAATGCATTTTTAATTAGGCCCTTTTTGTCTAACACAATGATTCGGTGTATTTTGTTTATTGCCCATTTATTTTTTATTTTTTCAAAATTTGAGCAATGTAATTCTGTCACAGTATTAAAATTATACTTTTCTAGCGTTTTTTTCCAATCTTCTTCACTATCTGTAATGTTGATAGCCACAAAATTATATTGAGGGTATTTGATTTTTAGGTCTAGTATTTTTGAGTGGGCAGCTTCCAAATGAGAAATCGCATTTTCAGTCCAAAAGAAAAAAACTGTATTTGGTTTTATTATTTTTTGCATAGGTATCTTATTGCCATTTACATCAACTAGTGGCACCTCTGGTAACGAATTCCCAATCTTCAACTTTTGAATAGCATTGCAAAGGGTAGTTATTTCGTTTTTTTCGTTTTTGTCAGCGGATAGTTTTTTATAGGTTGCTAAGAATGTTGCAGTGTTATTGGTGTTTTGATCTTCAAGTAAATAGGTAAAAGCTATATTATCCAGAATTGTGTTTTTTACTTTTTCATTTTTTATCAAATCATGAGCAATATTCATTTTATTAATGCTTGTTTTCAACGCTAAGTCATTTCCAGTAAAATGATTATGATAATTTATTGTGCCCATGTTATTTAACATGTGCGACAAATAAGTTACATAGGGAGCATAATTTGATAATTCGGTATTATTTAAATCTATATTTTTTCTAAAATCATAATAGTTTGCGGGTAATTTATCTTTCAAATCTTCGCCTGTTCTAATTTTATGAATTAGGGGATACATCTCTTTTTTAGTGTAATAATTGAAATCTAAATTAGCCTTGGCAAATACATCAAATTCTTCACTCCACTTAATTTCTTGTTTTTTTGTGTTGTAAAAAACGGTTTCCTTCGAGTAGAACAATTCAATTCCTTTAGAAAAATCTTTAAAGTTATCGTCAAAATAATCAAACATGTTGTATTTGTCTTTTTCATTTTTAAGATACATTTCCATCAAAAAATTATTCTTTTCATATCCTCTTCCACAATATATGATTGATTCGTCAAACTCTCTAGTATTCAATCTAACTAGTATACTGTCGTTTTTGTCAAAAAAAACATATTGGTATTCCGGTTCATGTTTGAATGTGTATAATCCTGGAGCAAGGGAATCAAATTGGGTAAAAAATCTATTTTTCTCGTTAAGTCTTAGGGTATCAATCACTTTGTTGTCTTTACAAAAAAGAACAAATTGATTGTTTGGGTTTACAATCTCTCCACCAAAATAAGCAACATGTTCTGTGCTTCTATATTCACTTTTACAAGAACTCAAAAGCACCAAAAAAAACAGTAAGGATGTATATCGTTTTGTATTTGTAAAATCTAACATAACAGTAATTCAAGGAAACAAAAATATCCCTATATAATTGAATTTATTGTTAATCATTAGTTAAATAAAGATTTATAAAATAGGCTTTAAATGATAAACACTAAACTCTTTTAACTACTTTTGCAGCAAATTTTATTAAATCAGATTACATGTTAACTGTAAATAATTTATCGGTTCAGTTCGGAAAAAGAATATTATTTGACGAAGTAAATACGACTTTTACCCAAGGTAATTGTTATGGGGTAATTGGTGCTAATGGCGCTGGGAAATCTACCTTTTTAAAAATATTAGCAGGAGACATTGATCCCACTTCTGGACGTGTTTTTTTAGAACCTGGTAAAAGAATGTCGGTGCTTAACCAAAACCATAATATGTTTGATGGGCATACCGTTTTAGAGACGGTTATGATGGGTAATAAAGTATTGTTTTCAGTTAAATCAGAAATGGATGCGTTATATGCTGATTATGCTGACGACAAAGTAGATAGGATAGGCGAGTTACAAGTTCAGTTTGAGGAAATGAATGGCTGGAATGCAGAATCTGATGCGGGCGCTATGTTGTCCAATTTGGGAATTCAGGCAGATATACATTATACTTTAATGTCTGATTTGGAGGGTAAACTTAAGGTTCGTGTGCTTTTAGCACAAGCACTTTTTGGCAATCCAGATGTTCTAGTGATGGACGAGCCAACAAACGATTTAGATTTTGAAACGATCTCATGGTTAGAGAATTTTTTAGCAAACTATGAAAATACGGTAATTGTTGTTTCGCACGACAGGCATTTTCTTGATGCGGTTTGCACACATATATCTGATATTGATTTTTCTAAAATAAATAATTACTCGGGTAATTACACCTTTTGGTATGAATCAAGTCAATTAGCAGCCCGACAAAAAGCACAGCAAAACAAGAAAGCAGAGGAAAAGAAAGCAGAATTAGAGGAGTTCATTCGTCGTTTTAGTGCCAATGTTGCTAAATCCAAACAGGCTACCTCCCGAAAAAAAATGATTGAAAAATTAAATTTAGATGAAATAAAACCCTCTAGTAGAAGATATCCTGCAATTATATTTGATACCGAAAGAGAAGCGGGAGATCAAATATTACATGTTCAAAACCTATCGGCGGCAATAGATGGCGATTTGTTATTCAAAAACGTTGATTTAAATATGGCGAAAGGTGATAAAGTGGTTGTTTTTTCTAAAGATTCTCGAGCAACTACTGCTTTTTATGAAATTTTAAATGGTAATTTAAAACCCGAATCAGGAACTTTTGATTGGGGTATTACCACAAATCAATCTTATTTGCCTAATGATAATAGTGAGTTTTTTACTAATCCTAATTTAAATCTTGTGGATTGGTTGCGTCAGTGGGTTAAAACAGAAGAGGAACGCGATGAGGTTTATGTTAGAGGTTTTCTTGGGAAAATGATATTTTCTGGTGAAGAGGCGTTAAAAAAATGTACCGTTTTATCTGGAGGTGAGAAAGTACGTTGTATGTTATCTCGGATGATGATGATTCGGGCAAATGTGTTAATGTTAGATGAACCCACAAATCATTTAGATCTTGAATCGATAACAGCATTTAATAATTCTTTAAAAAACTTTAAGGGATCTGTGCTCTTTACAACTCACGATCACGAGTTTGCACAAACAGTTTCCAACAGAGTTTTAGAGATTACGCCAAATGGTGTTATTGATAGATATATGACTTTTGATGAATATTTAGAAGATGAAAAAATTCAAGAAATGAGAAAGAAAATGTATACTTAAATTACATTTCCCTTTTTTATTGAATTAAAACTTCAAGAATAGTGATAGCAGCTTCACTAATTTTTGTGCCAGGTCCAAAAATAGCAACGGCACCCGCATCAAAAAGGAATTCATAATCTTGGGAAGGAATTACTCCTCCAACGATTACCATAATATCTTCTCTTTCATATTTTTTCAGTTCTTCAATTACTTGTGGCACTAAAGTTTTGTGACCTGCGGCAAGCGATGAAACACCAAGTATGTGAACATCATTTTCTACGGCTTGTTTTGCAGCCTCTGCAGGTGTTTGAAAGAGGGGCCCAATATCTACATCAAATCCCAAATCGGCATAACCCGTTGCTACAACCTTTGCGCCACGATCATGACCATCTTGTCCCATTTTTGCTATCATGATACGAGGTCTTCGACCCTCTTTTTTTGCAAATAAGTCGGCTAATTGTTTTGCTTTTTCAAAACTTTGATCGTTTTTTATTTCTTTGCTATACACGCCACTAAAAGATCTAATTTGTGCTTTGAATCTACCAAAAGAAACTTCAAGGGCGTCGCTAATTTCCCCTAAAGTGGCTCTATTTCTTGCAGCTTCAATGGCTAAAGATAATAAATTTCCATTTCCGTTTTTGGCACATGCTGTTAATTTTTCTAAGCTTTCAATTACTTTTTTAGTGTCTCGAATTGCTTTTATTTTTTTTAACTGATTAATTTGCTGATTTCGTACCATTTCATTGTCTATATCCAAAATATGCAAAGGATCTTCTTTTTTCAGTCGGTATTTATTTACGCCCACAATTACATCCTGATTACTGTCTATTCGGGCTTGTTTTCGCGCTGCAGCTTCTTCAATTCTAAGTTTGGGAATGCCAGCTTCTATTGCTTTGGTCATACCACCTAATTCCTCAACTTCTTGTATTAAAGCCCACGCTTTTTGTGTGATTTCTGCGGTTAAAGATTCAACATAATAGCTACCAGCCCATGGGTCAACGGTTTTGCAAATTTTAGTTTCCTCCAGCAAATAAATTTGAGTATTACGCGCAATTCGAGCAGAAAAATCGGTTGGTAACGCAATGGCTTCATCAAGTGCATTTGTATGTAAAGATTGTGTCCCTCCAAAAGCGGCTGCGGCTGCTTCAATAGTTGTTCGAGCCACATTATTAAATGGATCTTGTTCGGTTAAACTCCAGCCAGAGGTTTGACAATGTGTTCTAAGAGCAAGCGATTTCTCATCTTTTGGATTGAATTCTCTTATTAATTTAGCCCAAAGTAGCCTTCCAGCACGCATTTTTGCTATTTCCATAAAGTGATTCATACCAATTGCCCAAAAAAAGGAGAGGCGAGGTGCAAATTCATCAATCTTTAAACCTGTTGCTAACCCAGTTTTAATGTATTCAAGGCCATTCGCTAATGTATAGGCTAGCTCAATATCTGCAGTAGCACCTGCCTCTTGCATGTGATAACCAGAAATAGAAATTGAGTTGAATTTGGGCATATTTTTACTGCTATACGCAAAGATATCTGCTATAATTTTCATTGAAGGCGTAGGCGGGTAGATATAGGTATTTCGTACCATGAACTCTTTAAGAATATCATTTTGTATAGTCCCAGAAAGTTTGTCGGGAGATATCCCTTGTTCTTCAGCAGCCACTATATAAAAAGCCATAATAGGTAAGACAGCTCCATTCATTGTCATTGAGACCGACATTTCGTTTAATGGAATTTGATCAAAAAGCACTTTCATATCTTCTACTGTGTCTATTGCAACTCCAGCTTTTCCAACGTCACCTTCAACCCGTTCATGATCTGAATCGTATCCCCGATGTGTAGCTAAATCAAATGCTACGGATAATCCCTTTTGACCTGAAGCCAAATTTCTTTTGTAGAATGCATTACTTTCTTCTGCTGTAGAAAATCCTGCATATTGTCGAATGGTCCAAGGGCGACGCACGTACATAGTTGCGTAAGGACCACGAAGATTTGGAGCAAAGCCTGCTCCAAAACCAATGTGCTCAAGGTTTTCGATGTCCGCTTCCGTATAAGAAGGTTTTAGCTCTATGCCTTCGGCGGTTAGGAAGTTGTCGGTTGACGGTTGTAGGTTATCGTTTTTTAAACTTTTCCCTTCTCCCTTCGCTCTAATCCCTAATTTTATATGTTGAATGTTTTTTCTCATTTTTTTATAATTCTTGAGATAAACGCTCTTGTTCTAATTTTTCAGCTAATCTTTTTTCAATTATTGGCGTTATTAAAGTTTTGCGTGGATTTTGTTTGACAAATGGAAACAGTTCTAAATCATTTTTCATTTTGTCATTTTTATTTGGGTATTTATTGGTACCCAAAAGCACTTCACTTCCGTTATCAAAAAGGTCTTGTTCTTTAGCAGCGCTTTCGCTAATTTTTTTTTGAATTGCTCCTTCAATAAGTTGCGTGATAAAACCACCTTTTGCTTCAATTTCTTTAAAAAGCAGTAAACTTTTCTCTGCCAATTGTTCAGTTAAGCTTTCAATATAATAACAGCCGTCTGCCACGTTTACTACTTTGTCAAAATAACTTTCGTTTTTTAAAATAAGTAATTGATTTCTTGATATACGATCACCAAATTCATTATCCTTATGATACAAGGCGTCATAGGCTGAATTTGCTATGCTATTTGCTCCCCCTAAAATTGCAGACATGCATTCAGTAGTTGTTCTTAGCATATTAACATTATAATCGTAAATGGTTTTATTTCGCTTAGTTGGAGTGGCAATAATATGACAATCTAATTCATGATTATATTCTTTTGCCAGGGTTTTAAACAACAATCGAAGCGCTCTTATTTTTGAAATTTCAAAAAAATAATTTGACCCTACTGCGATTTCAATAGTGATGGGTAGGTTTATGTTTTTTATTCTATTAAAATATTCATTAATATGCGCCAAAGTATAGGCCAATTGCTGCACCATATTAGCCCCTGCATTTTGAATTAGGGCCGCATTTATTGTTAAAAAAGGTATTGATGATATTTCTGAAATAGTATTAAGTTTTGCTATATCTTTTTCTAAATCCTCAAACCAATTTCCGTCTTTTAATAATTGGCCAATAGGATCAACTTTGATCACACAATTATATTTAGTTTCTATACTAAATTTGTTTATTCTCTTTATTAAATCGATGGAAAGAAATGGCAAATAAAAGAAATAAGTGTTGTCTTCTAATGGAAGTTCTTTCATGAGCGTTTGCAACTCAATATCTTTATTTTCTATAGTAAAACAAATATACTCAGCACCTCTGTTAATACTATCAACTGCTCTTTTATTTGATTTGTGAACATCGTGAACAAAAATATTTTGAACTACAGCAAACGACTTCTTATTTGTTTCTAATTCATATTTAACCTCACTCTCATCAAAATGATAAAAGGGTTTTACCTTAATTCCCTCCGGACTCTCCCAAATAAGCGTTTCATTGTAATCGGATCCATTTAACTCATATTGAATTTGTTGCTTCCATTGTTTTGAGGAAACGTGTTCAAAATCATCAAATAAATGAGTTTCCATATTAATTAGATTTTGTTTGAGCTTCTTTAATAGAATCTTCTTCAAATTCTATTAAATAAATGTCCTCATTTTTCCGTTTCATGAAGTATTTCTCTCGACTATATTTTTCTATATAAGCCGGTTTTTGTAATAGTTTTATATTTTTTTTATCTCTTTTTATTTCTTCCTCATAGTACTTTTTATTTTCTTGAAGCTCATCAATTTGCTCGTTAAGAATTCTTTGTTCTATATAAGAAGTAGTATCTAAGAAAAGCATCCAAACAGAAAAAAACACTAACACAATAACATATTTATTGCCTAGTATTTTTAGGATTGGATATGCATCTTTGAGATTTTTGAAGAAACCCATTTGTATGAATTAGGTTAATTTTTGGTTAATTACAGCACGAACAACATCTATTGCAACAGTATTGTATTTGTCATTTGGAATAATTATATCTGCAAATGCTTTAGTGGGCTCAATAAATTGTTGATGCATTGGCTTTAAAGTCGTTTGATATCTATTTAGCACTTCATCCATGTCACGCCCACGTTCTGCAATATCTCTTTTCAAACGTCTGATCAATCTTTCATCCGAATCGGCGTGAACGAATATTTTAACATCAAAAATTTTTCTCAACTCGGGGTTGGTTAAAATTAGTATACCCTCAACAATCATTACTTTTCTTGGGTGTGTAATAATACTATCGTCTGTTCGGTTGTGAGTTACAAATGAATAAACCGGCTGTTGTATTGTTTCGCCTTTCTTTAAATTTGTAAGATGTTCTACAAGGAGTTCAAAATCTATAGCACGGGGATGATCAAAATTTATCAATGCCCTTTCTTCAAAACTCAAGTTATTATTTTCTCTGTAGTATGAATCTTGCGAAATAACACCCACTTCAGTTTCTGGCAATTCATTTATGATTTGTTGAACAACAGTTGTTTTTCCACTTCCAGTACCTCCAGCGATTCCGATAATTAACATAGTTAGGACGTATTAATAAATTTTAACAAAAATAGAAATTATATCGTAAGCGCATTTGTTTTTTAAGAAGAAATAAAAAGTAGAATTTTAAAGAATAATTTTCTAGAAATATTTTCATGAAGGACTTACAAATATATTTAGAATATTAATGGAGTTCACTTGCAAAAAAAAATCCTCTCTGGGATTAGAAAGGAAATCTTAAAAATTTTTAAAGTGGTTGAGTTTTTAAGAAAACAAATGTTCTAAAAAAACCGCTACACTTTTTTGTCGGGGTGGCAGGATTATTTTATGATCCTGAAAGGTTGAGAAGCAAATTAAAGCTTCGCTTCAATTTAAACAAACCTTTACACTTTAAAAGAAAGTGAACTTTCTTTTAAAGCTCCACGCTTTATTTTGTCGGGGTGGCAGGATTACTCCGTGATCCAGAGGGGGAGAAGTTGCTCAAAAGCTTTTCTATTTTTTTAAAAAAAAATATGAAACTTTTTTTATATCCAAACCCTTCAAGCGAGCTTGGGATTTGTAAATAAAAAAAACCTTCCAGCTTCGCTGAAAAGTTTTTGGTCGGGGTGGCAGGATTCGAACCTGCGGCCTCCTGCTCCCAAAGCAGGCGCGATAACCGGGCTACGCTACACCCCGAAAGGTGTGCAAATATAGAACTAATTATGAGTTAACAAAATGTTTTTAAACAATTATAGCATCTTACTTTAAAATTGAAATATCGAATTGTTCCCATATTTTTTTTCGGCTGAAAAGTTTACATTTGCACTAAAATTAAATTAAAGTTTATGTCAGATTCGATAGAAAAAATGAAATGTTTAATTATTGGTTCAGGGCCAGCGGGTTATACAGCTGCTATATATGCTGCCAGAGCTAATATGAGTCCAGTTTTATATCAAGGAACACAGCCGGGTGGACAATTAACGACCACCAATGAAGTAGAAAATTTCCCTGGCTATGCAGATGGGGTAACAGGACCTGAAATGATGGTTCATTTACAAGCTCAAGCACAGCGATTTGGTACTGACGTGCGTGATGGCTGGGCA
>Ga0208951_1000618_pt1 | contig 16265 bp, 18 predicted proteins | sample GreLakmeMI27MSRF_FD_187702 | JGI IMG/M metagenome (GOLD analysis project Ga0208951, IMG submission 187702) | Freshwater lentic microbial communities from great Laurentian Lakes, MI, USA - Great Lakes metaG MI27MSRF (SPAdes) | ecosystem: Environmental > Aquatic > Freshwater > Lake | place: Great... | reverse complement strand
CCGTGCGCAAGGCAAGCGTCTCATCGGACGACGGCGAGGGCGACGACGAGGTTTGAACACGCCATGAACTTGATAAATGTGCCGCTGCTCAACGCTGCTGTTGATAGAGCGCTCCAAGCCACGCCCTCCAACGTGTGGCCGCTCAGTCTGGCTGCCGTCTTAAACGGCTCCTTTTACCGACGTCAGCTGTGCCCTCACACGGTCCACCAGGCAAACAGTCATAAGTGATAGAACTGAGTCAACCTGACGACCGTCCAAAGGGCACTAGACTAGCGTCAACTTGACTGATGGCCCCACGGCCCCATGGCGCCGAGCGCAGTCAAGTAGATAGATGCCTTCACTGTCGACGGTGCGGTGCGTCAACTAGACAGTCGACGGTGGGTCAACTAGGCGCTGTCAAGTTGACAGCCCCCTTCCTCCCGACGTGTCGGCACCAAGCTTCCGGAAAGTTGCGGCGGCAAGAGTGGCGGCAAGCGAGGCGGAACGCTGCTTTCAACCCCACCCCGAAAGCGAGCCCCGAACCCGAACCCAAAACAACAAATGGGCTTACGCCCTAAACCCACTCGCACCGCCTCCCACCGCCTTCCACCGCCGCCCGCCGCCCGTCTTACGCAGTTTCCGGGTGCTCAGGTGCCCTCGGCCTTGCGCGGCTTCGTTGCGACGCGCAGCTCGACAAGTTGCTCTACTTGTGTGGTTGGTGTGGTTGCATACTTGCATTGTATTGTACGTATGTACGACGATGGCGGCATCTATCCGCCCTCCGGGCGGTTGTCTGGCACCTGAGTGTCGAAGAACGCTTCTGGCTTAGGTGTCACCTGTAGACCTGTTTGACAGCGCATTGCATTGCTAGCGTCTCCTCCAGACTGCGTTTCCTGCTGCACCTGCTGCGCGGGGCGGCATGGGCTGTGGTGCTTCGAAGGAGGAGCGGCTGGTCAGGGCTATCGAGGACGGCAACGAGCGACTGGTGAATGCTGGACTGAACGCGCTGAGCTCTCGCTGGGGGACGCCCCTCAACGTGCGCATGTCTACCTCGTGCTTGCTCCTCTCGTCGCTCACGCCACGCTCACACAGGCTGCCGGCGACCCTGCGCTGCTGCTGGCCGTGCGAGCAGACAAGGCGCCGGTGGTGTCGCTCATCCTGTCGCGCGGCGCCAAGCTGGGCTGCGCAAACAGCCGCGGCGTGACGGCGCTGCACGAGGCTGCCCGCCAGGGCTTCGTGGACACGCTCACGCTGCTGCTGCAAGGCTCCGGCAAGGCTGTGGCCGTAGCTGTGGCGGCCAGGGACAAGGACGGGCGCACTCCGCTGCACTACGCCGCCGGCGCGGACCGCGCTGCCGCCGTGCGGCTGCTCGCGCGCGCTGGCGCGGACCTGGACGCGCGCGACGGCGCGGGGCGCACGGCGCTGCACACAGCCGCCTACACTGGCAGCGCAGCTGCTGCTGCCGCGCTGCTGGCGCTGGGCGCCGACCACTCGGTGAAGGACGCGCACGGAGACGCGCCCCTGCACGACGCCGCGGCCAAGGGGCGGTCCCACATCACGCAGCTGCTGTTTGCGCATGGGGCCGACGCACAGGCGCCCGGCGCAGCAGGCGTCCCCGCCTCTCACCTGACGCGAGGCGGCGCGGCGGAGGCTGCAGCCGCGTCTGCACCGGTGGCGGCAGCAGCAGCATCGGGCGATGCGGCGCAGGTGCGCGCGCTGGTGGCGGCCGGCCAGGACGTGAACCGGGCGGACCGGCTGGGCCGAACGGCGCTCATGAACGCAGCCTCCAGGAACGACGCCGACACCGTGCGCATGCTGCTGTCGGCCGGCGCCGTGGCGGACATCCCCGACAAGGAGGGCAATACTGCGCTGCACTTTGCCGCTGGGTTCGGAGCCTCCGAGGCTGCGCAGGCGCTGTTGGACGGCGGGGCGAACATGCACGCCTACAACCAGCGCAACCTCAGGCCGCACGACGTGGTGCCGCTGCCCGCGGCGCAGCCGCCAGAAGAGGGCGCATGACCTCGGAAGCGCTGGCCACCGTACTTGGCACTGTCGCAGTCCCCTGGCGCCGCAGGTTCACGCGGTAAAGCTATGCGTACCTGCCTGCGAGGCCTCGGCGGCGCTGAGCTGACACCGCGTTGACGGCGAGTTGCCGTGCTGCCCTGCGCTGTGCGGCACACTGTCGGGGCAGCCTGCTGTGACCAGGATGCTCGCCAATGTTCAGCAGGCGTGCTGAGCCCTGTGCAGGCAGTCCCGCCGCAAGTGCTGGTTCGCGTCTCGGCTCGGCTCAGAGGTGCACCACTTCGCTGCCCACCAGCATTAACTCGCGCCCCCTGCCGGCTGCGTGGCCGCTGCGGGTGCTGCTGCGCGGGCGCACAGCGCGGGTGCTGCGCGCGCTGTGCTGCGTCGTGTCAAGTTGAGCCGAGCGGGGCGCGCGGCTGCTGCTGACCAGGCGCTGAGCGGAGCTTCGCTGCCGCGGCGCGGCGGAGCTGTGCGTGTCACGGTCAGGTGCGATGCGCATGCGCGGCGGCGCGGCGTGCGCGTGCGGGAGGAATTGGCTGACTTTGACTCGCTGCGCAGAGCTTGAGAACTCGCCATGCCGGCTACGGCGCCTGCGGAAGCGGAGAAGTCGGTATCCAGTTCTTCCGCAGTTCCTCTCGGTCATCGAACCTACTTGACCCTACTGGACAAACTGGGTTCTTTTTATGTCAACGGCAAAAAGGTGCGCTCCAATTTCAGGACCTTCGCCCCTATGTTCTCAGCTCATGCGCAGTATCTTTTTTGCAAATACGGCCTTACCGGAGCGAATGACGACCGGGAGCGCGAGGGTCCCGTGCCAAGAAGCTGTATGTTCCCCGCTGCCCTGGCGCGCGCTCCTCCCTGTGGGATCTCACTGCCAGCTACACACGCAGATCATCAGAAGGCGTGAAGCCGTCTGTTTGTTGTTTCAAGAGTGAGACTTGTATGAAATCGATGGAGGCAGGTGTCTTGAAACTGTTTCATGACCACGTGTTTGCTGTTGGACCTTACTTTGAATTATTTCCGGGTGCGTGCCCGTATCAATAAGATTAGACGCGTATGGATTGAGCGCTGACCTGAGCGCACTGCAGAAGTCTTTCCTGTCAAGTTCAGCGGCAAAGGTGAGACGTTCGCAGTGCCAGAAGAGGTGTTGACCTTTACTTGTGAGTTGCACGCCAGCAAATCTGGCGGCGTTTTCACGGAGGAAATGCTGGAGCCTCTGGAAAAGGTGCTGCTGAACGGCTATCCGAAGGCTGACCCCTTCTCTGTTTTAACCGCTTTGAACTCTTTCGCTGGTGTTAAGTGGATCGAGCAGCAGGTGCAATTGATTGTGCCTAACGTGGAACTGACTCAGCAGACTGTCTCTAAAGAATCGAAGAGAACATATGTTTGGTCCTTGAAGAAGGCCTGCGAATTACTGGCCAAAAATGAGCTGCTGATGTTCACTCCCGTGGGCGAATTGGCGGTTAAGGTGGTGCTGTTGCTGCAGGAGCAGAAGCTGGAACGTAAGCTGGAAAAAGACGCCAAGGCCTTAGCTGAGGCCTTAGCTGATTCCCCAGCTACAGATCCAGATATGCTGGAGCTTACTCCCCCGGGCGCATTAATGAAGGGAGTGGCGAAAGCGGCGGCGTGTCTCATAGAGGGTGCTGGCAACCGCGAGCCGGGTGATATCAACAAGCCCTCTGATACCGGTGCAGCGATGCCGCCCCCTCCGTCTACGTGCAGTGCCGTCGCCATGCCGCAGGCGGGTGGCCTGTCTGCATCTGCGCAGCACTCTCGCCCTGGCGCTATCTACATGGACAGCAGCACCGGCCGCCGCGGCAGCACGGGCACCTCCATGCTGCTGCCGCACTTCAGCATCGCGCCGGCGCGGCGCTCCAGCGCCTGTGCTGCTGAACTGCCGCGCTGCTCAATCGGCATGGGTCGCAGCAGTACCGGCATGTCCCTGCTGGCGCCGCGCCTCAGCGTCGGCGCGCCGGTGCGACGCGCCAGCGCCTGTGCTGCGGAGCTGCCGCGCCCCAGCTGTGGCTACACGGGCCGCAGTAGCGCGGGCACCTTCGCGCAGGCACAGAGCTTGCGCCCGTGCAACGGCGCTCCAACACACGAGCGCCACCGCCGCAGCAGCACCGGCGCAGCCTCGGCGCACAAGGTGGTACAAGCATTCGCCGGCCTGAAAGTCTAACAGTCTGCTGCTCGCCTTACCGGTGCCCGGCAACTATGGATGGAGGGCATCGATCGCCTCGCCCCTGTAGTAAACATTCTCTAAGCAGCCGTGACGGGCCGCCTGGAGTGCGTTGTCGCCGTCTTTGCATAGATTAGAGCTCTAGTCATCTACATGAATTTCATGAGCCGCGATGGGCACGAGCGACCAAACGGCCAGCTGGTCACTGCTGACGTTGCGCACAGCGCGCGGCAGGGTGCGCCGCGCGCCTGGCAGCGCCACGCGCGCCATCCTCCACTCGAAAATCTGTTGCGGCCTCTCCCCCTTCCACTGGCCTTCCAGCGGTGTGTCCAGGAATGCCCGCAAGCGCGCCGCAGCCTCGCTGCTCAGCGCCCCAATCTGGCGTTCAAAGGCCGCCACGCAGTGCGCGTACACACGCAGGTCCACCGCCGCGCTTTGGTTCACAGCCTCCACCAGGGGCGCATCCCTGTGGGGCGCCCAACCATCGCCGTAGCCTTCCATGCGCGCCTCGTCCACCGCGCTCAGATTGCCTCGATACAGGCTCCACATGTCGCGCTTGGCACCCTCGTTCTGGCGGATGAAGCCCAGCTGCTGGAAGCCCAACCGCTCAGCCAACAGGAAAAACGCCTCCTCAAAGCGCTCCATCGGCGCAATCACATCAAAGGCGGCCAGCAGCAGCCGCAGCGCCGCCGCGTCACGCGGGTCCCAGAGACTCAGTCGGTCAAAGCGTCCCTCGTGCATCTGCGTCGCAAAAGGGAGCGCAGCTGGGCGCGAGACGCCCGCCATCAGCGTCGTCGACTGGATGTTGGGATTGTCAGCCACCCACTGCAGCAGACCTTGGCCGCGCGTCATGCGCAGGCCCTCATAGCGCCACCAGGAGGGGTAGATGTCAACGGGGTGGCGCAGAAGCGTCACCAGGGACACGGGGCAGCCCCGCCGGGCGGCTGCTCGTCGCAGCCAGGACACGACCTGCGCGCAGAGTGAGCACGGAGACGGGTGGCTGAACAGGTGCGTGCGCACCTCCACCGCACGCTCCCAGGGCGGCAGCAGGTGTGCTTCCGCGTGCCACTCCAGGAGGAGACGCCGCGGGGTGGCGCTGAAGTTGCTGACGGGCGACTCCAGCGCCTGTGCAGCACAGCTGACGGGCGTCAGGCGTCGCAGGCCCACCAGCAGCAGAGCAGAGACGCGCCTCCCAGAAGTCCAGCAACTTCGCCAGGCGCACGCGGTTGCTAGTCTCCGGCCAGGAGCGGTCACCCTGCGGCCCGTAGTACTCCCACTGCCCTGCCAGCTCCTGCTGACGGAAGAAGTGGCGCAGCGTGCTGCCTCCCGTCTTCTGCACGTGGCGGTAGACCAGCAGCGCGCAGCTACGGGCGCGTGAGTCGTATGCCAGACACAGCGAGGCACTGCGACGCACTCTGGCAGGGCTCTTCTGGGCTGCGAGCCGACAACGCGAACGAGTGCGAAGAGAAGCGCGCAACACAGCACGTAGCGCCGGACCATCGAGGCCTCAGTCTGCCTGCAAGTAAGTCATCGCAGCGTGAGGCGGTGACGTAGCAACCCGTGCTCTCTACCTCCAATAAGAGGCGACAGCGTAGTACGGAGCAGGCGAGGGAGGGCGCGCTGACTAATTTGTCGGTCGTCGTACAACGTTGTTCGCAAAGCGTTCGGGTGCGGACAAGCCTGTTGTTTCAATAGCCACGAGTACGGGTCGCATTCCGGCTTCATTTTACCAAGTGGCAATTGGTGCTCGAGAGGAGGCGCGAGGAGGGACCAAATCCCAGCACCCTTCACTCTGAACTTAAGCCGCCAGGGGCTCGCCACCGTAAGCGGCGTGCGTTTCCCCGTATCTACCCAAAAGATAGTCGCCTGCCTTGACTGGCGGAAACTTCGGGGGATTTTCAGGGCAGCAACAGGAGGGGAGGACCTCGCAGATGCAAGTGAAGTTTGGCTCCCAGAAGAAGGGCATGGAGAAGCGCTCAAGGCCATTCTTGTTGAGCACACGGTGCCTTGTGCTGAGGAAGCGCCCGTTGGTCCATCGCTCAAGCAAATCTCCCAGATTCACAATTAAAGCACCTCGGCGCGCGGGCACATCGATCCAGCCCACGTCCGCCAGCCCGGCAGTGCGCGGTTGGATCTGCAGGCCGTCGTTCTCGTCCGTGGCGAGCATCGTCACCATGCCATAGTCTGTGTGCGCGCCAGCACCATAGATCCCGCGCTCAGGCACGCTAACCTCGGGCGCATAGCGCAACAGGCGCAGGAAGAGCTGCGGAGCGTCGAACACTCCGGGCTGCTCAAAGTGGGAGGCAGGCAGGTCCAGAGCAAGCGCCAGCAGCCGGTTCTGAGAGGTAGAGGACACCATAAGGTCGCAGCTGAGACGAGTTTCAGGGAAGCGCACCAGTCTCACACCCAGCGCTCTGCAGGCTGCGCTGTACTCTTCCATGACGCTGCGCCAGCCGGGCAGCAGCGTCTCGGGTGGCCAGAGGTTCGGGCCTGAATTGGAGTGAGGAAAGGTAATGCAAGGGTCAAATGCACTGTGTGACCACGCGCCGTGAAGCGGCAAGCGAGCCTCCTCCGCGTCCGCGGACACCTCTCGACCCAGGTAGTAGCCCTCCTTCGTGTCGCCTTTGTTGGTACTATATGTGAGCGTGAACCCAACTCACAGTGCACTCCCCGCGCCTTTGCTCTGACGCTCGGGGTCCAACACCTCCTCGCCAACGACGGTGTATCCTCGGTTGTTGGTCTCCACGCCAGCCTTCAGCGCTAGCTTCTCCTCCAGAGGCAGCGCGAAGAACGCCTTACTCTCAGCCAGCGCACGCGCCTGCAGCGCCTCGAGGCCATGGTTTTCGAGGTAGAAGAAGCCGACGCGCTCACACGCAGTGCGTAGTAGCGGCGTGAGCTCAGCCTCGGTCCGCCGGCAGTCAAGCACCGGAATCTCCACCATAGTTAGGCTGCAAAGGAGAGGAGCGCAACAGCCGGCAGCGAAGTGAGAAGACACTGTAACCCCTGCACGCACGCACGCACGTCCGGAGCGACAGGCAACTGCCCGAGAGTTATTTTGACGGCCTGGCCCAAAAAGTTAATAAAGCATCAACAACCATCGACCTCATCACCGCCCGAGCTCTTACCCGATACATGGGGGGGCCACCCTTAAGAAGGCAGGATTTCCGTGGAGTGTCTCCTTCTTCTTATCTCCGCGCTCCGCCCGGGCCGTGTCGCCACTCCAACTTCTAAAATTTCGCTCCGGCGCTGCGCGCCGGAGGACACACTGACTTCTAAAACCCGGGACTTCTTAACCCTGGGCGCTGCGCGCCGGAGGACTGAATCTTCTTACTGCCGAGACGTGCCGGAGGCGCCCTGAGCGCCGCGTCGCCCTGCCCGCGCCGCCAGGTGCTCCAGTATAGCATCTGTGTGCGTGGACGCCGGCGTCGTGCCTCCACGCGGTGCGGCGGAGCTGCAGGCAGCGATGGCTGTCACCTTTGGCCTGATTAGAAATCTATGGTCAACCTTTGTCACCTTTCGCCCGACAGGGCCTGCCTTCGTACGGCAGTGGGCGACAGTCCTGCACACTCAAACTTCTAAAATTTTGCTCCGGCGCTGCGCGCCGGAGGACACACTGACTTCTAAAACCCGGGACTTCTTAACCCTGGGCCCCCCCTGTACGCCGAATCGCCGACGAACGCCGATCTAAGCCTTTATCACCGCCCACCTCCACACCTGTGGGTGGTGCCGGCTCTTTGTTGAGCCACTTGCGTCAGCCTTATCACACGCCGGCTCCCTCGTCGTGCGGCTTGCACCAGAGGCTCCGCAGAGTGCCAGTCGACAGCTTCCGTGCTCGAGCTGCAATGTCGGCGGATGACTTCACCAGCCTGGACATCCTGGAGGAGCTGCAGTCGCGCCTGGCCGCGGAGCTGCTGCCCTTGATCAAGTGCGCGAGCCTGACCCGGGGCTATCCTGAGCCACTCACTGCTTGTGCGCGCAGGGAGAGCGAGCCTGACTTGGACGTGCTGCCGGCCGTGCAGCGCTCCCGCGAGCTGGACAAGGCGCGCCTGATCTGCACACGCGCCCTCGGTTGGCCGAGGCTCACGCTCGCGCTCCTCAGGCCGACTTCACCACCCTGTGGGCGCCCACCTGCGCACGGCGCAAAGTGTCGCCGGGGGAGTTCACCGTCAAGCTGGCCGCCGCAGTGCAGGCGAGCGGGGCGCGTGTGCGGCCAGCCGCCTAGAGCTCTCACCCCTCCCCTCCACAGGCCAAGCTGGACGCGAGCCCGTCGCCCACCCGGCTGCTCTCCTCCGTCGCTGGCGTGGGCCCGTACCTGAACCTGAAGCTGAACCGGCCGCTGGTCTACCGCCTGACCATGCGGTACGTCACACCCCGCCTCTCCTCGCCCTGCCTGCTGCGCCTCACCCTGCCGCGCCGTGCAGCGCGGTGGCGCGCCTGGGCGAGCGCTTCGGGCACACGGAGGCGGCCAAGGGCAAGAAGGCGATTGTGGAGCACACAAGCAGCAACCCAAACGCGCCGCTGCACATTGGCAACTTGCGCAACGTCATGATCGGCGCCCACCTGGCACGCCTGCTGGCGGCGGTTGGCTACGAGGTCACTCAGGCGTTCTACGTGAACGACCTCGGCGCGCAAATCGGCCTCACAGCCCTGGCCTACGAGAAGTGCTACCCATTGCTCAAGCCCAGCATGAAGATTGATCACTGGATTGGGTGTATGTACGCCATCATGAACACCTGTCAGGAGCTGCAGCGCGCCGGCATCGACCCGGGCAAGCTGGAGACGGCGTGCGGGGAGGGCGACGCGGCGGTGCATGTGCTGCAGGACGCTGCGGTCATAGCTGCGGGTGAAGACGAGAAGAAGCGGGGCAGCGTGGTTGAGTACATCGACATCTACAGAGATCTGCGCTCGCGCTACCTGCCCATGATGGAGGTCATGATCCCCGTCGTGCGCCAGATCCCGGATATCAAGACGGAGGCCGGACAGCTGAACCTGCGCTACGAGCGCCAGGAGCAGGGTGCCATCAAGATCTTCCGCAAGATGGTGACCGACTGTCTGAGCGGCGTGCAAGAGACGCTGAACACCTACGCGGTGCGCCACGACACCTGGGACTTCGAGTCGGAGCTGGGCTGGGAGGGCTCCAACGACAAGGTCATGTCCATCATGAAGAACTCGGACTACTTCGTGCCGCCCACGCAGTGCAACGCCGCAGGAGTCCCGCAGGGCGGCTACCTGGACATGAGCGCGTTCATTGCGGAGCAGGGCTTCAAGACGGGTAAGGGCGGCTATCAGAAGGATTACCCGCCGCTGTACGTGTTGCGCCCAGATGGCAGCACGCTGTACACCTACCGCGACGTGGTGTACAGCTTCAAGAAGGCTGCTGCTGCGGACCTGGTGCTCAACATCATCTGCTCTGAGCAGGACCTGGCGCAGCAGAAGGTGGCTTTGGCGATGGCGATGCTCAACCCGGAGATGGTGGGCCGCCAGTACCACGCCTCCTATGATCTGGTCCGCCTGCCCTCGGGGCGCATGTCCGGGCGCCGCGGACGCTACCTGCTGGCTGATGACTTGTACGAGGAGTTGAAGGATGTGATCAAGTCCACCATGCGCGAGAAGTACGCGTCCAAGGGCGAGGCGGTGAGCCCCGAGTTCTTCGAGTCGGTGACACACGAGGTGTCAACCGCAGCCATGAAGTACGCGCTGCTCTCCGTCTCCTGCCAGATGCAAATCAACTTTGACATCAAGAAGATCACCTCTTTTGAGGATGCCTCTGCGCCTTTTATTCTGTACAACTCCACCCGGTTGGTGTCGCTGACGCGCAAGTTTGCGGCTGGTGTCGAGGCTGGCTCCTACGCGCCGCTGCCGGCGTTGGACGAGCTGGGCGCGGAGTCGTTCGCTAACTTAACTGACCAGCGGGAATGGGAGCTGTTGATGGAGTTTGTGCTCCCCTTCGCGTCCATGATCAAGTCTGCGGCGCTGCCCACCCTGCCCACGCCGCCGGGGCTGCCAGACTACGGCACACACAAGGTGAGCGACTTCCTGAACGCCTTCACGCGCACTTTGTCCGGCTACTACGGCCCTGCTGGAGTGCGCATCTTGCTGCAAACCAAGGATGCAGAGGGCAACGCGATGGCTGCGCAGAGCCCCGCCGCCGTGGCCGCCATGAACGCGCGCCTGCACCTGTGCGCAACCTTCCGCCAGGTCATCGACAACGGCCTGCGCCTGCTCATGATCACGCCGTTGCTACAAATGTGAACTCTGCATGCAGTGCACACTGTGTGGTACGCAGTGGTGTGTAGAGACTCTACACTGTGCAGTCACACAGTCACTTTTGTCTAATCAATCACCTGTGCGGCGGATACGGCTGTTGCGGCGGCGGCGGCGGCGGGTGGTGGTACCCCTGCTGCGGATGCGGCTGCTGCTGCGGGTAGCCGTAACCGTAGGGCGGAGCATGGGGGTGCATTTGGGGCGGGAAAGGGGGTGCTTGTTGGCCGTAGTATCCTCCGTACTGCTGCTGCTGCGGGTAGCCGCCTCCGTAGGGCGCCACAGGCGCTCCATAGGCGCCGTAGGGATTAGCCGGCCCGCCCGGGTAGCTCTGGCCCTGAGGGTGCGCCGGCCCAGCTTCCACGCCGCCGCCGCCGTCCTGAGGCGCGCGCGGAGAGAGGAGTGAGCGCTGGAGGCTGGGCTGCAGAGATGCCTGAGACGCGCCTTGCGCCTCAGCCCGTTGCTGTGAATGGCGGACTTGCTCTGCGACACGCGCAGGTGGTGCCCACCCGTCGTCTCCCCGTCAAGCCTGCGAGCGCGGCACGCGTGCGCGAGTCAGTGGGAGAGGGCCGCGGCGGAGCATCAGGCGCGCTCACCCCAGCGCAGCGTGCGCAGCCCGCAGGTCCGCAAACTCAACCCAGCAGAAGCGGCCGCTGATGCGCACGGCTGCCACCTCGCCTGTCGCAGGCGGCGAGGCGGGGCGTGCGCGTCAGCACGCGAGAGCACAACCCTAACGTGGTCTCGGCTTTGGAGCCACGCTTTCGGCAGTTGTCGCAAGGTTACACCACGCACCCTGCTGTCCGAAGAAGTCAGCCACGTCGTTCTCCGTGATTGTCTCGCCCAGACCGCCGATTCCACCCACGTGCACTGTGCGCATCGCGCGCTCAGAGTCCACAGGCCGGTTCGCGGCTGCGCCGGCGTTGTACATTGCAGCGCTGTCGATACGGGAGCACGGGGAGAACGTGTGGGCGGTAGCGGTCGAGCTGCTGGCCAGGCAGGCAGCGTTCCTCCTCGTCAGCGGCTCGGGCCAAGCTTAACCTTCTTGTAAAAGCCCCCCATCCCCGCGAGGTCTCGAGGGAACAGGCAGGGAGGGGCCACCCTAAATTAAAGTAACCCGGTCATTGCGGTAGGGCCCGCCTGCATTTATACCCCCTTTTTAAGAGTTCGTCTAGACTTGGGTAGTGAGGTAGTAAATTACCCTATTCGGCGTCTACAAACGACTAGTTTAACTAGGTAAACGCCCCTCAAGTGTAGACAGCGTCTGAGACAGACGTAGGAAAGTCAAGAGTGATGTCGGTGCCAGGTTTGCCGTTTGCGTCTTCGTCGTATTCGTTCGTCGATTATCGAGCTGAAGCGGAGGCGGCAGCGAGTGTGCAGCCCAACAGGTCCCCCGCCTGTTTGGTCTCGACCTTCGTCGTTCGTCCGAGCATACTACCGTAGTTCGTTGACATTTGACGCGACATCTTCTCCCCTCCTCGCGTCTTCATGCGCCTCTGCCCTCGCGCTCGTCGCCTGCGCTGTCGCGCGCTGCTGCTGTGCGTCGCGTTCTTCGCAGCATGGGCGGTGTTCCAGCCCGCTCGCACCTCTGATGACGACGAAAGCATGGCCGTCACAGGCTTCAGTGGCCAGCGCATCTCCCAGCGTTCTCAGCGCGACCGGCGTCGCCGCGACGCGGACGCCGTGCGCGAGCGCGCGCGCGCCGACGCTGAACTGGATCGCTGCCGCGTGATCGGAAGATGCGACTGCCGCTACGTCTGCACGCTACACGGCTGCCTCTCATCCGGCTTTAACAGCGTGCGCGCCAGTCACCTATCTGATGCCTGTGTACGTGCGTGGCAAGATCTGTGTGCATCGTCAGGTCAGCGAGGCTGACGGACGCGACTTGACCTCTCCCCTCTCCCAGGAAGTGCCACGCGACCAGACGCTGCCAAGGCGCTGCGCCCATGCTGCCACGTCACCCGAGGCTTGCGCGCCAGCAGTACGGTGCCACGTAGATGGCAACTCAGCGTTCGAGTGCGATCCGACGCGAATCGAAGCGCCGCTATCATTGAACGCCGCTGTGCCCAACATAGTGCACTGGGTGTCGTCCGGCGCTGACGGCGAGTTCTTTCCGTACTGGGCTTTGCTAACTGCCTCCGCGGTGATGGACGTTCTCACCCCCGAAACATTCTACTTCCACCACACCGCGGGATGCCTCCCGTCGGGCCCCCACTGGGCGCTCGTCGTTCAGTGGCTTACGCTGTCGCCGAGACCTGCTATAGAAGAGGTGTATGGCAACCCTACGCGTCTGAAGGCGCACCGGTCTGACGTCATGCGCCTCCAAGCGCTCCTGAAACACGGGGGCATCTACGTGGACTGGGACGTGCTCCCTCTGCGCAGCTTCGCAAGTCTGATGCGCAACAGTTTCGTGATCGGACTGCAGTCTGAGCGCCGATGCGCAAATGCCGTTATTGTCGCAGAGCCCCACGCTGAGTTTGTGGTTCGATGGCTGGACGCGTACCATAGCTTCAACGAGCGAGACTGGGATGGCCACTCTGTGCGATTGCCCTGGCAGCTTGCTGAGCGTTTCCCGGGCACGGCAGTGCTGCTGCCACGCACAGCCTGGTTTACTCCGGGGCCCGATGACGACCCAGGCTACCAGCTCTTCCAGAGGAACACTAGCGCCCAAACCTCCCCAGAGCAGCGACCGTTTGCGCTGCACCTCTGGCATCAAATCAGCGGCGTGTTTCTAGAGCAGATTACCGGACCCGAATGGTTAAAGGAGAACAAGCACACGCGCTTTGCCAGGGAACTAGGGCACATGGCGCAGCGGGGTGGGCGCGTCGCGGCTGCGGTTGGGTGAGAGAATGCTTCAACAACGAAATTCGGATGTAACACAGCAAAATCGATGGTGCTCGTAATCAGATCAGAGACCACTGAGCCGCCTGGAAGAAGCAGTAGAGCCATGTACAAGAGCCAGTACCTAGTAAATTGATTAATTGATAAATTGACCCTTGGAGGGAAGACCAAACCCTGAAGAACGCGCGCAACGAACTGGTAGTGCACTGTACAACCTACTCCCCGCATAGTTACGTGTGTTCTTCAGGGTTTGGGCCGCTCGCCCGCCCACCAATTTTGGCGATTCGGGAGGACCCTCGCTGCGCAGTCGAGCGGGGGGGTCGCCGATCCTCTAGATCTGGTCCGTCACGCGTCACCCAGCCTGTGTCTTGTCTCACCTCGCTGGCCCGTATTTCACCTGGATTGTCTCAACCAGCCTGATCTGTGTCACCCAGCCTGTCCTCACCTGCTGGCCTGTGCCAAAATTTGCCTACATTTTACCCTCCCCCCACCCTCCCTCCCCTACTGAAGTAGTGTTCGTTGTTGTCGGTCGCGAGGTCGCGACCACCTCACCCTCTCACGCCTGTACTGTGCCATGTCTGCTCTGCTGGCACCCACCGCCGTGCTCGCGCGCGCCTCGCCTCGCCTGGCCGCCCGGCCAGCGCGCCTGGCGCCCGCCCCGGCCGCCGCCTCGCCCGCCCGCCGCGTCGCCCGGCCTGCCGCGCGCCTCCTCACGGTGGCTGCTGCCGGCAAGAGCGAGCCGGCGGCGAGCTCGTTTGACACTGCGGAGGTGCTGGCGACGCTCACTGAGAAGGTGGGTTCAGGAGCCGGCCCGCAAGCGCACGTCGCAGCGAGCGGCCGCGAGGCGCAGCAGCAGCCGGCGGCTGTTGAGGCACGCAGAGACGACTGCTGACGCCGGCGTCCTTCCCGGCGCTCCGCAGTGGGAGCAGACGGAGAACAAGACCAGCGTGGCTCTCTATGCGGGAGGCGCCGTCGCCGCGCTCTGGGCCTCCGCCACGCTCGTGTCGGCCATCAACGCCGTGCCGTTGGCGCGTGCTCCCAGTCGCAGCCCTGGGCAGGGTCAGCTGTGCGCGGGCGCTAACCGACGCCGCACCTAACAGCTGCCCAAGATTATGGAGCTCGTCGGCCTGGGCTACAGCAGCTGGTTCGTCTACCGCTACCTCCTCTTCAAGGCGCGCAGCGGCTGTCTGGGTGCCCTGGGGTGCCCTGTGCTCACGCCGTGGCCTGTCTGTCGCACAGGAGAGCCGCAAGGAGCTGGTGGCGGACGTGGAGGAGCTCAAGGCGAAAATCAGCGGCAGCAAGAACTAGAGGTGCAATACTACGCCGTGCGTGACGACTGACAAGCAACGCGGCTGCTCTGAGTTTCCATCTTCTTCTAACGTTGCGGCGTCCAAGCAAACGCGCTGCTCACTTTCCGCCCAGCGCTCGCCGCCGCTTGACGTCCTCGTTGAAGATGCGCGCGATGCTCACCTCAGTCGTGGTGATGCTGTCTCGCAGGCTCAGCACGTCCCGCTTCACAGCCTCCAAGCTGCTGCGCGCATTAGCGTAGTTCTGCGTCAACAGCGCCTTGGCCTGCGCAGCGAAAGGCGAAGGCGAAATGAGAGGTGAGCACAAAAGCAAGGGGCAAAGGAGAGCGCTCGCGCCTCTTCCACAGAGTACTCCAACATCACGTTCGCGCCCAGCCACAGCGACACCGTCTCAGTGTCCTGCAGCACCGCCTGCACGCCGGGCGGGCGTCAGCCAGCGTGTGCGAGCGGTCAAGCAGCTGTGGTCAGCGCGGCTGGCCACCGCCTACTCGCCTGCGAAAACACGTTGTCCACCAGCTGGTAGTCAACTCGCACCTCCTCGCCCGTGCCCTGCGGGAGGGAGGTGAGCGCGGGGATGGCGAGGGGTGCTTCAAGCCTCTGAGTAGCCTGCCTGCTTGTCCAATAGCAGTGACACCATATCCAGCGCCTTCTTGATCTCAGGCAGCTTGTTCTGCAGCCTCAGCCGTTGCTGCAGCAGACGCGACTGCGCGTGGCGTGCTCAGCGTGTGCGCGAGAAGGCTCAGTCTCAGCGAGCCACACCTCCTGCATTTGCAGCCGCGCGTACGCGTCCTGGAGCGTCTTGATCACCGCATCCGCATCCTTGTCCTTGAGGTAGGCAGCAACGTCCTCCACGAACTGTGCGCGAGGACAGGTGTCAGCGCACGGGGCCAGGCGAAGCCAGCTCATACCTCTGGCAGCTCAGCGCCGGCCTCCATCGCGTCCCGTGTAGGGCTGTGTGAGAGCGTGACAGGCTCGGGTAGGGCGCGTTTCTGGTCGTAGGGAATTATCCGAATTAAGAGGCAGGGGAACCTGAGGGGAAACCCCACCCCCACCCCGGTGGGTGGGCTACTAATGGCTGACTGGGCGAACGGCGAAGGTGCCCTTCACACGTGCACGCACCCGAGCGCCACAATCAACGCCTCCGCAACCTGCGTGCAGTGGCAACGAGCGCCATGAAGCGCGCCCGGGACGAGGTGCCCGGCGGCGGCCTGCCGGCAAAACGGCCCAGGTGCGAGCTTGTGCTCTCTCGCGTCACCTCTGTCCGCTGACGCCTCGCCGCTCCGCCTCCTCGCGCGCAGCGCTCCTGCCGCCCGTCCTCTGACGGCACCCAGCACCGGGCGTCTGACCACCAACGACGCGCTGGCGTACCTGCGAGAGGTGAAGACTCGCTTCGTGGACAACAAGGCCGTCTACGACAACTTCCTGGAGATCATGAAGCAGTTCAAGGCGCAGCAGTGCGTGCTGGCCCACGAGCAAGCGCTCCGGCGGCCGGCCGGCAACGGGGCTGACCTCGGACCGGCCGTCCACCCGGCTGACGCCCGCCGCGTCGCGGCACAGGATCGACACCAACGGCGTCATCCAGCAGGTGAAACTGCTGTTCAGGGGCCACCGCGAGCTGATTCTGGGCTTCAACACGTTTCTCCCAAAGGCGCGCGCACTGTGCGCTTTTTGCCTCTCCA
>Ga0208951_1000616_pt1 | contig 16286 bp, 10 predicted proteins | sample GreLakmeMI27MSRF_FD_187702 | JGI IMG/M metagenome (GOLD analysis project Ga0208951, IMG submission 187702) | Freshwater lentic microbial communities from great Laurentian Lakes, MI, USA - Great Lakes metaG MI27MSRF (SPAdes) | ecosystem: Environmental > Aquatic > Freshwater > Lake | place: Great... | reverse complement strand
CAGCGCCTCGAAGCCGCTGGCGGCGGCCTCGAAGGCGCGCAGGCCGTAGTGGGAGACGCAGGCCTGGGAGGCGATGTAGCCAGAGGCTGGGAAGGAGCGGCCCAGGCGCTGGTAGCGCTGCAGCGCGCCCGCGTTGTCGCCAACCTCCAGCGCCAGGCTGGCCTCGAAAAACTCGCGCATCCAGTGCTGGGAGGAGAGGGGCGCGTTCAGCCGCGCTCTGTGCACGCATGCGCACACGCGCGCACGCGCCTGCCGCAGCTCTAGCCCCGCCGCCGTCTGCACGTCCGGGCACAGAGCCTGCAGCGCCAGCCAGGCGCCCCAATGCAAGGGGTACTTGTTGACCGAGCGCACCAGTGCCGCGCGCGCCTCAGCCTTGCGCTCGCGCCCGGTCAGCACCAGCCCGTAGACGAACGAGCCGAAGGCGCACAGCTGGCCCTGCACGCCGGCGACTCGACGCGTCAGCAAGGGGAGGGCGATGAGCAGCGCGACCACCAGACGTGCCGCTTCGAACAGCGGCTCCAGCTCAGCCTCCAGCTGCGGCAGCTCCTGGTTCATCACGTCGTTGGAGCGCCCCTGAGGGGGGAGGCGGCGGTCAGGCGCGACGCTGTGGGGTGACAGGCGATAACATGCCATAGCGCCGGCGACCTCTACCACCTCCTCGCCCTTCCGCTTTTCGCCTGCCAGGTACAGCGCGTAGCAGCGCAAGAAGCGGGCATCGTGGCCGGTTTCCGGCTGCGCGGCGCGAGTGAGCGTGGGTGGGCACGCCCCGAGAGGTGAGAGAGAGGGGCGCGCCTGCAGCGTGTGCGCCGCGCGCAGGTACTCCTTCAGGTCGAAGTGCGCCTTGGCTAGCGTGAAGGTGTCGCTCTCGGGCTCGCAGGGCGCGGCCCCGGGCGCCTCCCGCGCACCCGCTCCAACAAGCTTCGCACGGGCGCAAACAGCAAACTCAGTGGGCCAGCGCCGAGCCAGCAAACAGGCGCGCGCACCTCACTCAGCGCAACCGCATGCTCCGCAGCCCAGCGCGCGCTGTGCAGCAGGCCCCGGCGCTGCAAGTCGCGCACTGCTCTTCTCAGCTCCTGCAGTGCAGCGGGAGCGTCCATATCGACGACGCTGCACAGCGCGATCGAGGCGGCAACCCTCAGTGCGCTCAAAACAAAAAACGCAGCAGCGAGCAGCACGAAAACTCGCCGCGAGGGTGTGGTGACAACGCAAGCCTGCCTCCGCTTTCGCTGTGCGTGAAGTCGCTGTTGGGCGCCATGATCTACGATGTGAACTCGCAGCTGTACCGCTCCTTCCTGGTCGCTGGCGGGAGCTCGGGCGGCAGGCACGATGCCTGAGCAGAGACTTGACGGCTCGCAGCCTCTCTTGCTGACACGCCGCCGCGCGCAGGGCGGGCTCTTCGCAGCCCAAGCAGCCCAAGGACAAGGCGAGCGCCAACAAGCCCACTTTCTCTGAGTAGTGAGGGCTGAGGCTGAGATCCGACGGGAACCGAGAGACGCTTACGGCGCGGCGTGCACACGTCTTCAATGGACACTCGGCAAGCCACCTGGCGTCGCGTCATCCACACGCGTCCGCAGCGCACTTGACGAGGCTCCAGCGCGCCCCTGCGCGAGCGCAGTTGAAGAGCGGCTTTCCGAGCCGCGCGTTCACGCTGTTGTGTGCGCGGCAGAGCCACAGCGACAGCTCCGGCCCTGACCTGGCCTGCGGCGGGTCGGCTCTGGCCCGGGCGCGCGTCAGGCCCGGTGAGTGGGCACACACTCAGGCCGGCGGCACAGGCGAGGACACGTGCCTGATGAGCTCCGCGAAGTGCGTCGCACACTCGCGGCACGGAAACACACGGCTGAGCACGAGTATCTGCACAGCTGTTAGCCGAGTCGGTAGTCGCAGCAAGCGTGCTTGCCGCACCAGCTCACACGCGTCCCTCTGCTGCCGCCTCGTCGGCTGCTCGGGGAACGCAGCGGCCAAGGTGTGCAGCAATGTCCACGTGCAGCGGCCCAGCTCCTCGCGAGTCATGGCGCCAGCCTGCAGCAGAAGCTGTGAGTGAGCGTGCGGCAAGAGCCAACCACGGCGCACCGCGCCCTGCGCCGCGCTCGCAGCAGCCAGCGCGCGAGTCTCCTGCAGCGCCACCGACTCGCGCGCTTGTCTGCGGCGTGCGTGGGTGAGCAGAACCAGACTAGTTGCTGCGCTACCAGCCGCAGCGCCTGCAGCCACGCCCAGCGGCAGGGGCAGGGAAGCGCGCATCGCAAACCTGCGACGGGGGCGCAGTCTGCTTTTGTTTTCGTGTTTTGATCCTTGATTCCTTGTTTGAGAATTTCAAGCAGACAGCTGCACGCTCACGCTCATCACGCTCACGTCCCTTCCCCGCACTCACTGTGTGCGCACTGGATGGCGGCGGCGCGCAGGCGGCGCAGCGTGTCGCGCAGCGTGGCCTCGTCCAGCGCGTCGGCGCCATCGTTGAGGGAGAGGAGGCGCTGCGCGAGCGTGTAGATGACCTGCAGCGTGGTAACTATCTCCTCGCTGACGCTGACCAGCGCGCATGCGTTCTGCCGCTCCAGCGTGGCAACTATCTCCTCCGCCTTGTCCACCAGCGACGCGGGCAGCCCGGAGGTGCGCGCCAGCACGCAGCCGTAGTGGTGGCGCTCCGCTGAGGCTCCCTCCGTCAACTGGTACTGGAAGTCCAGGCGCCGGCTGGAGGTGGAGACGCGCAGGTGGCTGCACTTGACCCCCGGGTATATCTCCGCCAGGTCCATCAGCCTCTGCAGGTGCGTGGCGCAGAGCGTGAGCGGGCCCACGGACAGCAGGTGCTCGCAGGCCGCAAAGCAGAGCGCGAAAGCATCCGCCGTGGAGGTGGCCCGTCCCAGCTCGTCCACCAGCACCAGCGAATTGCGCGTGGCACTCATCAAAGCGTGCTGGAGTTCGCGGCACTCGACCATGAACGTACTGGCGTTGTCCTCCAGCGCGTCGCCCTGGGTCATGGAGACGCTGAAGATGCGGTCCAGCAGGCGGAAGGACGCAAACTCGGCAGGCACAAAGCAGCCGGCGTGCGCCAGGACGCACAGCAAGCCCACCTGCTTGAGGTAGCACGTCTTGCCGCTCATGTTGGGCCCGGTTACCATCACCAGGCTCGCAGTGTTGGACAGGAAGGTGTGGTTGGCCACAAAGGGCACCTCCGCATGCTGCGGGAGCGTCTCCTGCACCGCGTGACGGCCGCTCTGCACCGCGATGGGCCCGTCTGCGGAGGAGAAGAGCGGGCGCGTCCACTGCCGCCCGCTGCCGCTAACCGTGGAGGCGAAGGCGACCAGCACATCCAGCAGCGCCAGCAGCTCGCTCAGCGCAGTCATGGAGGGGAGGTGCTCGCGCACCATCGCAAAGCAGGCGTCCAGCACGCCCTGCGACAGCAGCGCGCTGTCATTGGCCGCGTCCAGCAGGCGCACGCTGAGCGCCGACAGCTCAGCACTGGTGACGTGCACCTGGCGGCCCTTCTTTTGCGTCTGCACGAACTCAGCTTTCGCCTCCGGGGCGGCGACCTCATACTCATGGGCGGGAGCGGCGAGGTAGAAGCCGCGGCGGGGCGCGAAGATGGCTTTAAAGGTCAGGCCGCTGCCAGCCGCGGCCAGCTCGTCGTTGTAGCGCGTGACTAACGCGTGGATCGCCTCCGTAGTGTCGCAGTACGCGCGGCGCGAGACGTCCAGGAAGCCGCACACGCCGGTGCGCACGCCGAAGACGACGTTGGTCTTGCGCACAAAGGGCGCGCGGCCTGGGACAGGATCCTCCTCCAGCAGATCCGATATCTTGCCGTCCAGCAGGGCCAGCGAATCGGAGGCGCACACGTCCCGCATGCTGGCCAGCAGCGCGCAGGCGGCCGGCGCGAGTGCGGCGCCCAGCGAGGGGACCAGGGCCAGCAGACTGCGCAGGTCTAGCAGCGCCGCGATTGAGGCTGTGACGTGCGCAGCCTCGGAGCCACTCACCTTCTTGCGCTGCACCACAAATAAACTGATCACGCGCTCCGCAGCCTTGGGCACGGCGCCCAGGATGGCCTGCAATGAGAGGAAGAGCTGCTCGTTGGACAGCAGCTCCTCCAGGCAGTCCAGGCGCGCGCTGATGGTGCCCAGGTCCGACGACGGCTGCAGCAGAGTGGCGCGCAGCAGGTTCTGGCCGCCCTTGGTCTTCGGCTTGAAAAGCGACAGCAGGCTGCCCCCCTGCGCGGCTGCGCGGCCAGAGAGGGGTGCCACGAGCTCCAGGTTGCGCACGGTTGAAGAGTCAATGTGCACGAAAGAGCGCGGCAGGTCCTCCGACACTACCAGCGTGTTGGGCAGGAGGACAACCTCGCGTGTATCCGTCAGGTAGCGAAGCAGCGCCGCCGCGGCCGCCAGCGCCAGCACAGAGTGCCGCTCTACTGCGCCCTTGTCGCGCAGCCGCGCGAGCGAGCGAACCATCACCGCACCCTTCGTGTCGTTGAACTCGCAGCGCTGCGCCAGCAACAGCTTGTCGCTCAACCCCGCGTGCGTGCTCAGCAGCTGCGCCAAGCCGCGCGCCACCTTCTTCTCGCCGCAACAGGCGAGTATCACGTCCGGCTGGAGCGCCTCCAGCAGCGCCATGGTGATGAGGCAGCTGCTACTGTTCTCGATACACGCGTGCAGCCGCAGCGTCCCAGTCGCCAGCGAGAGCGCGGCCAGGGCCACCTCGCCGCCGCGAGACTCGAAAACCGCGCACACCACCAGCTGCCCGTCCTCAGTGTGCGCCATGAGAGAGGTGGGGAAAGAGAAACCACGCAGAAGGCGGGCGTAAGTGTGGAGCGTGGAATCGCCGCCGAGGCGTTTATCGGACGTTGTTGTCACCGCAGTGCCCGTCACAGTATGTTGCTGAACACCAGGGGAACCTTGATGTGTTCAGTCCTTAGCTGCGCAGCGCGGGCTCCGCTGCCAGGCAGGCTGCTCGCGGCACCCGTGGCGGCGCGGGCAGAAACGGGAATGGCGCGAAAGAAAGGCTGCCGCTCAGCAGTGCACCCTGCACTCGCTCCTGCGCCGCCGGTGCCTGCTCCGCCGCCAGCCTTTCCCGGTGGCGATGTTTCCACTCCGCCAGGCTGGCCGGCGCGGCTGCGCGCGCCTCTGCTGTGTTGGGCACCCGGTGCAGCACAGAGGCAGCCTGCAGCACGGGCAGGTGCAGCAGGCTGAGCAGGAAAAGGCGGCGCGCCGACGCCTGCGCCGGCTGCACCAGGAACGCCCCCGCCCCCGCCGCCAACACGCCCGACAGCGCCGCAGCCTCCCACGCAAAGGGCGCAGTGGTGACCCCCAAATGGCAGGCCAGGGCCCCCAGGGGCGCCATGTACAGCGCGTTGCGCAGCGCCACGCCCGCCGTGCGCCGCCCCGTGGCGTCAATGATGGGCAGCATGCGGTAGCCGCCCGCCGCGTAGTCTGCGCGGTAAAGGTAGGCGAGCGCCATGAAGTGCGGCAGCTGCCAGAAGTAGAGCAGAGCCGACAGCACCCCGGCACCAGCCTCCAGCTGCCCCGCAGCGGCGGCCCAGCCCATGAGCGGCGGGATGGCGCCCACCAGTGCGCCCACCCACGTGTTGGCCACGCTCAGCTGCTTCAAAGGCGTGTACACGGCAGCGTACAGAACGATGTTCGCACAGCCCAGCGCCGCGGTGGTGGGGTTGCACTGCGCGCGCCAGTCAGCGTGCGGATGGAGCGTGGCGGCGAGGGCGCAGCGCACCTTCTGGTGCAGGATGGTGATGCCAGCCAAACCAGTGCAGGCTGCAAACACGAGCGCGTGGCGCCGGCTCAGCGCGCCCAAGGGCAGCGGCCTGCGCTGCGTGCGCTTCATGAGGCCGTCGTTCACAACCTCCCTCACCTGCGGGGTGTGAGAGGGGCACAGGTGTCTTGCCGCAGCCAACGCGCCTGGTTCAGCGTGTTAGCGCACGCCGCCGCCCCCCAAGTGCCCGCCGCCGTCCACGCCAGTCCGTCCAGAGCCACCTCCTCGCCGCTGCCGAGCGCGAAGCCGGCGCAGGCGGTGGAGACGACGAAGCCGCTGTGGAGCGCCAGCGAGGCGTCAACGCACGTTCAGGCGCCGCGTGCCCGCTCAGGCACACCTGAGCTTGAACTTCGACAGCTGTCCATAGACGCCCGCCCAGTGGGCCAGGCCGCCCGCTGATGCTGCGCTGCCAGCCACCGTCCCAGAGCACCTCCCCAGCTGCTGCAGGCTGCTCGCGACGAGCACCTGCTGCTGCAGGGCACCCGGCAGGGCACCCGGAAGGCCCCTGCAACGCCCGTGCCGCGCGGCAGCCGCGAGAGCGCGGCGGGCGGCCAACATTGTCAGAGTACTTGCGAGTAAGCACCACCACTCACGCAGAACTTAAGAGTATATGTATATGCACTACGTTCACAGGTGGGCAGGTGGTCAAGGCTGCACAAGTGCTTTTCGTCGAACATGTATGATGCGAGGCAATCGTCGCGCCCAAGTATGGCGTCGTGTGTGGCAGCGCAGCTTAGCGCGCCTGGGCGCGCAGCTCGCGCCGCACGGCAGTCTTCGCCGCGCGCGAGCTGCGCAACGGTGGCGGCGCCGGTTAGCCAGCTGACGCAGCGATGCTCAACTACCTTCGGCTCCCGCACCGTCGCGCCGCTCTCCTGCAGCACCGCAGCGCGCTGTGCGCCATAGCCGCGTGCGCGTCGCGGTTGCCAGCAGCGCGGTGGGCGCGGCGGGCGCGGCGACTGTCGGGTGCGCCTCTTAGCCTTGCCACCTTTGCACTTTTTCGCGTCGGAGCACTTGCGGGGCCGCCGCGCGTCTTGGGCCCAACGCCGCGCGCGGCCACGGCCCTAGGACGCCCGGGGCGGTGGGCTGGGCGAGCGCGGTGCTCTTGTAGCGCCGGTAACTCACTTCTCCCCGGCAGCACCAAGCCGTGGTCCGCCGCCTTCGCTAAGTACCCGCAGCTGGAGACGGGCATCTACTTCGCCGTCTGGTGCGCCTCCCTGCGCGCGGCGCGGGAGCTGTGGACGTGCGGCGGCGCTCAGTAAGGGCCTGCCACCTCCCCTCCCAAACCACTTATCGAGGCAACCACACCGCCCAGGTACATGCTGAACGTGAAGTTCAACATCCTGAACAAGCAAATTTACAACATCTTCCCCTTCCCCTGGTGCGTGGTGGAAGAGGTGGAGCGGCTGGGCGTCTCTCGCGGCGCTGACGCCCTCCCAGGTTCGTTTCCTGCGTCCACCTAGTGGTTGGCCTGGCGGTGATGAGCGTCTTCTGGGTCACCAAGGTAGTTCCGTTCGAGAAGCCGGACGAGAAGTTCCTGAAGGACGTGACGCTGCCCTCCTTCCTGCACGCCTTTGGCCACTGCCTCACCAACGTCTCCTTCGCCGCCGTCGCCGTGTCGTTCACCCACACCGTGAAGACGCTGGAGCCGGTGTTCTCCGCCCTGGGCTCCTACTTGGTGAGCGGCACCGTCTACCCGGTGCCCGTCTACCTGGCGCTGCTCCCAATCATGGCCGGCGTGGCCATGGCCTCCGCCACCGAGCTCTCCTTCACCTGGCTGGGCTTCAGCACGGCGATGGCGTCCAACGCGGCGTTTGCGGGGCGCGCAATCTGGTCCAAGAACCTGATGAGCCGCATGTCTGCGGTCAACCTGTACAACTACGTCACCATCGTAGCGCTGTTGTTCTGCATCCCGCCGACGCTTTACTTTGAGGGGGCGCACCTGGCGGAGGGGCTCAAGCTGGCGGCGGCCAAGGTTGGCTCGCAGGAGCTGCTGCTCAAGCTCTTCAACGTCGGCCTCTACTACCACTTGTACAACCAGGTGGCTTACCAGGCGCTGGAGAAGGTGGAGCCTATCACCCACGCGGTGGGCAACGTGGGCAAGCGCATCTTCGTCATTGGCTTCTCCATCATCGCCTTTGGCAACAACATCTCGCCGCAGACGGCCATCGGCAGCGCAATTGCAATCCTGGGGGCGGGGCTATACTCTTACCTCAAGGCGAAAATGACGACCGGGGGCAAGCACTAGACTCTAGCTAGCGTAGCACTCCTGCTGGATCTACTGTGCACCGCGGTGCTGCGAGGGAGCAGCACCGCACACACGCACATGTTGAAAATCTAAGACTATAGAAGCTCAATCTAGCCACATCTGGTCTTCGCGTGCTCCAGGCAGCCTCCTCCAGTCTTCGATTTCCTCGCTCGTCGCTCATCGATTTTTGGTTTCCTGACACATTCCTCACCGCCTCTCGCCGTCGTGAGCCAGCCATGGCGCTCGTGGTAGCTGAGAACCAGGTGCCAGAGAGCGCGCCCGACCTGCGCGACGTGAACTCCTTGCCGTCTGGGCCTGCACCACGCGCCTACGACACGCACCTGGGCGCCGACGAGCTGCTCAAGCAGTTTCTGTCCGACATTTCAGACGTCGCCCGTGACGCGGAGGCGTTGAGGTGCGCTCGCTCTAGCTTTGCGCGCTGCACTCGTGCTCACGCAGCTGCCCCGCAGAGTGCTGTCCTGCTTCAAGCTGAACCCGTACGAGCACCTGAACCTGCGTTTCGACTCGCTGCTGGAGGAGGTCAAGCGGCAATACCGCAAGGTGCGAGACACGTGCGCCTTACCGTGCACTCCTGCGCACCCGCCGCGTCCTGACGCGCGCATCTGCCCTCCAGATATCGCTAATGGTGCACCCCGACAAGTGCAGGCACCCGCACGCGCGCGAGGCGTTCGAAGGCACGTGGGCGCGTTCTCTTGTGGCCCTGGCGCTCACTCGCGGCCCGCCCGCCCGCAGTTCTGGGCAAGGCGCAAAACCTGCTTTTGGACGAGCAGTTTCGCGCGGAGATTGGGGCGCACCTGACTCGCTCGCGTGAGGTTGTGCTGCGCGACTGGTACAAGACTGCCAAGGACGACGTCGTGCTGCGCGTGCGCCACGGCGGCAGCCGGGAGGCCATGGAGGCTGCGTTTGTGCAGACGGACGAGTTCCACGAGCGCTGGAAGGTGAAGACACGTGAGCAGATGGCGGAGTTTGAGTGGAGGCGGCGCTGCATGGCCAGCCGCATCAAGGAGGAGGAGGTGCGTGTTAGCGCCGGGGAGAAGGAAGCGCAGGCGAGCGCGCGGGAGAAGCAGAAGGAGCACCGGGAGTGGGACAAGGAGGAGCGGCGTGAGAAGCGGGTGGGCGGGTGGCGGGACTTCATGAGCACACAGCAGGGCAAGAAGCGCAAAGGGGAGCTGGCGGGCTACAAGGGCCCCAAGCTGCGACCGGAGGAGAAGAAGGACGGCGCTACGTTTGGGGGCGACAAGACGCACAGGGTGGAGCGCCCGGACGAGGTGTCGCGCGCCTGGTAGCATTATGAGCAGTATGAGTAGAGCTCTAGCAGTTTGAGGAGGAGCGCGCACGCTCACGCTCAGCCCGCGTGCCCGTCGTCCCCGCCCCCAGCACCCCCAGCCTCCTCCAACTCAGCCGCGTGCGGCAGCGCGGGCGCCAGCCCCCGCTGTTTGTGCTCCCCGACCGCCACCAGCGCGGCGCGGAAGAGTGGCGGCCCCACGGCCTGGTTGAGCACGATGGATGCCACCAGGAGGGCGTACAGCTCCCCCCCCCAGTGGGGGAAGCGGGCCAGCACCGTGCGCGCCAGCCCCAGCGCCACGCCCGCCTGCGTGACCATGGCCATCCACACCACGCGCCGGTGCTCGCGCGGCAGGCCGTAGCCAGCCGCGCTGGTGGCAGCCACCAGCGATAGCAGCCGCACCGCGTGGATGACGGCGGCGATGGGCGCAGTAGCGGTCAGCGCGTTGACGGCCAGCGCGGCGCCGGCGAGGGTGAAGAAGGCTAAGTTGATGAGTGGCATCAGGGTGCCAAGCAGTGTATGCAGCTCCTCCCGCTGCCGCTCCCCGCGCTCCGTTCCGCGATTTGCAGCCAGTGCACCCGCGGTCACGCACACCAGCAGCGGCTCTGCGGGCAGCGCACGCGCGCCGAGGAACATGGCTGCGGCCAAGAGCAGAACAGCGGCAGGCAGGGCCCCCCGGTCGCGCACGCGCGGCTGCAGCAGCAGCGCGCCCAGCAGCACCCCGCCGCCCACGCCCAGCGCGGCGGAGAGGGCCACCTTGAGCACGGGGGTGGCTAGGCAGCGCGCCAGCAGGGGCAGCAGGCTGGTGGGCGTCGCCGCAGCAGCCTCCAGCGCGTGCACTGCCTCCACGTTGATGGCGAACAGCACCAGTACGACCACGTCCTTGACCACCGTGACGCTCATCACCAGGTTGCAGAAAGGGCCGCGAGCCTCCATCTCGCGAAGCACGGCAATCGCACTCGCCGGCGAGCGAGCGACCCCAAGCGTCGCGGTCAGCGACGCCACGGACAGCAGACGGCTGCGCGGCGCGCCGTTGAGGAAGCCGATGTGGGGGCCCAGCAGCACCACGGCTGGGAAGAGGAAGCACCAGGCGGTTGCGGTGAGCGCGAAGCACAGGGTCAGCACGGAGGCGCGGAACTCCTTGCGCCGCAGTTCGGCCAGGTGCAGCTCGCAGCCAGCCGCGAGGCCAATCACGGCCAGACACAGGTTGTCCACCGGCCAGAGGCGCCTGCACGTGAGTCTGGCGTGAGTGCCGGAGGGGGCAGGCGGGCGCTGCGCACATGCAGACGCACGCGCGGGCAGCCAGCGCGCAGGGAACAGCGCGTGCGCACCTGGTTGCCTCATAGCTGAGCAGCGCGAGACCGTGGGGACCCCCCAGGACGCCAACCAACAGGTAGCCCGAGATTTGAGGCAGGCGCAGCAGGCGCGTGAACTGCAGGCCCACTATGTGCGACACCAAGAGGAGCGGCAGCGCCCGCAGAGCCACACTGAGGAGCGACACCGAGTCAGCCATCCTTCTGCCAGGACAGCTATTACCGCACGACGGCACTGGCCATGCGGCGCTCAGCTGTCAAGACGCAAGTGAGTGCTGTCAACACACGCAGTTCACAGCGAAAACAGGGCGGGCTTGTTTGGCAGGTGCCAACGATGCGTCATGCATGACACGTGGTGGCACCCGCCACGCTGCGTCAAGCAGGCTCGCTCGAGCGAGAAGGTGTTTGATGAACAATGTTACAACTGAGTTGTCAAGTAGTAGTAGCGCCTCACTGCAGCACGCAGCACTTTGGAGCTCCCTCGCAACCCACCTTGCTCACCTGCATAGCAGGGTGTCAGGCGGCGCACGATACAGGCCTGGGGCAGACGCGCCGTTGCCGGCGCAACGACGAGGTGCATGGTCCAGGGCGGAGCGATGGCAGGGAGTGAGGAGGAAACCTCTGAGAGCAGGAGCTCGTCTGTCAGCAGCCTGCCGGCCAGTATGAGCTTCAGTGCGCCGGTCCCGCCAGGCACGGCCCTGTCCTGCTCACGGGGAAGGGTGAGAGGACGGGAAGGGCGCGGGTGTGCGCGCGGAAGGAGCCTTGCCTTGGGCCAACTTTCCAGCACCCGCTGCTTGACTGACAGCACCGTTGCGGTAGGAGAGAAGGCCAGCGGCCCCAGGTCGCCGTCAAAGAGCCTGAAACGTATGAGCAACAGGGATGTCGAGTGGGTTTCGTCGCAACCTCCCACGGAAGATTCAGCTGCCTGCGGGGCGGGCTCTACCGCCATCAGGCGCGAGCTCTTGTTCCTTCAGGTCCGTCAGGCACGAGCGCCGTGTGCCCGTCAGCAATGCTTGCACGCGCGCATGCCTTGCCCTCCTCACGCCCCGTCGCGTGCACCGCCCAACACAGGTTTAGACAAGGAGCGCAGCTTTTGCACGTTTTGTTCCTCGCGCTCGCGCCCCGCCCTGCAGGATCAAATATCGCCGGGGGCTCGGGCTCGGGCATGCAGGCAGTCCCGCCGCCGCCCGCCAAGCGCCAACCCCACACACGCCTGTCTCCCGCGCACCTGTTGCGGCATGTCTGCTGCCGGCCTGCACCTGGCGCTCAATGCTCCGCTTCCACCGCAAGCAGCCAGCCGCCTGCGTGCGAGCTGCGTTGGCGCTCGAGCTCGGGCCGAGTCGAGGAGCGCGCTGCCACTGCAGTCGTCGCCGCGCTGTCGACACCGGCGCCGGCTTGTCACCTTGTCAGCGTCCTCCCGCGAGGTGCGCTGCCGCCGCCGCTGCACAGCCGTGGACTAGCGCAACGCCTCTCCAGCTGATATCGCCGATGCCTCGACCCGCTCTGCAGCGCGTGGAGGAATGGGAGAGCATGGCGCCGCCGAACGCGCCGCCCTCGCGCCTAGGCCCTCCCACCCGCCCAGCCTTCATCCCCCGGGAAAGGGGCCTCAGCAAGAATCAGACCACTGCCGGTGCGCCGTCGCTGGATGGCCTCCGCCTGCTTCGCTGACTTCTTTTGCCAGCCGTTGCGCTTGCGCTTGGTGCCCTGGTGTTGCTGTACACGACGCGCAACGGGATTACACCCGTTAGAGACTTCCTCATCGGTCTGGAAGGTGCGCAGAGGGTGGCTTGCCCCTCCCGACACAGCACTCAGCCATTGCGCAGAGGGGCCATTCATCACAAAGTATGACGACGGCGACGTGCTCATTCAAGGACCCATGGGCGACGTGTACTACTCGCTTGGTGCGTCCCTGCTTTGGATGGGGTGGCGTGTCTGCTCCCCTAAGCCTGCGCACAGACAGCGACGGCAACCAGCTGGCCATCCAGGGCAACGGGGACCTGTACATCGAGCGCACGGGTAGCGACGGGCGACTGGCTGGCGCGTACTATGCGGGCAACATCCAGGACGTGCCGATGAGCGACCCGCGCGAGCTCGCGGCGCGCGTGGACCGCATCCTTGACGACGGCCAGGAGTGAGGGTCACGCGTGTTATTACTAGAATCTAGTCAGCGAGGAGCGCTTCCAGGTCCAGGTCGCCACCCTTGAGCTTGGAGCCCCCCAGCTTCAGCGTCTTCAGCGCAGGCGCGGGGCGAGGGACGCTAGCGGCGGGGCGGGGCGCCGCGGCTGGCCTGCCGATGTGGCCGGCGGCGGGGGCTTGGGGTTGAAGGGGCACCGTGGAGGGCTGCATGTCCTCGAACGGCTCCTCCTCCCCGCCCCAGCCGTCGCCGCTCCCGCTGCTCGCCGCCTGCGCTGGGCGCGAGGCGGGTGCGACGCTGAGCCGGGAGAGCCGGGCGCGGGCAGCCTCCTCCTGCTGCGCAGCCCTGCGGTCCTCTTCCTCCTCCTCGTGCATCTCCCACTCGCTCTGCGCAGCCGGGCGGCGCACGGCAGCAGCAGGCGGCGCGGCGGCGGGCGCAGGCGGCGGCTTGTCGGGCGACGGCGCACCGATGGCTGCTGCCAGAGCTCCCACGGAGCCCGCCGCCCAGCCCATGAGCGAGCCTGAGACGGACGCCTTGTCGGACTGGCCCACCAGCGGGCGCGTGGCGGCGGCCGCGTCCTCCGCGCCGCCCGGCTGCGAGCGCTGAGCATGGTGCTTGCGCAGCTGCGCGAGGAAGGCGTCGCTCACCTCGAACGCGGCGCAGCGCACCGCCGCGTCCGGGTCCACAGTCAGCGGCGTGACGCAGGGAAGGACGCGCAGCGCAGCTTCGGACGCGTCATAGCTGCCTATAGTCGCCTGTAGTGCCTGCAGTCCCGCGGAGCGCGCCGGAGGGAAAGGATCACGCAGCGCGCGCGTGAAGGCGTTGAGCAGCACGCGCTTGCAGGCTGCCTCGCCCAGGTAGCGCGCGATGTTGCCTAGGCAGATTGTGGTGTTGGCCCGGATGGCCGGCTCTTCATCCATCTGCAGCTTCGCCAGGTGCTTCAGCAGGTTGACCGTCAGCGTGCGCTGGCTGAGTCGCGGCGCGACGAGGAGCATGGTCTTGAGGGTGAGCTCCCGGAGGAAGGCTGTGCCGTCAGCAAAGCCGTTGGCCAGCTGCTCGTACAAAACCTCCATCTGCTCCTGGCTGACGTGTTCCAGGTACGCCTCCATGTTCTGCAGCAGCGCGACGCGCATGGCGCGGTCTGGGGAGGCGAAGAAGCGGAGGACGCAGGGGAGGACGCGGGCCGAGAAGCGCGGCTGCCCCAGGCCGCGCGCAGCGTGCAGCAGCGACAGCAGCGCGCCGCCAGGGGCGGAGCCGAACTCGAGGCCGGCGGCGATGAGGGGGAGCACCTTGCGCTCCACCAGGGGGCGGGGGAGCTGGTCCAATGTTAGGTTGAGGCGCCGGAAGAAGGCGTCCTTCTCCGCAGAGTCCTTCAGCGTCAGCTTCTCCAAAAAGGTGAGCGTGTCCACCTGCACACGCGCGCGAAGTGAGGCACGGGCGCAGGGGCGGCAATGGTGCCTGAGACACACCAGCTTGTTTGAGAAGAACGCACTCTCCAGCATCTTCGCCGGGCTGAGGCGTCGCGCGGGTGCGCTGCCCAGTAGGCGCTGGTATTCCTTGTGCAGCGCCTGCGACACGCGACGGGGTGAGGAGATGCAAAATGGCAGGCGAGTGGGAGCGCACCGTGGGCACACGTGCCAAATCGCGCAGCTCCTCCGTGCGCGTCAGCCGGTGCCCCGAGAACACTTCCTGCACCAGGCAGCCCACGCCCCAGGCATCCACCGCCCTGCGCGCGGCCGGTGAGCGAGCCAGGGAGCCTGCGTGACCCGGGGGAGACGCACCAGGGCGGTGCCTGGCGCAGCAGCTCCCAGTTACCCTTCCTCACCTCCTCCGGCTTGTATTGGTCAGCCAGCATGAAGGCGTGGGCCACCAGCCCCTCCGGCGGCCGCTCCTCAGAGTACTCTGACATCACGTCGAAGGCGTGCAGCCGCCAGTCCAATGTCTCCGTCACCACCACCGCCGCGAGACACACGTTGCCGTGCACCTGCGTGGGGCGCATTAGGAAGGCGCGGGGCGCAGCGCTGCTGGAGCGCGCGCACCATTTTGCAGTCCACGTTCAAGAAGGCCACTGCCTGCGCCACCTGGCTCAGCCCCATGGCGAGGTAGTCGTCCCTGCGTGCCCAGCGTGAGCGTCTGCGCAAGCGCCGGCCTGAGGCGCAGCACCGTTGAGCGTCGCTGAGGCGCAGCTCCTGGAGGAGCGTTGAGAGCGGTGTCACTGCCTCTGTCACCAGGTACAGCGTCACCGGGCCGCCCCTCTCCGAGGCCTCCAGCTCGACGCTGTCCTTGAACTGCAACACATTGGGGTGGCGCAGCTGGGGGTGCGCCTCAGGCAAGCCTCTCACTTTGTATTGCGCCCAACCGCGCGTCCCCACGCACCGTCCGCAGCCGCTTCACGCCGTTTCGAGCAGCCACCAGCTTAGGGTCGTTCGGCAAGCCTACGATTTTGAAGACGGACACTTCCGTGGCTGCCTCGTCCTGCACGTGCGAGGTCTCGCCGTCAAACCGACTGCCGCTCGCAGACGCCCTTCCGCGCGCGCCTTCGTGGTGCCTCGGCAGTGCGTCCACGCGCCCCAGGCGTCCGCGTACGCCTCGCCAACGTTGAACGGAAGCGCGGGTTTCCCAGCCCCCACGAGGCTGCTCAGCAGCCAGCTCATGGGAGGTCACAAAACGACAGGCGAGCGTAGCGTTGCTGGCCAACACATCGTAGCTTCGTAGGATCGTACGACAACAGAGTGCAGTGTTTAGGAGTTTAGCTCGCCCTGTCGCCCTTCACTCGTTGGTCCTTGCTTCACTCAGAACTCGTGCTTTACCTGCGCAGGAGTGCGCGGCGCAGCTGGTTGAGCTGTCGCTGCACCGTGAAGCGCGTATTGCAGCGGCGCAGAAGAGTGAGGAACAAAGTGTGCCAAGTGATGCTTCGCCTCCGCTTGGCGAGAGCGTCTCCTGCGGGACGCTCTTTCTGGGCGCGCGCGCTAGACTGGGCGCTGGACCGCACGTGCGTTGGATCGGATGCGCAAGGACGCAAGTACTACGAGCGAATAGAGGAGCGGCCACGCGACGGGCGTGTTTTGCGCAGGACCTTCACGGGCGACGCAGAGGGCGACCTGCCTGCAGAGTGGCTCTCCTGGCTGCGCTCCACACGCCTGCAGCCGCCTTCGCCGGAGGAGACCCTGCTGCTTGCGCAGAAGAGGAGCGAAGTGCGAGGGCGCGTCGCGGAGCTGGCCGCGGAGGAGGCGAGGCGCAAGGAGAGGGCGCGAGTGCTCGGGGAGCAGCGGGGAGACGGAGCTGACGCACAGCAGCTCAGCGATTCGCAGTCCAAGCAGGACGGCTTCTCGCCAGGCGAGTGGCGACCTTGACTGTTGTTAGCAGCACTTTTCCGGTCTCTAACATGCCAAAAATGCAAATGGTAGCGCAAAAGGTAGTGTCAGTGCTTGCGCAGCAGGGCGAGCAAGCGGGATGCGCACCGCTGTCGACCGGGGTCCTCAACCCAAGTCTATGGCCTTTTTCAGGGTTGTCCCTCCACTCCACCAAGCATCGTAGTGA
>Ga0208951_1000615_pt1 | contig 16325 bp, 15 predicted proteins | sample GreLakmeMI27MSRF_FD_187702 | JGI IMG/M metagenome (GOLD analysis project Ga0208951, IMG submission 187702) | Freshwater lentic microbial communities from great Laurentian Lakes, MI, USA - Great Lakes metaG MI27MSRF (SPAdes) | ecosystem: Environmental > Aquatic > Freshwater > Lake | place: Great... | reverse complement strand
GGGGGGGGGGGGGCGGGGGGGGGGGGGGGGGGGGGGGGGGGCTACGACCGACGGGACGCCCAGCCCCCCCCTTGGAGCACCGCAGCGCCGCGCAATGAGTACGGAGGGGGGATGCCCAGCTACGGCGGCCCGCCCGCGGGTGCCCCGCCGCCATGGGCTGGCGCCGCCGCACCCCCTGGCGGGTGGGCCATGGCCCAGCAGCCCCAGCAGCAAGCGTCTGTGCAGCAGCCCCCGCAGCAGCAGCACTGGGCGCCGCAGCAGCCGCAGCAGCAGTTGCCTCAAACGTCCTGGATTCCCAGCTTGCCTCCCAGTGCGTTTGCCTCTGCACCCGCGGCATCTTACACCGCCGTGAGCGGCGCTGGCGGATGGGGGGCCAACCCGGCGAGCGCCATGCCAGCCTCTGCGCCGCAATACGTGTACGGCGCCTCCAACAACGGGTGGAGCCAGCAGCCAGCGGCGCAGCCGCAGCAGGCGTCCATGCCCAGCTATCTTCAGCAGTCGCTGCCACTGCCGCTGCCGCTGCCCGCGATGCAGCAGCAGCCGATGCGCGCGGACCCGCGCATGGCTGCGCAGCAGCAGCAGATGCCCCAGCCGGGTATGGCACAGGCTGGTGGCGGGGGTGAGGGGTGGGGGGGCGTGCCGTCACCAGCCTTCACGGAGAGTGGAGAGCCCACGTGGCTGCAGGGCGCACAACAGGCGCCTGCGCAGAGCAACGCGGCGCGATACCACCCCTATGGGCGATGATGAGCTGATGCACGCTGCCGAAAAGGTGTTTGGCCAAGCGAAGGGCGACGAGGGCGAGGAGCAGGCCTCTCCGCTGCACCCCATGAGCACAGAATATGGTGAATTGCAACACCGCTCACTCCCACTCAATCGTCGCCGGCGGCTTGCTTGAAATGTCGTACACCACCCGGTTGACCCCCCGCACCTCGTTGCAGATGCAGTTGCTCACATCCGCCAAAAAGGCGTGGTCGAAGTGGTACCAGTCAGCCGTCATGCCGTCGGAGCTGGTGATTGCACGAAGCGCAACCACGTGCGCGTGCGTGCGGCAGTCTCCCTGCACGCCCACCGATCGGATGGGCAAGAAGACGGCGAATGCTTGCCAGATCTTGTGGTAGAGCCCCGCGGCGCGGATCTTGTTGATGAACACCTCGTCAACCTCGCGCAGCGTCTCCAGGGCACCCTCTGCGGTCACGTCGCCCAGCACGCGCACCGCCAGGCCGGGCCCGGGAAACGGGTGGCGCTCCAGGAAGGGCTTGGGCACACCCAGCAGCGCACCCAGCAAGCGAACCTCATCCTTGAACAGCGTGCGCAGAGGCTCCACCAAAGTGAAGCCCAGGTCCTTGGGCAAGCCGCCCACGTTGTGGTGGCTCTTGATGGTGTGGCTGTGCTTCTGGTTGCTGCCCGGAGGAGGGCAGCTCTCAATCACGTCTGGGTACAGAGTCCCCTGCACCAGGAACGCAGGAGGCGCGCCCAGCGAGCCGGACAGCGTCGCCGCGAAATCGCGGAACACCTGCATGGATGAGCGCGAATGAGTTGGGCAAGAGGTGAGAGGGTCACAGATCAGAGACGCACCGCAATGAACTCGGCGCCAATCACTTTGCGCTTTGCCTCCGGATCAGTCACGCCGCGCAGCTTGCTGAGCGTGCGCTCGCTGGCGTCGATGATTGTGACGGGCAGGTGGAGGTGCTCCTTGAAGATGCCCTCCACACGCTCTCGCTCCTTCAAGCGAAGCAGGCCGTTATCGACGAAGACGCAGTGCAAGCGGTCTCCCAGCGCCTTGTGCACCAAGGTAGCTGCGACGGCGGAGTCGACTCCACCGGAGAGGGCGCAGATTGCGTGCGCAGAGGGACCGACTGCGGCGTGTACAGCCGCCAGCTGCTCCTCCATCACGTTTGCCATGCTCCAGTCCGCGCTGATGCGCGCGATGTCGAAGAGGAAGCGGCGCAGGGTGTCCAGACCAAACTCTGTGTGCGTCACCTGAGAGAGACGTGCCGTGTGAGCGCTGGAAAGGCTCACGCTCAACGCCGCGCGTTCTCCTGTTGCTGCCACACCTCTGGGTGGTACTGCAGTCCATACACGCGGCGCTCCTTGCACTCTACAGCCACCACGGCGCCCTGAGCACACGCCGCGTGAGCTTTCTCAAGTGTGTAGTGACTCGCTCTCACGCGCCTGCTCGCTCTTGGCCACTACCGTGAAGCCGTCTGGCAGCTTCACCGCTTCGTCGCCGTGGGACATCCACACCATCTGGCTGCCGGCAGCGCCAAACAGCGCGCCCTCAGTTGTGCGGATGGGCATGCGCCCGTACTCCCGCTTCTCGGCCGGAGCAACGGTTCCGCCCAGGCACTGCACCAGCAGCTGCATGCCGTAGCAGATGCCCAGGACGGGCACCGAGCGAGCGCGGCACCAGTCGAAGAAGCCGGGAGGGACAGTGGGCGAGCCGGGCTCGTGGACGCTGTTGGGCCCGCCGGAGAGGATGACCACGTGCGGCCCCACCTCCTCTATGCGCTCCTGCAGTGCAGCCGCCAGCGGAGCGTGCGTGAGAGCGTGCGGTCGGCAGCCAGGCAGCCGGCGGGCCTGTTAGGGCTCCTTCCCGCACTCACCCGCGCCGCGCCGCCCGCGCTTCGCGCGCATCACCGCAGTGGCGGCACGCGTGCAGCGTGGCGGCCACGCGCCTGCGTGACGTCGCCGGGCAGCATGACGGAGTAGACGCCCAGCTCGCGCACTCGGCGGCAGATGAGCTGCGTGTACTGGCTTCCATAGTCCAGCACCAGCACCACGCTGTGCCCGGGCTTGGCCATTGCGAACGAGGCGCCAGGGGCGCAACGGGTTGAGAGAAGGCGCGAAAGTCGTACGCTGCGTGGCGGGACCCCGGGACCCCTGAGGCACTCCCTGTTCCTCGCCTCTCCTGTATGCTGGTGGCGCAGCGCGTGTGCATATCGCATGCCGTCCACCGCGAGCACTTGCAGACGCGGCAGCGGCCTTGTGGCGCGCACAAGAGGCTACAGGCTCAACGCTCGTCCGCAGACACTTTGCTCTCATGCACGCCTGACGCCTCCACGGTTTGGGGCGCCGCTGCGCTGGTGGCGGGCACAACGGTGGGCGCGGGCATCCTCGCGCTCCCCGCAGAAACGGCCGCAGCCGGCTTAGTGCCCTCGGTCTGCGCTGTCAGCGGCGCGTGGGGCTATTCGGTGCTCACCGGCCTGCTGCTGGCCGAGGTTGCGCTCAATGCGGCCGAAGAGAGCGACACGTCGGACGCGTCTTTCGTGTCGCTGGCGGGACGCACGCTCGGTCCAATCGGTGGCGCCACTGCCTCAGCTGGCCAGTTTTTCTTAAGTGGCGTGCTGCTCGTCGCCTACACCGCGCGCGGAGGCGAAGTGCTCGGCCGTCTGGCGGGCGTGCCTTCCGGCGCAGGAGCGGCCGCGTTCACCCTCGCGCTGGGTCTGCTGTGCGCCGCCGCCCCTCCAGCAGCTCTGGACGCGGCCAACTCTCTTCTCCTGGCACTCCTGCTGGTCGCGTTTGCCGCCCTGCTGGCCGCCGCAGCGCCAGGAATTCAGCCAGAAGCCTTCAGCGTTGCAGACTGGACCGCGCTGCCTCACGCGCTGCCTGTGGTGGCACTCTCCTTCGTCTATCACAACGTGGTGCCGCTCATCGTGCGCACCTGTCGCGGCCACGCGCCGTCCGTGCGCGCAGCCATCGTGCGCGGCACAGCGCTCCCCTGGGCAATGTACGTCTGCTGGGAAGTCGCTGTGCTGGGAAGCGCAGACACAAGCAATGCCGGGGCAGATCCCTTAGCCGGGGGTGGATTGGCGGTGGATGCGTTCGCGTTGCTGGCAGTTGCAACCTCGTATGTGGGGTTCGCACTCAGTCTGAGCGACATGTTGCTTGACACGCCGCCCTTCCGCGCCACGCAGCAGAGCAGGCGCAGCGACGCGGGCGTGCCGCTTGCTCCTCTCGTGCTGGCGCTGCTGCCGCCCTGTCTGTGCGCCGTCTGCGAGCCCGGCATCTTCTTGAGGGCGCTGGAGACTGCGGGCGTGGGCGGCGCGCTGGCGCTGTGTGGCATCCTGCCGGGTGCCATGGTGCTGGCGGAACGACGGAGGAGGAGGGACAGAGGGAAAAAGACCGGCGCACAGCTGGCGCCGGGGGGGGATGCGACTGCTAGGGCCGTCATGCTCGTGGGAGCCGCTGTGGTGGCGGCGGACACGCTCCACCTCTGACAGTTGCGAGAAGAAGGAACGCATATTGTGGGTCGCTCTAGAATCTTCCGACCGGTGGTGGGACTAGACCGTACCGCCGTACCGCAGAGCCGTGCAGCGGCAGCGCTTTTCAGTTGCTGCCCTCGCTCTCGCTGTTGTGCGTGTCTCAAGCGGCTGGTGTTCATAACAAGCACTTGCAATCGTGCGCCGCGGCGTATGAGACGTTATGAGCAAACGCCTCCAAGTGCTGTGCTGCCTACTGCTTCTCGTTGCCTGCTGCGGCGGTGGTCCAGCGCCTGAGCGGATGCACGCAGCGGTGCTGCCTTCGCAAGAGACGGCCTTGCTGCTGCACGCGTCGTTCGTCCAGCTCCAGCGAGAGCGCAGCGGGTCACGGCTGAGCGTCGCCATCGTCGGCGACAGCCTCCTGAGGCAGCAGTTCGACGTGCTCTGTGCAGCGTTGACTACGCCTGCCATGCCCGCTGCCAACAACAGCACGAGCGGACGCGTCTGCAGCGCGCTGAACGTCACGCTGGTGTACGCTCCGTCGACATGCGGCGGCACGAAGGCACTGGACACTGTGCTGCGTCACACCAACGGGAGCCGTTTGGACGTCCTCTATTTCGACGCGGGGCTGCACTTGCTGCACCTGGGCTCAGCGCGGCCCTTCGAAAGCATAGTGCCCACGCCCGAGAACATGTACACGATGGTGCACACTCTGTTGACTGCAGCCCGCAACCGACTGGGCGTGCGCCAGACGATCCTGTTCCAGTCGCACGCCATCTGCACGTCGCTCTATATCGGAGACTACGCCCGAGCGGTAGCTTCGCTGACCAGCGATGACCCAGACCGTCTTGCCAACGAGTGCATGCGCAACGTCAAGGAAGAGAAACGCTACATTACAGTCACTATGAAGCCGCGCGTCATCAAGGGCATTACTTTGAGCGAAGCTGCAACCGTCTGCCGCCGCGCGTTGTTCACGTCTGATGGCGTGCGCTACATCAACGCGCTGGTCACCAACGCGACTCTGGCGTTTGAGCCCGCGGCCGATTTGATTGACGGCTTCAAGATAACCAATAATGCTTGCTGGGCAAGCAAGCCGGGTGACGGCAGGCATTACCCAGCACTGCTGCCTGCCGAGGCGAGGCTGCTGATTGAAAAGCTGCGCAGATGACGCAATGAAGAAGGATTGAAACTTGACTGCTTCCGTGCGACTGCTCCGTTCAGGCATTGCCGGTCACATCCATGCCTTCCAGGCGGTAGCTGATGCGTGTCGTGCCCTTCTTGACGCGCACGTCCGTGACGGTGACCGCGCCGATGCGCGCCATGTCATCAACGTGCGTGCCGCCGCAGGGGCAGCCCGGCTCGCCAGGCAACAGCGTGACAACGCGCGGGCTGGCATCCGCCGCGATGTACGGCGGCAAAGCCGTGACGTGGCACGCGGCCGCGGCGGCATCGTACGACAGCACCGCCGCGGTGGTGCGCCCGCCCTTGGCCAACGCTGCCAGCAACGCGTCGTTGAGTCGTTGTTGCAATGGTCCGCAATCCTCCGGCTGCACCTTCCCCGAGTACTCCACATACGCCACGTCAGCGCCGTGTACCCCCTTGGTGGGCACAAGCGCCGAAGGAGGATATCCGCAACGCGCCATGCACACGTCTAACAAGTGTCCTGCGCTGTGCACGCGCGCGTGCAGCTCGCGCCGCCCGCCGTCCACCCGCAGCGCCACGTCAGCACTGGGCGCAAACGCCGCCATTGCCTCAGCTGGTCCCTCCACGGTGCCGGTGTGCCTCACAACGCCATCCTTCAGGCGAACGTCTACCACCCGAAACACCGCGTCGGTGCCGGAGGGCAGCCGCGCGCGGATCTCGCCAAAGTCGGTCGGCTGGCCGCCGCCGGAGGGATAAAAGATGGTGCGGTCCAATAGCAGTGTGGCATGGTCGGGGCGGGACGACTCTGCGGCATTGTCGCTGGGGAGCGTAGCCACAACACGGGCGGTGGAGTCGAAGCAGTACGTGTCCAAGAAGTACAGCAGCTGTTTGCAGGCAGTTGCAGGTACAAGTGCAGAAATCAGCAGCCGGCAAAACGCACAGCACAGCACAGCAGCAGCCGGCACAGCGCACAGTAGCGCACGTTACGCACCTCGGTAGGGGACATGGCGGACACCGCGGCTGCCATACCGCGTCCGCGCGGCCGCGGCGCAGGGCGGCGCTGCGGAGGGACGAGGCTGCGCTGCGCGAGACGTAGCCGCGCGCAACGCATCCCCGGAGGGAGTCGTGCTGGAGATGATGACCAAAGAGCAGAACAAGATGTGCTGAGAGTTGACTCCCGTTCTAGGGTTTAGGGTTTGCGTCCCGTGTGACTGCTCCGTTTATTCAAGCGCTGCCGCTCTCCACGCAGAAGAAATCCGAGTCGCCCTCATGCCAACCCACCGACCGGACCCAAGTCCTCTCGCTACAGACTGCCTACAGACCGCTGGATGGTGCTGGCTGCTGGATCGTCTTGACGGCTCTGGGCGCGGTGCATGCGGCCGCGAAGCCCAAGATTGTGCGCGCAGCGGCCTTGCCCACCCCCATCACCACACCCCCCCTGGCAGACCCGGCAGCAGCTTGCAAGGCGCGGCTCTCACTCTGCGCAGCCTTGAGACGCCAGTCCAGCTGGTCGCAGCGGGCCTTGGCAGCGAAAAGGTCAGCGCGCAGCGCCTCGAGCTCGGCGTCTGCGACGGCAGCGCGCCGTGCGGCGGCCATCGCTTGTCCCTCCGCCGCGGCGAAGGCGGCGTCTCTGAGCTCCGCCAGCTCCGTCCTGAGTCGGCCCGCTTCATCCGAGGAGGGTACGGGAGGCTGCGCGTCCGACGACGCAGCGGCAGCATCCTCGAAAGATGCGCGCTGCCCAGAGTGCAGCCCCACTCGACGCGCCTCCGCCAGGTCCGCCAGCGCCACCAGCTGCTCTCCCAGTGGTCCCGCCATCGCCGGGGAGGTCCTTTCACCCGGCGGGGCCAGCGCCTGCCGGATGGCGGCCAACAGCGCACGCGTGCCACCGTCCGGTTCGCGCCCCAGGGCGCCCAGGGGTCCCTCAGATGACGCTGCGCTGGCGGCTGAGGACGCCGCCAGCGCTGCTGATGACGTGGCAGCGGCGGCGTGCGCCTTCTCAGCCTCCAGCAGCAGCGCCTTGCAGCGGGTCTCCGCCTCGGCGAGCGCCGCTTCGGCGCGCGACGTTGCGCGACGCAGCGCGGCGGCCTCCTCGACGGCCGCGTGCGCTGCGGCTCTCAGGCTTTCCCGTTCGGAGTGCACGCCGCCCGCAGCAGCCTCCAGCTCCGCCAGGCGAGACTCCAGAGCCTGCTCCCTTGAACGCCAGGTGCCCTGCAGCAGCTGAAAGCGCCGCTGACGCTCCTCGCTCTGCCTGGCTGCGGCGTCGGCGCGAGCTTCCGCGGCGGTGGCGGCGCTCTCAGCTGCGCGCTGACGCCGCTGCGCCTCCTCCGTCACGCACGACGCCGCAGCCAGCGCTGCACCGGAGCCCTGCGCGGAGCTCAGGGCGCTCTCCAGGCGAGCCGCCTCGGCCTGCGCAGAGGCGGCGGCGCCGCGCGCGGCAGACAGCGCCTGCTCGTGTGCCGCCGCATCGCGCCGCATCGCCGCCAGCTGGGCGGATGCGGCGGATGCTGCATCCTCCGCCTGGATGCGCGCCTCGTCCCGGGCGCGCTCCGCCGCGCGCGCCCGCTCCTCAAGGTCGGTCAGCGCCGAAGATGCGGCGGCGGCGGCGGCGGCGGCGGCGGCGGCGGCGGCGGCGGCGGCGCTCCCAGCGCCCAGCAGCTCGCGCTGCGCCGCCGCCGCCTGCGCGCGCGCCTCTTCCGCCTCTGCGCGGCGACGGTCGCAGTCGGCGCGAGATGCGCTCAGGTCGACCAGCGCAGCTGACAGCGTGGCGCGCAGCGAGTCGGCCTCTGCATGAGCGGACTGAAGCGCTGCGCCATCGGAGGCTGCGTCTTCTCCCGCAACGACGGCGACCACCGGCGCTTTGTCCACAGACGCTGCGGCCAGAGCAGCCTCGGCGCACTGCGCACGCGCCGTGGCCGCAGCTAGGGCGTCGGCAAGCTCAGCCAGGCGCGCGCTGCGTTCAGCGTCGCCGGTGCTTGCGCTGGGCTCGGCAGGCGCAGACGGCGCAGGCTGAGCGGCCTCTGCTGCGGCCAGCTTGAGCTTCGAGAGCTCTTGTTCGTAGCTTTTGCCTTTCGTCACTGCGCGGCGGAGTTTCTCCTTCAGCTCAGCCTCCCGAGCTGTAGCATCCGCACGCAGCGCCTCGCTCTGACGCACAGCAGCCTCGCGCGCAGCAGACAGCTCCACAGCGCTAGCCTCCACCGCAGCCTGCAGGCGCACCAACTCGGCGCGCTGCTCGGGAGAGGGCTCCAGCGGCGGTGTACGGACCCCACCAGCGGCGCGTGCGGGCAGCGCAGACTTGCCCGAGGGTTCTTTCGGAGAAAGAGCCACGTCCTCCCACTCCCCGCTGGGCACCGCCTCCATCTGGACCGCAGGAGATCTCTCTCCGTGTGCCGGCTTTGATGTCGACTGTGAGCGAGAGGAGGGCAGAGAGTATTTAGTGCATGATTGTGTGTGCGCGTCAGCGCCCACGCCGCGCGCTGCCCACCACCGCGCAAGCGCACCTGTGAAGATGGCCCCTGCGGAGGCTGCAAGTCCGCCTGAAGGTCGTCCAGCACCGACGCTGCTGCGCTCCCCACGGCCTCACGCACAGCCGAAAGGTTGGCCCACAACGCCATGCTGCGCTGCCGCACAGCCGATGAGGAGACGCAGCGCTACTTGAGGCGCGCAGTGACGCGAGACGCGTTGACCAGTGGGGCACAACTCACTCCCCCGGAAGACACGTGAGAGGCGGAGGGACTAAGTTGTGAACTTCATCCTCGTGGACCGCCGTGCGCCGTCGCCGCGCGGCGCGCAGCAGCAGCTCTTCAGATACGCGCGTGCGGCTTGTCCTGCACTGAGGCGGCCTTTGGGCGCGAGGCAGCCATGGCGCTCAACCGCACGGAGGAGTGGCGAGCTGCTGCGCGCGCGTACGCGCACCGTCTGGGCGGTCTGGACCCGGTGCGTGTGCCTTGCGTGCATTTGCGTGGCGCGCTGACACCGGCTGTGCAGACTTCGTGCACCACGATGCGTCTGCGTCCCCCTCCGAGCTCCGACTTCCACCTCTCCGCGAGAGCTGTGGCCGCCGCGGTACGGGAGCTGCGGGGTTTCGTGGGCAGCCGGAGACGAGACTATTGCGACCCTTTGCGCTGCAGCGACACTGAGCGAGCTGCGCTGGAGTGCGAGGTCAGCGACGCCGTGCGGGACTGCAGGGAGCGCATCGCAGGCCTCACGCTGGCGGTGCCGCACGCCGCAGCTGACGCGTGCGGAGGGGGGTCGCCCGAGGGGGACGTATTGGCACACCACACCGGGGTGGTCCTCATTCTGGCTGAGCGCCTGGCGGAGGCGGCTGGCAAGTTTGACCGGGCGCGTGCGCAGCGCGCGCGGTTGACGCTGGAAGCGCAGTCGTATCGGCGAAGGGGGGCCACGCGGCCGATTGAGCCGGTCCCTGCCGTGAGCAGATACGCGCAATCGGTGCGTGATGACGGGGCACGCCCGCGTGTTGTTGCGTCCGCTGAGACGGGCAATAGCAGGCTGCGGCAGCGCAGGAGGCGCAACGTGCACTGGCACCGCAGACACCGCAGATGCGCAAGCAGATGGCGTTGGATGCAGAGGGACATGCGCTGGCTGAGGAGCTGAACACGTTTGTGGATCAGGCGCGTCAACATCCATCGCTCTCGAAACGCCCTCAAGGCGCTTTCCTATCCCCTTTCTCATGCTCATTTTCTCTCGCCTTCCAAGGTCCGACAGGCTGAGCGTTCCATGGTGCAAGTGGCGGCGTTGAGTCAAACGTTCGCGGCGCATGTGGCGGCTCAAGCGGAACAGATTGAGCAACTGTGCGCTCACCTGCGCTTATTGCGTTGCACCCATAGCGGCTTACACGCACTTCTCCTTCCATGACAGGTACACCGTCGCATGTGAGTCCTCACGCAACTTGGAGCGCGGCAATGTGGAGCTGGAAACGACCATTCGGCGCTCGGGGGGGGCTCGACGAACCGTCGCCATCCTGCTTCTCGCAGCCTCGCTCATGCTCCTGCTGCTAGACTGGCTCTCAGGATGAACGCGCATAGACTTTACGCCGCGTTCATAAACAGCAAACCGGTATGATTGTCACATTCTATGCCTACCCCACGTCTTCTCTGTCCCAGGGAAGTCGCCCTCTGTACGGCCCCGGTCCACAGTGCGCCAGGAGGCCATGGAGCGCCGCGCATCTCGCCAGGTAGGGCACCCCCCTTGCGAAAGGGTCCCTAGCAATGCGCTTCTCGAGCAACTCAGCGCCACATCCGAACGGTTGGGCGGTCCAAGCGGCTGTCACTGCACGCTCAGCCTCCTCTGCAGCCGCCGGCTGTGGCGCTTCGGTGCCCAGGTACGTGAGCCGATGCTCTGGAAAGCGCAGAGCGGCTCGGTGAAGCTGCGTGACTCGGCGGCGCTTGAACTCGTAGCTCACGACTGTGACGTTGCGTGGCCACGCGCCCGTGAGCTCGTGAAAGCGGCACAGCGAGAAGAGCAGGTTCTCGTGTGTGTCCCGCGCGTACTCCTCCGTGTGTGCGCGCTCGCGAACCCCCGCCAAGCCGAACCAGCCAGCCGCCTGGGATACGCTCCAGTAGCTTCCGCCTTCGCTGAGCGGCCCTGCAGCGGCGCGAGTGGCTCCTCCGCTGAACAGCAGCAGAGACTCTGGGTTCAGCGCCGCAGCAGCTACACCACGTTGCATGTGCTCCATCAGCGACTCAACCTGGCCCGGCACTCGCTGGTATGGCTCTAAATACCAGGCGTCCTGCTCCAGGGGGTGAGTGAAGTCGCTACCTGTGAACGGCGCGTGGCCGGCGACCACGACCAGGTCCAGCAGTCCCGCCACGGTGGGACGTAGACGGGCGCCCGCAGCGAGTGACGCCTCCAGCGTCGCAGGCGTCCCCGCGCAGTCGCTCGGCGACGGAGCCCGTCGCAGCAGTCTGTAGAGCAGGAACAGCAAAAGCACAGCTTGCACTCCCTCGCTGCGGCTGCGCCCGCGCAGCAGCCGAGCCAAAAGCCGACTGCGCTTGCGCGGCGTCACAAACGAGGGCAGCAGGTCGCGCTCGACGGTAATCACCTCGTGCTGGGAGAAGCGAGACTGCATCCTGCAACCAGCACCAGTCACCGGCGGAAGGAACAGCGAGACCCCGGGTGAGCTGTGAGGCGCAGGCGGAGGCACAGAGAGAGCGAGCTCATGCGGAGCCTCGCTCTGTGAACACGAGGGCGCTCGCAGGCACGGGCCGCAAGACTGCCGTGAGACGGGCTTGCGTAGGGAGCGCAGCGCCAATGACGTGGCCCAAAAACGTACGACACGCAAAGTTGCACGCTCGGCGGCAGTGGATCAATGACACACTCCGCCGCGTCGTACTGCGTCCTGCTTGCATGGTACGGTCCTTCGCAATCAGTGCACTGCTTTCTTGAGGTGCGTGCTGGCATCCACCGCCGCCAGTCCCGGCACAGCCACCACCCGTGCGGCTGAGAGGAGCGAGGCGGCATGCGGCGACAAACCGCGATGCAGCAGCGCCACAATGGCTGGCACCAGCCCAGCCACGATCACGGCCAGCCACTTCATTTGTGCAGGATTGAGGCGCATCGGAGCAGCCTTTCGCAGCGTCGACAGTGCGCCATAGCGCGCGTGCAGGATGCTGGCCGCCATGGTGTAGATGCTGTCAGGCAGCTTGTGCAGCAACGATTTAGCGTGCTCAGCGGGTGATCCCTGGAGGTAGCTGGCCGCAACTACCATGAATCTCTTGAGGTACAGACCCAACGCAGGGCACACCACGAAAACGAGCAGCACAGAGAAGATGATGCCCTTGCCAACCTCCACAAAGCGCTTCTGGCAGATGCTCAGGAACTGTGCTCGCGTCAGAGAGTCGCCGCTCGTCTCGCTGTGTAGCAGCGCCTGAATCTGCTGCCGCGTCGGCGGCTCCTGCCGCTTGCCCAGCGGGAATTTGTTGAGCTGGTGGTTCACAAGCAGAATGGCGACGAACAGCTCCGCTGCAAGCGGCCCACGTCAGACCATCAGCAGCACCGCGTCCCTTACGGGACGTACCCGCGTCCATGGTACCGCTGCCGTCGATGTCCACCTCGTCGAAGACTTCGCCCACGATCTTCTGAAAGCGCGCAGAGTGCACGAAGCCGGACACGCGCTTTGACGCCGCAGAGGAGACGCCCTCGCACGCGTTGGACAGCGCCTGTGCACTGTCGCGCTGCAGCAGGAGGGAGCAATGCGTGAGGGAAGGCGCGCCGCGCGAGCGCGTGCGCGTGAGGTGCGAGTGGCGAGTGCAACGCACCAGCGGCGACTGCTCCGCAGACGCAGACGGTAGCGGCTGCTCCATGCCTTCAGCACGGCAAAGCGCAGCGCAGTAACAGTGGTCTTCTCGGACGGCGTGCGTGGGCAGACGAGACCGAGGGCAGACGAAACACCGCCTCCGAGGACCCAAGAGAGAAAGACACAGCGACTGAGGGAGGTGGCGACGGATCACACGGACAGCACAGTGAATGCAAGGCGGAGAGAAGGAGAGTTAAGTGACGTGGCGTGTGTGCTGTTAAAACGGAGTGACTCCTTGGCAGGGATGCCACACTCACGCCGGCGGCACCGCCGCTCCGTCAGCGCTGGTGCGCTCGCTGGCGCTGGCGTAGTGCACCACCTCCAGTGCGGTGAGCTTGGCGCCCAGTCGCTCAACCTTGGCTCTGCCGGCTTGTACCTCGCGGCACAGCTCCAAGATGCGACCCTGCAGCTCAGCAGCCTCCAGCTTAGCCGCTACCAGCTCATTCAGGTGCGCCTGCAACAGGCTCTCCAGCTCATCCCGCGCCAATGCCACCTCCGCGGTCTGCGCGCGCGCGTGTGCGACGCGCTCTTCAGCTCGCGCCAGCTCACCACGTTGCGCTTCTCCTATGCCCGAAAGCACTTCGCTGCGCAGCGCCTCCAGCGAAGCAGTGGCGGTCTGCAGCTCCGCCTGCGCGGTGCTCAGCAGCGCCTCGGCCTGCGCCTGCGCCTGCTCCCGCTGCGCAAGCTGCTGCAGCAGCATCGCCTCTGCGCGCTGTCGCAGCTCGTACTGCGCCGCGAACTCGGCCGTCACGGCGCTGTTTTGACGCTCTCGACGTTCCAGCACCAACCGCAGCTGATGGTTCGCAACGTCCAGGGCGGCTTCCAGCCTGCGCGCCTTTGCGGCGGGCACCGTCTCTCCCTCGTCGTCCTCGTCTGCGTCGTCCGCAGCGCCGCGCACGGCGGCGGCGGCGGCGGCGGCGGCAGAGGCCCGCATGTGCGCTGAGGTGGCAGCAGTGTTGGCGGCGCGGATGTCCGCCTGGGCCTCCAGCAGGCGCGCTTGCACGGCCGCGTTCTCAGCCTCCAGCTCCGCCACGCGCGCCTGGGACTTGGTCAGCGCCTTGCGTGCCAGCGCGGAGGCGGCCACAGAGCTCAGCGCCTGGGCCAGGTCGCTCTTCAGAGAGAGCGCCTCGTCCGTGCGAGCCTCCAGCTGCTCGCAGACGTCTGCAAACAGGACCGCCGCCGCTGCCGCATCCCCCTCCCCGCCTGCCACGCTGGCCGCCAGAGCCGCCTGACAGCTGCTGAGCTCGCGGCGCAGGCGAGCCGCCTCAGCTGCCTCGTCGGAGGGCTCTGCAGTGCTCTCCGATCCACCCCCAGCAGACCCCGCAGCCGCCGTCGCAACCTTGTTCTGCGCCTCGCGCGTCGCCGCCCGCGCAGACGACAGCTTACCCGCCAGAGAGCGCGCATCCGCACGTGCGCTTTCAGCCTGCGCACGCGCCTGCGCCAGCTCAGCTTCCAGAGCAGCCGCAATTCCAACCATCAGAGCATCATCCTTGGCCTGCCCATCCTCAACCTCGGCCGCCGCCGCCGCGCCCGCAGCCTCCCGCGCCTCGCGGATGGCGGCAGCCGCCTCGAGCTGCGCGGTGGCGGTGCGAGCAGCACAAAGGGCGGCATCACTGGCCGTCAGCGCTTGCTCTGCAGAGGCGGCGCGTGCGAGGGCGGCACTCAGCTGCGCGTCCGTGGCGGCCACGCGCGCCACGGCGGCACGCAGCGCGTCCTTGACTGCGTCAGTCGCTGGCGGCGCGGGCGAGGCATGCGCCTGTCTGCTCGCCTGCTGCTCACGCAGAGCGGCAAGCTCCACCTGCAGCCCCTGCGCCTTGATGCTGCACGCGCTCAGCGCGTCCGCGGTGGCGCTGAGCGACGCGGCGTGCGCTTCTGCGCACACGGCAGACGCAGCGCTGGCTGCGGCCCGAGCGGCGGCGGCGTCGCTGCGTGCCACGGCGGTTTGCGCCTGCGCTTCCGCCAGCTGCTCGCGCAGCGAGGCGAGCGTGGCCGGCGGCGCAGATGGGAGGATGGCGTCCTTAGCCGCCGCCTCGCGCAGGGGCTCCCGGGCTCCTGAGGGCGTTGCTGCTGCGGGCTGAGGCGCACGGGCGGCGGCGGCGCTCGCCTGCGGTGCTGCGGCACCCCCCCTCAACGCCTCCAGCTCCAGCTCAAGCAGACCGGCGTAATCCTGCAGCGCCCCCTTGACCTCCCCGGCGTTGCGCGCCTCCTCCCTCGAGCTCGTCACCTGCTGCTGCGCAGCCTCCAGCGCCAGCGCGCGCGCGTCGCTGCTGGCGCGCGCCTCACGCAGCTCCTGCTCCAGCGAGAGCACGCGCTGTGACAGTGCACGCACGGACTCGCCCAGAGTCGTCCGAGCGGTCATGCCCGAGGGCGCCAGCTCCAGCGAAGCCTCTGGAAAAGCGCCGGCAGCAGCAGCAGTACTAGCCTCGGGGCAGAACTCCTCTTCGCACTCCCCAAAGCTTTCGTCGCTGCTGTCGCACGCTTCTCCCTCCACCGCGCCCTCCACCGGCTGCACCACACGCACCAGGGTGTATTGCAGCGCCAGTGTCAGCGCGGGGCCGTCCGCATGGTCTGAGAGCTGCAGCGTTACATGCGTGTCACCTCCCAAATGCAACGCGTACGGCGCAAGGTCCAGCGTGGCACGCGCGAAAGTCACAGCCTGAGACGCGTGAGACGCTGCATCCTGCAACGCCTGCGCCTGGACCACAAACAACTGGGACGGGATGAGGGGTTGCGCGTGAGCAGGAGGCGGACTGTCCCAGCGTCGCTGCCACGCGCACCTTGGAGGCAAAGCACGCATCTCCGTCGACGCGCTGCAGCGTGGCCAGCAGGCTGAGCTTCTCTGAGAAGACCACAGTGCCAGGAGCGTCCCGCGCCAGCAGAACGCGTGTCAATTGTATCGTCTCGCCTCGAGACACCTTCACCCGGACGGATGTGTGCTGCTCAGGCACGTTCTGTAGCTCCAGCACCGTCACGTCGACCCGGAAGACGCTGCTCGAGCGCGCAGGCGCTACCGGAGCGGACATAGCGCAAAGCCTCTCAAAGTGCTCGCGTCACCCACATCAAGGACACGACACGCGCTCGCTGGAGGTACCGCGACGCGTCTGATCTGCACTTTTTGTTTGTTGATCAAAACACCGGGTTGGCCCCTCCACAGCCGCTTGCTCACCCTGTCCTTGGCTGATGGCGTCTGGCGACGCGCTGCCCGCTTCCTCCGCCAGCGCCGGCGGTGGTGATGACGATGAGGAGGAGGAGGATGTGGGCGCTCTGGCTGCACGCGAGCTTCGCAAAGTGAACCTGAAGCGTCCGGCTCCAGACGCGTCGGGCGACGCGAGCGACGCGGACTGCGACGCTAAGCGCCTGGCACCCTCCGCCAGCACGCGCGAGGAGGGTGAGGGAGAGAGTGTGACATACCGGCTGTTGGTGTCCGTGCGTCGAGCGGAGGCGCTGTCAGGAGAGGTTCCACAGCAGCTGCAGGAGGCGACGGGGGCGCTCGTGCGCGTGCTGGACCCCACCGCCGGCTGCGACGAACAAGTGGTGGAGGTGGTGGCCCCCCCCAACGGCGCGGAGGAACACCCGGCACAGGTGCGCGCTACCCTAGGACCCTTCTCCTTGCGCCGTCTCACGCACGCCCCGCAGCTCGCCGCGCTCGCTGTCTACAAGCGCTGCCTGGG
>Ga0208951_1000614_pt1 | contig 16327 bp, 5 predicted proteins | sample GreLakmeMI27MSRF_FD_187702 | JGI IMG/M metagenome (GOLD analysis project Ga0208951, IMG submission 187702) | Freshwater lentic microbial communities from great Laurentian Lakes, MI, USA - Great Lakes metaG MI27MSRF (SPAdes) | ecosystem: Environmental > Aquatic > Freshwater > Lake | place: Great... | reverse complement strand
CTTCTCCTCGAAGTTCCGCTTGACCTCAGCGCGCAAGAACTCGAGCGTGCCGACTGGAGCGCCTAGTATGATGATGCCGTCCTGGCACCGGACGACGTCCGGGTGGAGGGCCGCGTTCACGCTGGCGGAGATGCCCGAGAAGGAGAACACCTCCGTCTGCTTCATGTCCACGGAGAGGCCGACCTTAGCTAGGCGAGCCACGATGCTAGCAAGCACGGCCGGGATGTCGGCCTGGTTGCGCACGACGAAGTACCCGTTGTCCGCGTAGACCGCGACGGCAGATTTGTCCTTGAACTCCAGAGCGACGGCGTCCCATGTGGGCTTGGTCATGATCGCGTAGAGAAATGAGGCGATGGGGTCGCCTTGCTGGCCCGAGCCCTCAGCGGACTCCAACATGGTGACGCCATCCAAGCCATTGAAGATCAGCTGGCCGGTGTCCAGGTAGAAGGCGCGCACAAAGGGGACGAGCTCCGGGTAGTAGATCCGCAGGGCCTCAAACATGGCAGCGCGGCTGCCGCTGTTGTAGGCGTTGATGACGTCGATGGAGAGGACAGCGCACCCGGGCAAACGCGTCCATCGCAATCCGGATGCCCATGACGACGGCCTCAGCGCCACCAGGGACGGAAACGCCGTATTGCAGCGGGGAGAGCGTTTCGCGCCAACTCAGAAACAGAAGCGAAACTTCGGCAGCTGTTCATATTTTTTGTATGCGGTATTGTCGCTCCAGGCACTCGCGTTGCTCTCCTGGGAATACAATGTCTCCAGGGAGATGATGAACCTGCTAAGCAGCGGCGCGCGGGCGGTGGGCGGCGTGCTGCGCTCCGCTCAGGCTGCTCTGCTGCAGCAGGCAGCCGCCTTGCCTGTGGAGGAGGAGAGACCGCCGGCGTCAGCAGAGCTCGACTACGCCTTTGAGTGCGAGCCCACTGCGAGCGTGGGGCGGGCGAGGCCTGACGCGCCTCTCGCAGCCCCGCGTCGGAGGCCGAAGCTGAGCTCGCGCGCCTCTGGGCGGCCTGCGAGACGACGCCGGGCGACAGCGACGCTGGCAGAGCGGCGCTGGACGCGCTGCTGTCAACCTTTGTGGCGCAGTGCTCTGGCTGGAGCGCCAGCGAGGAGGCACCGCAGCGCGCACTCGTCCAGCAAACCGGGCTGCTTCGTGGGTGCAGCGCGGGCCATCCGGCCGCGCTGCTGCGGGCGCTGTGCGCGGGCGCTGACGGTGCGGTGGAGGAGCTGGAGACTGCAGGTGCGAGTTGTGTCAAGTGCCTGTCAGGCTGCGCTCACACTTTCTCGCAGTTGCCGACGACGGCAGCGACATCGTGCACGCCGTTCGCCTGCCCCTCTTCCGCTCGCTCGCGGTTCTCGCCCGCGCGCCGCGCAACCGCGTGCGACTGAGGGCACAGCGCCTGCTCCCTACCCTCGTGCTCCTTCTGCGCGCCACCAACGCCCACGCGGCACGCCTCTTGGGCGAGGCTGCGCGCGGCGCCCTGGACGCGGCCGCCAGCGCCGCCGTGGAGGTGCTGAGCCTGTACATGGAGTCTGAGCTGGCGGATGGCGGCCGCCCCCTGCGCCTCGCCTCTTTGCTGCTTGACGGGGAGCAGGCGGCCTGGGACGCGCATCCCGCGTGCGGCGCAGCGGATGGCGCGCACGCCACTCTCTCGCCCGGCACTCGCAGCGCCCGGGAGGTGCACGACGCGGGTGGCGTCGCCGCGCTGCTGTCGCTCGCCTGTCGCCTGCGCGCGGCGCGGCTTGTTGACGGCGCTGGCGCGCAGGCGGGACTGCCTGCGGAGGCGCCCGCCCTGCGCTGCCTGGCTGCGCTGCTGGCGGGCGCCACCGCCCCAGCCTGCGCCACGCTGCGCGAGACGGGCGGCCTGGAGGCGCTGCTGGAGCGAGTGGGGCAGGCGCCGGGCGGTGGTGGGGATGGGGTTGGGGCCGCGGGGGTGCCCTGTGAGCTGCGCGCCCAGCTGCTGGCGCTGGAGCTGGCCGCCGCCGCCGTCGCCTGCGACCGCGAGTCCCTGCGCCGCGCCGCAAACGTGGGCATGTTCTCGCGCCTCTCCGCTCTGCTGCGCTGGGCGGGCGCAGCCTGCTCGCCCCCCTTGGATGTCAGCGCGCCCCCTCCCGAGCCCCCAGCCCTCACTCTCCTTTTCTCGGTGCTGCGCAACCTCTGCGGCGGCATGGCGGAGGAAGTGGGCGCGCGGCGGGCGCTGGCGGAGCGCACGCTGGTGGCTGCTGCGGTGGGGGCGCTGCATGTGCACCCCCCTGGGGCGCCCCTCCGCTGGCCCGCCCTTCCCGCCGCCGCCCTGCGCTTCTTCGAGGCGCTGGTGCGCTCCGGGCCGCTCGCCGTCGCTGCACTGCGCAGCGCGGAGCTGGAGCAGGCGCTGCTGGGGGAGGCCGTCTTCTTCTGGCCCGGCGCAGCCGCGCACACGGGCAGCGCGCAGCAGCGGCACGCCCTTGCGCTCGCGCTCGCGCCGCCCCGCGCGCTGCTGCGCGAGCGCGCCGCCGCGCTGCTGCTGGCCATGGCGCTGGCCCCGCCCTGGACCGTCGGCGGTGTGCGTGTCGATCTGGGCTTCCACCCGGAGACGGCCGCGCTCATGCGCGCATTCGCTGTAGCGCACGCGGCGCGCGACGCCGCCGCGCTCACTGCCCTCTCCTGCTGCGTGCAACGGCTAGCTGCGGAGGCTGCGCCGCGGCTGGGCGCTGCTGCGGTGGCCGCGGGTGCCCCCGACGCGCTCGCGCCGCTACTGCTGGCCGGCGTCACGGGCGAGGGCGAAGCGCCGCTGCGCTGCGACGCAGTGCGCGACGCCTTTGCGGCGCTGCTGCGCTGCGGCCCCGCAGCGCGCCTCTGCGCAGCTGCGTCGCCCCAGGCGGTTGCGCAGCTGCTGCGCCTGGCCGCGCCGCCGGGCTGCGAGTGGGCGGCGCAGCAGCTGCACCTGCTGGCCAGCACGCCCGCGCCGCCCTCACTGCCACACGCAAAGGCGCCCCTCCACGCCGCCCTTCTCGCAGCTCTGCCCGCCGCCCCGCCCGCACCGCCCCGCTTCCTCGCGCTGCTGCGCGCATGCTGCGGCTGCGGCTGCGGCGAGCAGGAGGCGCTGGCCGCGGCTGGGGCCCACACGCAACTGCTCTGCCTTCTGACCTCCCCGGGCGCGGGCGCGGATGCGGACGCGCTGGCGGTGCGCTGCCTCGACACGCTGCGGGCGATGCTGGCGCGCTGCGCCCCCGCGCGCGCGCAATTCGAGGCTGCGGGCGGCTACCAGCGGCTGGCGGCTGCGCTGGAGGCGTCGCTCACGCGCCCGCCCTCGCACACGCTGCTGCTGGGCCTGCGCGCGCTCGCGTGCGACGGCGCGGCCGAGGATGCGGGCTCGGGCGTCGCTGAAAGGGCGGAGGACACTGCAGCACCGCTGCGCTTCTCCGCCGCCCTGCCGCTTCTGCTCTCGCTCCTCCGCCGAGCTGCGTCGGAGCACGCGCGCGGCGGCCTGCAGTGGCTGGCGGCGTCGCTAGAGGCGTCCGCGAGCGCGCAGTGCGCCGCGGCCAGCGCCAACCTGCCCTCCCTGCTGCTCGCCTGGCTGCAGCAGGAGCAGGCGGCGTCCGGCGACTGCCTGACGCGGCAGCTGGGCGCCTGCCTGGCCGCGTGCCACAGCGTGAGCTGCAGCGACGTGCGTGCGCTGCTATCGCTTGCGCGCCGCTCGCCCCCGTCCGTGCGCCGCCTGCTGGTGGAGTCGCTCTGCGGCGCCGCGTCGGCGGACGACGAGCAGCCGCGCGCCTTCTTCTTTCTGCCGGGCACACCAGGGGGCGGGCTGCAGCTGCTGCCGCCCCTGGCTTGGCCCTCGGGTCGCAGCCTCACCTTCGCCGTCGCCCTCTGCGGCGACGCCCTGCCCTCCTGCGGCGCGGAGGGCTGCGCGCTGCTGTCGCTGCGCACGGAGTGCGGCGGGGGGCTGCTGCTCAGTGTGGCTCAGGACGGAGCGCAGCTAAGCCTCTGGGCCCCTGGCGCGGCCCCGGGCGCGGCGCCCGCGCAGCACGCGCGCCTGCCCGCGCAGCTGCAGGCTGGGCGGTGGACGCGGCTGGCGCTGAGCCTGAGCGCCGGCGGGTTGGGGCCGCTGGGCGGGGGCGCTCACCGCTTGCGCCTCTTCCTGGACGGTGCGGAGGTTGACGCGCAGCGCATCCGCTGCCCCAGATTCCAACAGGGCGCGGCGCTGACGCGCTGCGGCGTCGGCTGTGCGCCCCCCCCGCCCGGCTGGGAGGGAAGCCCCTGTGCGCCGCCCTTCCGGGGCTGCCTGGCACAGCCGCGCCTGTTCCACGAGGCGCTGCGCCCCGCCCAGCTGCTGGAGGGGGAAGGTGAGTGGGGGGAGGGGCTGCCCAGCTGCGTGCTTGCCCTCTCAGCCGCGGCCACGGACGGAACGGCGCAGGAGCCCGGGGGCGATGGCGACGCGCATCCCCCGCACCTGCGCTGCTCTAATGTGGCCCCCTGCCGCGCCGCGCCGCTGGCCGCAGCCGCGCTGGCGGGCGAGAGCACCTGCGTCTGTGTGCTGCGCACCGTCGCTGAGGCGCTGCGGACGCTCGGCGGCGCGGCCGTGTTGCTGCCGCTAGTGGAGGACGGGGATGGAGAGGTTGCGGCGGCGGCGGTAAAACTGCTGGCGCGCGCGGTGTCGCCGCAGCTGCTGGACCTTCACCTGCTGACCGCAACGCTGCGCCGACGCGCTCAGCGCGCCATGGCCACGCCCGCACTGCTAGCCGCCTGCTGCGCGCTGGCGGAGGCGCAGGGGGCGGGGGCGGCGGTCGCGCGCGCCGCACTTGTGCTTGACGTGCACCTCTGGGGCTGCTGCGCCGGCGACCAGGCGCGCGTCGCGCAGGCGGCGCTGCTGGCTGTGGTCACGGGCGAAGCGCCCGGCGAGGCGCGCGCGGCGGCGGCTCCGTGCGCCATCGCGGACTGCCTGGTTGCCTGGGGCGGCAGCCCGGAGGTTCGTGCTGCGCTGCTGGACGCGGCGCGCGCGCACCTGCGAGCCCCGGGCGCGCCGCAGCACGCGACAAAAGACGTGCGCGCGCTGCTGGGGCTGACGCTGGGCGGGGTCGGAGATGAGTGCGCTGCAGAGGCTGCGAGGGCGTTGGCGTCTGCGCTCGCAGAGCCGGGCAGCCAGGCATTGGCGGAGGCTGCTGCCGCCGCGGGCGGGCCCGCGCTGGCGCTGGAGGCTGCCGGCGCGGCGCATCCGGCGCTGCGCTGCGCGGCGGTGCGCCTGGCGACTGCGCTGCTGGCGCACCCGGGCAGCCCCACCGCACCGCCGCCGGACGCGCCCGCTCTGCTCTCCGCGCTCGCCGAGGCGCTGGCACCGCACCCTCTTTGCGCTGAGGGCGCGGATGCGCTGCTGGGGCTGGCGGTGGGTGGGCAGTGGGTGGGTGGGGAGTGGGAGGGCGGCGCTGCTCCCGCCTTGGCCCACCCCGCCGCGCTCGCCCTGCTGCTGCGCCTGCTCCCCACCTGTCCCGACTCGCGCGCGCGCTGCGCCGCCCTGCGCGCCGCTCTGGCGCTGGTGGAGGGGTCGGTGGGCAACGCCGCGGCCTGCGCGGCGCAGCCGGACTGGCAGACCTGGCTGCTGCCGCTGCTGGCGCCCGCGCAGCCGGGCGGCGATGTGGATGAAGGCGAGGCGCTGCAGCTGTCACGCGGCCTCTGCGCAGCCCTCCACGCCCACTGCCTCCTCCGCTTCGGCGGCCCTGGCGGCGGCGAGCAGCTGCAGCGCAGCGCTTCCTTCGCCGCACTTCACGCGGGCGCGGCAGGCGAGACATGCGGCGCGGCTGCCCAAAGCGCGCTGTGCGAGGCGGTGAGCGACGCGCTGTGCCGCGCTCTGCAGCCTTGCGAGCGCTGGGGCCCCTCCGCCGCGCCCTGCCTCCTGTCCGCGCTGGCGGTTGTGGACGAGCTGCTGCCCGACGCCGCGTCGCTGCTGCCCGCGCAGCCGGGGGCGCAGGGGGAGGGGCCACAAGCGCCCCCCCAGGCACTGTGGCGCATGTGCTGCGCAGCCGCCCGCGCGCTGCACCGCCTCTGGCCCGTGCTGCAGGCGGAGGCCGCTGCGGCCGCACAGCCACCCGGCCAGCCTCACGCGGCGCCCTCGCCCTCGCTGCGCCAGAGGGCCGTCTCACTGCTGCTGTGGACGGGCGGCGGGGCGGAGGCGGCCGCAGCCTCCGCCGCTGCCATCGCCTCCGCAGCGCGCCTCACGCTGCGCCTGTGCCTGCTGGCGGCGCGGGCGATGCCCGTGGAGCAGGCCTCGAGCTGTCTGGCGCTGCTGCAGCCGCTGCTGCCCTGCGCGCTGAGCTGCTGGCAGGGCGACGGCGACCAGCTGCTGTGCTCAGCAGCCGCGCAGTGCGCGCGCGCGGCGGCGCTGGAGGCGCAGCAGGCGCCGCAGTGCTGCGAGCGGCTGGGCCGGGCTGCTCTGGCGGAGGCTCTCCTACTGGCCGCCGCCCTGGCCGCGGGCTACCTGCCCGCGCCCGCAAGAGCGCAGGGCGATGGCGAGGGCCGCGCGGTGGCGCCCCCGCCCGGCGCGCAGCAGGCCCTGGCGCAGGTGCTGTCAGAGCGCCTGTCCCAGCCGCGCCTGGTGGCCGCCAGCGAGCTGGAGGCGCAGGCGCTGCGCGCGGCCACGCAACGCCGCAGGGAGGCGGTGCGGGAGCTGCGTGAAGAGCTAGCGACGGCGCGTGAGGCGGCGGCGCGGGCGGCACAGGCTGTGCGGCAGGCGGGCGCCGCGGCTGCCCAGGCGCTGCGCGACGGCGAGCAGGCGCGCCGCACCGCCGCGGCCGCGCTCGCCGATGAGGCCGCCGCCGCCGCCCAGCGGCGCCTGCGCCACGCGCTGCGCACGGTGAGCGGCGAGCGGGGCGTGTGGGGCTGTGAAAAGGCGGCTGCGGCAGTGCACTGGAAGGTGGACCGCGCAGAGGACCCGCTGCGGCGGCGCCTCAGGCTGCGCAGGGACTACCGGCACGGCACCTACGACGACGGCGCCGCGCAGCAGGCGGCAGGCATGCCCGCCCCAGCAGCGGACGCGCAGGCGCTGGCTGCGGCTGCGGCTGCGGCGGGCGCCGTGCAGCCCGCCGGCTGGCAGGATCAGCAGGAGCGGGAACGCGAGCAGGCGCAGGGCGAGGAGCCGCCCTTGGCTCCCCTCTTTGCTGCGCCCCTTGAGCCCCATGAGCCGGCCTTCAGCGAGCGCGAGACGCCCGGCCCAGCCCCCAGCGGCGACGAGCTGCTGTGGAGCACCGCATGCAGCCTGGTGACGGTGCAGCGCACGCTGCCCGGCACGCTGCACATCCACCGCGGGGTCGTGCACTTTGCAGCCGACGCAGCGGCGCAGGGCGGGCCCGAAGGCGGGCCTCGCCCTGCGCGCTGCCACTGGCGCTGGCCCACGCAGCGCCTGCAGTCGGTGCACTGCCAGCGCTACTTGCTGCAGGCGCGGGGGCTGGAGCTGTTCCTGGAGGACCGCAGCAGCGCCTTCCTCGCCCTGCCCCACCGCGCAGCGATGCTGCGCTGCTGCGCCGCCCTCGTGCGCGCGCGCCCGGGGCTGCTGCTGCTGGACAGGCGGCGCAAGGCCGAGGCTGCCGGGCGGGCGCAGGAGCGGTGGCGGCGGCGCGACCTCAGCAGCTTCGAGTACCTGATGACCCTCAACACGCTGGCGGGACGGTCGTATAACGACCTGGCACAGTACCCGGTGATGCCGTGGGTCATCGCGGACTACAAGAGCGCGGTGCTGGAGCTGGGCGGAAAGGGGGTGCTGCGCGACCTCAGCCGCCCCGTGGGCGCGCTCAACCCCTCGCTCCGGCCCGCGCTGGTAGAGCGCTACGCGGCGCTGGCTGGCGGCGAGGGCGGCGCTGGCTGCTCGGCGCTGCCGCCCTTCCACCACGGCACGCACTACAGCACGCCCGGGGGGGTGCTGCACTGGCTCCTGCGCCTCCAACCCTTCACCGCCCTGCACCGCCAGCTGCAGGGCGGCCGCTTCGACCATGCGGACCGGCTGTTCCACAGTGTGCCCGCCGCCTGGGCGGGCGCGTGGGGCAACGCGGCTGACTGCCGCGAGCTCACGCCAGAGTGGTTCTGCGCCCCCGAGTTCCTGCTCAACGGCGAGTGCCACAGCCTGGGCACCCGCCAGGACGGTCAGCGCGTGGGCTGCGTGGCGCTGCCGCCCTGGGCGCGGGGCGACGCCGCCAGCCTGGTGCGCGCGCATGCGGCTGCGCTCGAGTGCGACGCGGTCAGCGCGCAGCTGCACGGCTGGGTGGACCTGGTGTTCGGCTGCGCACAGCGGGGCGCGGGGGCTGTGGGGGCGCTGAACGTGTTCTACCACCTCACCTATGAGGGGGCGGTGGACCTGGAGCGCGTGCAGGACGCCCACACCCGCGCCGCGCTGGCCGACCAGATCGCGCTCTTTGGACAGACGCCGCAGCAGCTATTTACGCGCCCGGGGCGCGCCAGGGACGCGCCGCTGAGGCGCGCGCCTGCGTTGCACTGCTCGCAGGCGGCGCTGTGGTGGGGGGCGCCACAGCAGCACTCGGCCGCGCTGCAGCTGCTGGCGGAGGCGGGCTGTGCGGGCGGCGGCGGCGCGGTGCTGCTGGTGGCCGAGTGGGCAGAGGGGCGGGTGGTGTGCCTGGCTAAAGACGGGCAGCTGGCACTGCACAGCCTCATCCGCCCGCTGCACGCGGCCGCGGGCGGCGCGTTCACCTTCGCCGCCGGCGGCGCTGCGGGCGGGGCGGGGGATGGGGGTTACTTTCTGGGCCCCCCCCCTTTCGGGGAGGCGGAGGCTGCGGGGCCACCCTGTCTGCCGCCCTTCGCCGCACAGCTGCCGCTGTCGCCGGCCTGCTTCGCCGTCCTGCCCCAGCCCCAGCCGCTGCTCTTCTCTGCGCCCCACTGGGACGGCCGCCTGCACTGCCTGCGCCCGGGCTGTGCGCGGGAGGCACAGGCGCTGCGGGCGCACGCGGACCTGGTGAGCTGCGTGGCCGCGGTCGGGCGCACGGTGGTGAGCGGCTCCCGGGACACCACCCTGTGCGTGTGGCAGCTGGCCACGCCCCCCGCAGCGCAGCCCCTGGCAGCCCAGCCGCGCTGCGTGCTCGCCGGCCACGAGGCGTCCGTGAGCTGCGTATGCGTGAGCGAGGCGCTGGACTGCGTGGCCAGCGCGTCGCAGGGCGACGGACTGCTGCTGCTCTTCGCGCTGCGCAGCGGGCGCCACATGCGCACCATCCCCCTCCCTCCGGACACCGCGCCAGCCCTGGCGCTGCTGTCGGACGCCGCGGGCGCGCTGGTGCTGCTGCTACAGGCACGCGACGGCGCCTCGCAGCTGCGTTCTTTCAACGTCAACGGCATGCCGCTGGGCGCAGCGCTGGCGGATGAGCAGGTGGGGACGATGGCGCTCACGCGCGACGGCACCGGTCTGCTCACCGGCGGCGAGCAGGGCGCAATCTGCCTGCGCGACGTAGCCTCGCTGCGCCTGCTGCGACGCTGGGGCGGCGCGGGCGGCGCAGCCATCACCGCGCTCTGCGTCGTCGCGGACGACGCGCTGCTCGCGGGCACGCAGGACGGAAACATCCAGCTGTGGGGTCCACCGGTCGAGGACTCTTAGACATTTAGACATTTGACGGTATATGGCGCTAGTATCATGCGCGTAGTAGCTGTGCCTGTAGTCGTGTAGCGTTGTTTGCGCAGACCGCTTTTTCTCGTCAAGAAGTCAGTGCGTGAAGGGGATAACTGGAAGGTGTGGACGCCGCAGAGAGCCGGTACTTTAGAGTGCAACTGCTCGCACGGTCCGTCACTTGCTGCGGTCGTCGTCATAGCATCGTGGATAGTCCTGACAGGTCTGTCCTGCAGGCGTTGTTTCATTGGCTGGCCCGGCATAGGCGCATCAGACGCAGGTGGGATCATCCTGGCCCATGTCGCTGAGGAAGAGGTGGATGCGCGCCAGCAGCGGCGCAAAGGCGGCCACGAAGGCAGCCATCTCAATGGCCAACACCTCTGGCTGCGTCTCTGCCTCCGGCTCCGCGCCGCGCCTGGCCAGCGCCCGCTCGAAGGTTGCTCGGTAAGGCGCGGCGTGGATGAGGAGGGAGAAAAGAGTGGTGGTAACGTAGCCGTGGAAGGGTCGCAGCGTCGCAGCGTATGCAGCGCTTGCAGCCTCGCCCAGCTCCAGCGCCGGCTCACGTGCCAGGCGCTCCAGCAATCGCAGCGTGAACTCGAGGAAGCGCTTGAGCCACAGCAGACCCTTGGTGCAGGAAGCAGGAGCATGCGCGGTCCCCTCTGCAACTTCCGCGCGCACGATGTCGAACAGCAACACGCTCTCGCTCTCACCTCCAAGCAGCGTCACGCGGGCAGCCAGACGCTCGATGTTACCGCTCACGTCCACGCGCGCGGGCGTGAAGGCGGTGCCCAGGCTCTCTGAGCGACAGCGAATGCCTCAGAGAGAGTAATGGGAGCGGCCTTGCGCCGCACCGAGGACGGGCAGCACCAGGCGACACGCGGCTAAGAACGGCACGGCGCGTATCTCGCCGTCCGGGCCCGTGCAGGCTGGTAGCGCATCCTGCAGAGTCGCAAAGACGGTGCTGGGGGGCATGGGCAGCGGGTCGACTGTCTTCGCTCGCTAGCAATGGTCAATAACTGAGCAACGCCAGCCAGTACGCAGGCACGCAGACGTGCAGGAGGCGGAGAGCGAGAGAGATAAAATGGAAGCCCCCCTTTTTGAGGCGGCCCCGCCTGTGGCCCCCCCGACCGATAGACTGATCGAGGTCCAGAGCGCATTCGATTGCGCGATTGCGGGTGTGGCACTGTTGGCTCCCTCGCCCTCGCTGCGCTCGTTCGCGCGCTTGGTGGTCGCAGCTTCCGTTGTGAGCCACATGGCGCTGTGCACGCAGGCTGCGCCCCTGCTGGGCGCCCCCAGGAGGGTCGCTGTGACTCGAGCAGTGGCGCCTGTGCCCCTGCGCGCCCGCGCGCCGCTCTCCGCAGCTCGCCAGGTGCGGCTGCCGCACGTGGCGCACGCGGCGCGCAGCCGCAGCCTCACAGGGCTGCGCACCCACAGGCTAAGCCTCGTGTGGTCCTCGCTCGCGCCGCCGTCTCCGCGCCCGCCACGGACGCCTCCACGGTATTCTCGCAGCTGGTGAAGCGTCTGAAGCTGTTCGCCGCCAACGTGGCGATAGATTGGGCGCAGGACAAGGAGGGCATTCTGCGGCTTGCCGACAACTTCCCGCCCAACGTGCGCACCACCTTCCGCGACCTGTTCACCTGCTACGTGGAGCAAGTGACGCTGGGCACCGGCAACGCCGCGGAGGCGGAGGCGCGCAGCGTGGCGATCTTTAAGGACATGATCCGCACGTACGCTCAGCAGCTGTCGGACCCCTACGAGTTCCCCAGCTACCACCTAGCGCTACGCGAGCCCTTCGACTACTACGCGTTGGGCAACGCGTACGTGGGCGCGCTGGTGGACTGGCAGCGCAGCGTGCTGTGCCACCCGGCGCGCTTCAATGCTGTGCAGGCGCAGCTGGCGGCGGGCGAAAACGTGGTGCTGCTGGCCAACCACCAGAGCGAGGCTGACGCAGCCTTCATCCCGCTGCTCACCCAGGCCAGCCATCCGGGGCTGGGTGAGCAGGTCATCTACGTGGCTGGCGACCGCGTTGTGACGGACCTCATGGCCAAGCCCTTCAGCATGGGCCGCAACCTGCTGTGCGTGCACAGCAAGAAGCACATCGACGACGAGCCCGCCCTGAAGCCCGCCAAGCAGCGCCAGAATCTGCGCACGCTCAAGGAGATGGAGCGCCTGCTCAAGGAGGGCGGCAAGCTGCTCTGGATCGCGCCCGCTGGCGGCCGCGACCGCTGCCGCGACGGCGTGCTGGCGCCGGACGCCTTCGACGCGGGCGCTGTGGAGATGGTGCGCCGCCTGGGTACCAAGAAGGGCAGCGCGCGCACCCACTACTACCCCTTCGCAATGGCCACCTACAACGTCATGCCCCCCCCGGAAAAGCTGGAGAAGAGCCTGGGCGAGAAGCGAGAGGTGCGCTTCACGGGCGTCGGCCTCTCGCTGGGCGCCGAGGTTGACGTCTCGGACGCGGGAGACTGGGCGAAGGGACTGGGCGCGGAGGCGACGGCGGAGGAGCGACAGGCGGCGCTGGCACTGGCTGTGCACGCGTCCGTGAGCAAAGAGTTTCAGGACATCCAGGGCTGCATGGGCACCGGCGCACCCTTCCCGCTGCCGCCTCAGGGCGCACGACCCTGGCTGCAGTGATGACCGCTTACGCGTGTAGTGGAGAGTATGTTTTGTAGCGGCATTGCTCCATCCAGGAGCTGCCTCGCCATGCGCCCTTTCCCCACCCCACCAGCCCACCAAAACTGTCCGCAAAATCGAATTCTGACTTTCTGAGACTTCGTGACTTCCCCACCTCCGTTACTACTGCTGCCAACCTGCCCATCGCTTCCTGCACTCTTCGCTGCTTGCGTCTGCTGCCCGGCGAGCCAGACCTTGCTTGCCTTGCCTTCCCGGCGAAGATGGTGCGTTTACTCTCACGTTGCCTACTCTGTGCGCGCTGTGCATCGTGCCTGTTGCCTCTCACGATTTCTATGCGCAGGCGCGGAATCAGGAAAAGTCCAACGTGCGTGCCACGCGCACGCAGCGCGCAGGGCGGCTCGCAGCAGGCCAGAACGCGCGTACGGCGGCCGGCAGGGCTGCAGAGCAGCGCCTGAGGCCGCAGGAGTGTAACCCTACTGACGCGAGCGCCGTAGTCCATGCTGAACCGCTTCCTCTCCAGCAAGTTAGACAAGGAGTCCGGAGGGCGCAAGTCGCGGCCGTTCATGTCGTCTCAGTGCCGTGACCTGAACGAGGCTGACAAGTGGCGCTCCGAGATCCTGCGCGACATAGGCAAGAAGGTGATGGACATTCAGAACGCGGGGCTGGGCGAGCACCGGCTGCGGGACCTGAACGACGAGATCAACAAGCTGATACGGGAGAAGGGGCACTGGGAGGCGCGCATCGTGGCGTTGGGCGGCCCAAACTACGCGCGCGGTGCCCCTCGCGTGGCCGATGGGGAGGTTGGGGCCAGCACCGGCGGCCGCGGCGGCTATCGCTACTTCGGAGCCGCCAAGCTGCTTCCGGGCGTGAAGGAGCTGTTCGAGAAGCCACAGCCGCGCACAGTGCGGCGCACGCGGCAGCAGTTGTACCAGTCCATCGACGCCGAGTACTACGGCTTCAGGGACGAGGAGGACGGGGTGCTGGAGCGGGTGGAGGCGCAGGCGGAGGCGCGGCTACGCGAGCAGGCGCGAGCGCGCTGGAGCCTGGAGCAACAGGAGCGCGCACAGGCGGCTGGCCTGCCGGGCGCGTCGCAGCCCCTAGCGCAGGCCGGGGCGGCGGAGCCGATGGGCTGGGAGGCGGCCAGCGCCTACTTTGTGGCGCACGTGCCGCTGCCCGACGCCGCGTCCATCGAGGCGTTGGTGGTGGCCAAGAAGAAGCGCGAGCTACTCTCAAAGTACGCCAGCGCGGAGCTGCAGGCGCAGGAGGCGCAGGCCAAGGCGCTGCTGGGAGTGCGGCTTGGGTGAAGAAGCGAGTGTGTATGGACTGACGTGTGCGCCTGTTTGTCATGGCAGTCTGTGCCCGCCTCGGCCACCCTCGCGCTCACTCCCTGCCGAGCAGCAGCGAGAAGGGGCGCTCGCCCTTCCTGAAGTCCGCGCGCAGGGCGAGCCAGCGCAGCGCCTCCTCCCGGCGCACCGCCAGGCCCAGCCCCTCGCCGTTCACCAGCCCTGCCAGCGCAGCCGTGGGCGCCACAGTGAGGCTGGCCAGCGCGCCCAGCTCCGCCAGCCTGCGCTGCGGCGCCGCCAGCGGGGGCAGCCCCCAGAGGCCCAGCAGCTGCGCAAACTCGGCCACGTCGCGCTTGAGGCGCAGGCCGCCCTGGGGCGAGAAGCGGAAGGAGCCCCAGTGCACCTCCGCCGCCGCAACCAGACGCTCCGCCAGCGCAGCCAGCAGCGCGGCCGCGTTGCGCCCGTCCAGCGCGGCGGCGGCGCCGTCGCGCACCAGCGCCAGCAGGGCGCAGGCGCGCAGGCAGGCCACGGTTGGGCGGTCAGCGGCCAGGCCCTCCAGCGCCGGCGGCGCCCCCCCGGCGGCGCCCACCGCCTTTGGCGCAAAGTCTGCGCGGCTCTGCTCCGCCGCCAGCACCCGCTCCAGCGCAGCGCCCGCCTGTGCCACAGCCGTGGCCAGCGTGCTGCTCAGCGCAGCCTCCACGAAGGCGCCAGCCTGGCGCGCGCTGTCTGCCGCGGTGGCGCGCGCCCCCGCGTCGCCCGCCAGCAGCGGCGCCGCGCAGTCGGCCAGGTGGGTTCTGAGGGCGGCCATGACGGCGCAGGCGGCGCCAGCCTCCTGCACCAGAGACCCGCAGCCCTCCGCGACAGCCGCAGCCGCGGGCGTGGCCGCGCCGTGCGCCCGGCAGCGCAGCGCGGCCGCGGCACACGCGCCGTCCAGCCCCGCGCGCACCTGGCGGATGAGCTCCACGCACAGAGCGTGCACTAGCGCGGCTGTTGCCGCCGCGCGCGGCCGCGGGGCGCGCAGCAGCAGCGCCGTGCGTGCCAGGGCGTCGCCCGCACGCGCCAGCCGCGCCTGCGCGCCGGGGCAGCCGAAGGGGTCCGCCTCGCCCAGGGCGCGCTGGCAGGCCATCTCAGCCTCCAAGTACCCCTCCCTCCACCCCCCAAACAGCTCCTCCACCGCGCCGCGCGCCTCCAGCCCGCCGGGCAGCTGCTGCAGGCGGTCAGCCAGCTCCGCGGTGCGCTCGTAGGCGCCGGCGAGCAGCAGCAGGCGTGCCAGGCGCGAGGCTGCGGGCGCCTCCGCGCCCCACTCCGCCCGCTCCAGCGCGCCCTCCAGCGCGCCGCGCACGCGCTGCTCCAGCAGGCGGCGCACCAGCGTGGCCATCACGGCTGCGGGGGCGGGGAAGACGGCCTGCACGGTCCCAGCCTCCTCGCGCGCGCCGCGCAGCAGCTCCTTGAACTGCGCGCCCAGGCGGCGCACCGCGGCGGCAGCGACGGCGCACGCCTCCGCTTCGCTGGCTGGCGGCGGGGCGGCCTCACCCCCGCCCTCCCCGCCCTCCCCGTCCAGGCCCAGCTGCAGGAACATGGGCCGCGTGGCCACGAAGCGCGCAACCAGGGAGGCGCCGCCGTTGAAGCGCGTCAGCACCTGCGCCGCGGCGGCCATGGCCTGCGTGTCACGCGCGGCGCCGGCTGCGTCGAAGCGAGCCACCAGCCGGTTCTCCAGCCCGTTGGCGAAGCTCTGCAGCCGCACCAGCGCGCGCGCGCAGCCCGACAGTCCCGCGCCGGCGCCAGCTTCCGCGAGCGCCAACAGTCGCTGCGTCAGTGCCGCAGCCTCTGCTAGCCGCGCCTCCTCGCTGAACAGCGGGCCTAGCCGCGGCTCCCCGTCCGTGTCGAACAGCGCCAGCGCGGAGATGAGGTCCACAGCCTCCTCAGCGCGCGCACGCGACGCGTCCACCGCCGACAGCCGGTCGCCGGTGTGCGCAGCCGTGCGGCCCACGCGCGCCACGCGGTTGTCCAGCACGCCGAACTGCGCCAACAGCGCCTCTGCCGAGGCGCTCAAGTCCGCCACCGCAGCCTGGCCAGGCAGGGGGGAGCTTCAGTCAGTCGCGTCCACCGTGCGCAGCGAGAGGGCACTGCGCACCACGTGCGCCTCCTCCTCCTCAGCAGCCTGCGCTACCAGCTCGGCTGTGCGCGCCTCCGCCTGCTGCTCGTGCAGCGCGAGCTCGTCGCGCAGCCTGGCGGGGCCCTCAGCAACTCAAACCAGGGCGCAAGCACGCAAACGCACTGCTGCAGACGCTCCGCCAGCACGTCCAGGTGCTCGAACACGCGCGTCTCTGCACACTCTGAGCCTCCCGCCTCCTCCAGCAGGCGGCGCACAACGCCGGAGAGCCAGGCGTCCACATCAGTGGCCGAGTCCTGGTGCGCACACAGCGCTCAGACAACAACAGGCAGCGCTGCCCTGGGGCCAAGAACAAAGGACGCGCCTGGAAAGCGGCCTCGTGCTCCCAGACCGCCTCTGGTCGGGAGACAGGCGCTGCCTCCTCCTCGCGGCGCCGGCTCGCCTTCCTGCTCGGCTTCATCTCATGTCGCACACAGCGAGTGATACAGCAATGCGGAGGGCGAGCAGGGCGAGAATACTGTTCGTCATACTGTAAAACTGTTCGACGCTTCGGCAGGGGACCGCTTCGACCGCCGCGTCGACGACGGTGATGCGGATGCGAAGTCCGCATGTGCTCTCTGGTGCCCGCCTCGCATTCTCTGTTGTCTCGCAGTCGTCGCCAGTCAGGCGCGCGTGCGCGATGCGATACGTGGTGGTCGGCTCCGGCGTGGCAGGCGAGGCTT
>Ga0208951_1000612_pt1 | contig 16352 bp, 17 predicted proteins | sample GreLakmeMI27MSRF_FD_187702 | JGI IMG/M metagenome (GOLD analysis project Ga0208951, IMG submission 187702) | Freshwater lentic microbial communities from great Laurentian Lakes, MI, USA - Great Lakes metaG MI27MSRF (SPAdes) | ecosystem: Environmental > Aquatic > Freshwater > Lake | place: Great... | reverse complement strand
TTGCAGAGCTGCCGGGCGCACCGGTGACAGACGGCACCGCCACTGCGTGAAAGACTTTAAAGTCTTTAAAGACTTTCAATATATTCAAAGTCTTTGCGAGTTTTTCCAAAGTCTCGCGAGACAATCAGATTCCTGAGCAGGGGCAGGGGCAGTCTCTCAGAGACTTGGAAGAGTGCACGCACGACAATCGACAACTGGGATGGCAAATATACGTTTTGAGCTCCAAGTAAGCGTATAATAAGCGCGATGGACGGCACTCGGACTATAAGGCGTCGTAAGCGAGTAAGCGGCTGCGGCTTGCGCGCTCTTCCTTCTCCGCCGCGCTCGTGGCGGCCGCCTCGTCAGCTCGCGATGCGCACCTGGGCAGCGTCCTTCACGCAGGCGGCTGAGGCGGGCTGGCATCTGGCATGGCGCGGCGCTGGGCGCCACTGCTGGCACTTATCACGCACGTCGCTAGGGCGGCGCACGGCACAAATAGGCCTATAATAAGCCAGTTTCAGCTCTCAAGAATGTAAGGGGTAAGGCTTATTTGCCAACCCAGATCGACAAAGGACGAACGACGAAGAAGAAGATGGACGAAGCGGCGCCCCGCGCGCTTGAGTGAGAGAAAGCGCCCATGAGCAGCGGTGGGCCGGGGACACAAAAATGACAGCGACGGTGTGAATGAAGTGAATCTGTGAAACTGTGTGTGTAGACCGCGAAGACCGAGCCTAGGACAGCTGGCCGCAGTCGGCGATGACCACCGGCTGCGAGGTCTTGCCGCTCTGGGAGCCGACAGCCTCGATGCGCTTCACCACATCCAGGCCCTTGGTCACCTCTGGAAAAGGAACGAGTGGGGGCGAGTGAGCTGAGGGCAGGCGGCACAGAGCTAGAGGGGCACGCACGGCCGAAGACCACGTGCTTGCCGTCCAGCCACGCGGTGGTGACGGTGCACAGGAAGAACTGGCTGCCATTGGTGCCCTGCACAAAAGAGAGGCGTCAATCACAACAAGTGTGCTGTGATGTGTGCAGCGGCCACGCACCGGCCCGGCGTTGGCCATGCTCAGCACGCCCGCGCCCGTGTGCTTGAGGATGAAGTTCTCATCTGGCATGGCAAGCGCTTCAACACTTCGTGCACCGTCGCCTCACTCGCCTCGCGCGCACGCACCAGCGAACTTGGCGCCGTAGATGGACTCGCCGCCGGTGCCGTTGCCAGCCGTGAAGTCGCCGCCCTGGCACATGAACTGCTGGATCACGCGGTGGAAGGCGGAGCCCTTGAAGTGCAGGGGCTTGCCGCTCTTGCCCATGCCCTTCTCGCCTGCGAGTGGTGAGGGAGCGGAGTTGTCAGAATTCCAAGGCGGTACCTCGCCACGCAAGCCTTGCAAGCACACAAGGCGCATCACGCGTGAGGGTGCAGCCGGACACGCACCGGTGCACAGGCAGCGGAAGTTCTCCGCGGTCTGCAGACGCGGGGAGACGGAGGATCAGCACGGGAAAGGTGCGTCGGGACGCGTGCCAGGGAGGTGCCGGACCCATCCGGCACAGGGGAGACGGTTGTTGCGTCGCCGCCCTGTTGCGTCGCCTCGCGCGCGAGTGGCGCCGCGCACCTTGGGCACCACGTCGGCGCGCAGCTCCATCTCGATGCGGCTGGCGATGCGGCAGCGGGTGCGGAGTGTAAGAGGCGCGGACTCAACGGACTCCTCTCCTTCCGACACGCCCACGCGCGCGCAGCCTGCGCGCACAAGCACGCACCCGGCAGGCTGGCCGCCGATGGTCATGTCGAAGAAGACTGCGCGCAGAGAAGGGGCGTGCGCGAGGAGGGTGAGCGCCAGAAGCGGTGCGCTCGCAACCGCTGCGCTCCACGCAGGCCAGACGTACCAACGGGGTTAGGCATGGTGAGTGAGTGAGTGAATGAGAAGGCGGGGGTGGTGGCAAAGAGATCCTTCGTCCGACATACAGGGGAGGCCCAGGACTAAGAAACTCCGCCAGCAAGAAACGAGTAAGCCTCCGTGCGCCCGCGCAGAGAGCCTGCTTTTAAGAAACGGAGCCTCGCGCCATGACCGCGTGCCACGGCAGAAATAAGAAACTTACACGCGCATCATCCCGTCCGAGCACCCAACGCCCCCCCTGCGCCTGCAACGGAGCGCGGCGGCGGCGGAATGCGCGGTAGCACGCCCTTCAGGACCGCAAACCACGCGTCGGGCAGGCAGGGCAGCTTCATACGCGCCGGAGGCGCGAAGCAAAATTAAGAAATCGCTAAGAAAGGAGAGGCTCCGCGCAGCCCAGGCGCCCGCTCGGCGACAAGAAAGGGAGTCTCGACGGGCCTCGGAGCGCCGGTGGTTTTAAGAAACGGAGACACTCGGCCGAGATGGACCGTTTCTTAGTCCTGGGCCTCCCCTGTAACGACAATTCGACAATCGACCAAAAACAAGCAAGCGACGCCGCGTGCCGCCGGCAGGCGCGCGGCATATGCTGCGCCCACCGCCATCGACACCAAAACCAACTACACACTAAACACTCTAGCTCTATCCGTCGTCCGTTGAGAGGCGCTATGTCATGCGGTCGCCCCAGTTTGGCGAGCCCACTATGTCCAGCGAGGTGCCCATCATGAAGTCGCCCCCTGGCCCCAGAGAGCGCGGGAAGGCTGCCGTCTGCCCCATGGAGCCGAAGCTCATGAGGGGCTCGCCCTGCGCGCCCGCGTGGGCTGTCGAGTCCATGAAGGCGCCCATGCCGGTTGCGTCCATCAGCGACCCGTAGCTCCCCTTGAAGCTGCTCAGACCCGCGGGCGCGGCGGCGGCGGGGACTTGCGCAGCCTCGCCGGCGGCGCGGCGCGGGATGCTGATGCCGGGCACGCCCTCCGTGCCCACTTCGGGGGTGGGCGGGGGAGGGGCGCGGCTCTGCTGCATCTGCTGCTGCCGACTGGTGCCCGCCAGCTGCGGCGGCGGCGCGGCTGGCTGCGGTCTGCCCGGCAGCGGCGGCAGGTGCACCACGCAAGCCTGGCCGGGCTGGGAGGGGAACTCGATGGTCTGCGCGGGCGAGCAGATGAGCGGGTAAGCGGCAGCATGCGCACCAGGGCCCCATCACGCAGGGCGAGCACGCACCGGCTGCGGCTGTGATGCGTCGAAGGCGAAGTTGGTGCGAGCGGTGGGTCCGCGGATGGCGCGCGCTGCTGCGTCGTAGGCGCGTGCAGCCTCCTCCGCGGTGTCGAAGGTGCCCAGCCACAGCCGCGCGCCGCGATTGGGGTCGCGGATCTCGGCCGCCCAGCTGCAGGGTGGGGCGGAGGCGAGAGTCAGCGCTCAGCGCACGCTGTCGCCCCGGGCATCGCGACGCGCCTGCCCCAGGGCCGCTGGCGCACGCCACGGTAAGTTGACGAGCAGCCCTTCTTGTTCTTGTCCTCCGTCACGGCGGCCAGGGGGGCGCGCTGGGGCACCTGTGACGCTGCCAGCCGCTGTGCAGCGCTGCTGTGCGACCCGCCGCCGCCGCGCGGATGGCGCGAGGGCGTCGTTGCCACAGGAGCCGCCTGTGTAGGCACCTGGGCGTGCGAGTGGGGCCTCATAAGTGGGCAGCACCACGACTGGCGCACGGCCCTCTCCGCTGGCCGTCCCGGCCGGGCTGCCTCGCAGGGCTGCCTCGCCGTGCTCGTACTACACCGATGCTCGCAAAGGAGGGCCGGAGAGCGAGCGTGGCCCTCAGCGCACCTGGAGGGGATTGAAGCCGAAAGAGCTCGGCGAGCTGCTCAGCGCCGAAAGTCGCGGCACGGCCGTGCTCACGCTCGCCGCCGGCTCGCTGGCGTAGAGGCTTGCGCCGAGGGCGTGCGGGGCGTCCAGAGGCGGCGTGGACTGCCGGGAGGGACGCGTGAGTTGGCATGAGTCAAGGTGCAACCGACTCGCTCCCGGCAGCCGCCCGGCGCGCACGGCTGGCCAGCGCGCGCGCGGGCGCGGCCGGTTGGCAGAATGGAGCTCGGGCACGCGCGCACGGGGACGCTGGCGCAGGGCATGTGTGTGGCAGCGACGCAGAACGTACCGCAAGCGCGTCCTCGTTGAGTTCCATGCTCTCCAGCCCGGGCATCTGGAAGCCTCCGTAGTCGGGGCTGCTTGACAGCGCCGCCGTACGCTCCCCGCCCGCCAGCGTGGGCAAAGGCTCGCCGCTGACGCACACTGCGCCGCCTCGGAACGGCATGAACGCGCGCCCGTCCGCCATGGCACGTGCGCAGGCTTTCAGGCGAGAGGTGCGGGCTCGGACGAGAATAACTGGCAGGCGCGAAGGAGGCGCGAGTATTTGAACGTTTTGGTAGAACGTAGAAGTAAGAACCAGAGAACGGAAGAACGCTAGGTTGCAGCCGTCCAGGGCGACTCACATTTCGCGCAGCCAGGGCAGCATGGCGGGAGACCAGTCCACGATTCCCTCGCTGCCGAACCAGAGCTTGATCTCGCGCTCCCCAGACTCCACAGCATCGCTGCCATGGATCACATTGCGCCCAACCTCCACCGCCAGGTCGCCGCGGATGGTGCCCGGCTCAGCCTCTAGCGGGTTGGTGGCGCCAATCAGCTTGCGCGCAGACTTGACCACGCCAGGACCCTCCCAAATCTGGCAACACGCCACGTGTCAGACACGTGACGCGCTGCAGCGGAGCCGGACGCAGGGAGGGAGTGTGGAGTGCGTCGCAGCACACTCTGCAGCCGCACCATTGCCACCACGGGGCCGGAGCAGATGTAGGCTACCAAGTCCTTGAAGAAGGGCTTGGCGCTCAGGTCCTGAGTGCATAGCGGCGGGGGCGGGCGTGAGAGGCCAGGCCGGCGCGTCGCCGCCTCAGCTGGCGCACGGAGCAGCGCGTGCCTTGTAGTGCTCCTCTGCCAGCGACTTGGGGCACTGGAAGAGCTTGAGGCCCTTCAGCACGAATCCCTTGCTCTCAAAGCGAGAGATCACATTGCCCACCACGCCGCGCTGCACGCCGTCCGGCTTAATCATCACGTACGTGCGCTCCGTATCGAAGCGCGCCATGGCGCTGGGGGGCGCCGCAGCAACGCGCACGCGGACAGCGTGGCTGCGTGGGCAGCACGTCAGAGTCCGTGTGGCGCTCACAGCAGAGCTCGCGCACCTGCTGCGCGCGGAGAGCGCGCCGCAGCGGCCAAAGGCGGGGCTGCTGGCAGCACGCAGGCTGCGGCCGGGAGCGGCGGCCGGGAGGGCGGCGGCAGCGGCGGCGCGGCGTAGAGCGGAGCAGCGCACGGCGGAAGTGGGCACGCTGGTGGCATGGGCGGTCGCCATGTTTGCACACGCAACAGGAAATGCGGAGCAGATTACAGAGAGCCAAAACGCTGTTCTATTTTCGACAGTCGGTCGAACAACAGCACGTCAGACAGACAAGTCGCACTGCTGTTTTTCGGTCGGTGTTCGTCGGGTGGTGTTCGCACTCACGCACCGGCACCAACTCAGCACCCTCCGCCGTCTGCGCGGCTCCCATGGCAAGCTGGGCTGACGACAGCGAGAGCCCAGTGAGAGCTCCTGGTGAGAAGGTGGACAAGAAGGCGGTGCCAGCCACGCGCCACTTGCGAGCGGGTGTGGGTGCGCCGCGCTCAGCGCCTGGCCTGCAGCAGACGGCGGGCGCGAGCAGGCGGTACGCGCTGCCTTTGCTGTGCGTATGAGGCCGGATTGACACCGCTTCCACTTGACAGCTCAAGGAACACGCAGGCGCACGAGGAGTCGTCGGCTGGAGGTCCCGACTTCGGCATGGAGGTGGACTGGCGACTGTCGCGCGTGCGTCAGGAGGACCTGCCACCGTCCCGCGCCCGCGCCACCACCAGTTCCCGAGAACCACCGCGACGAGTCGTCACCGCTACCGCAGAACTGCCTGCCAGCCTGGCGGCCCGGCTGGTGCTGCCCGGGCTTCCGAAAGCGCCGTCGCCTGGTCAGCAGCGTGACGAGGAGACGCGGGAAGGGCAGCAGCGGCGGGTTCAGAGGGGAGAGGCCTCATGTGACCTGCGCGTGGTGCTGAACTCTCGGGAGGGACCAGCGGAGCCGCGGCCCAAGGCGTCGTTGGTGGTGAGCGTCCAGTCGGACGGCCACGGAGGCGCTGTGAGGAAGGTCACGGGTGCAGCCGCCTCGGCGCAGTGGCTCTACCGGGACCCCAAGAGGGCGGAGCGTGGCCCGAACACCACCGCCCAGCTGCTGAGCTGGTACCGGGCTGGGTTCTACCAGAGCACGCTGCCCGTGCAGCGCGTGGGCGGCGAGGGGGCGTGGACCACGCTGGGAGATGCGCTGTTGGCGCCCGGACACCTGCACCCCTCTCCCACGCCCAAGCCTCTGCCCAAGCCTCTGACGCAGGCGCGCTCCGAGGCGACGGCGCTGTGCGTGCAGCCGGAGCCGCCCGCAGCCGCAGTCGCCGTGCCGCCAGCGCCTGCCGTCGGGGAGCCCACGACCGCGGTGGAGGCGGTTGATGCACTGGAGGCCGAGGCGGCCGATGCCGAGGAGGCTGCCATTGGGTGGGACGCAGCGGCGGTGCAGAATGCGCATCGCTTGTTTGGTGCGCCGCCCCGCACCTCCTTCTGGCCAGCGGATGCACTGTGCTCACTCCGCGTGTCTGCTCAGGCAATGAGGCGCAGCTGTGGATCTACCGCGACACGTCTGGCGACACGCAGGGCCCTTTTGGCAGCAGAGACATGCTGGCCTGGCTGCTGGTGCGCCCACCTTGCTCTCAGCGCGCATCGTTGGGCTGTTCATTGACGTTGTCTCCAGGCTGGCTATTTGCACAGCCACGAGCTCCCAGTGGCGGATGCCACTGCGGGCACTCCTCAGGCGGGGGCGTTCAGGCCATTGGCGGACTGGCTGGGCAGTCAGTGACTCTGTTCGGCTGTTGGCTGTTCGCGTGTTCGGCTCATCAACATTCTTTTGTCCTCGCCTGCTCTGTGCCGCCGCGTTTGTGCTTGCTCGCCTGGCTCCAGCAGGCTTGCGTCAATGGCTGTGGCTGAGGGCGAGGCCGCCGACGGCGGTCGTGCGTATGCAGAGCGCGCGCAGGTTGAGCGTTTTCTGCGCGCCGCCGCCGAGGGGGACGAGGCCGAGCTGCGTCTGGCCGGCTCGGTGTTGGACGGCAAGGCGAGCCTGTGCGCAGTGGCGAGCAGCACCAAGGACGCGCTTGGGCGTACGGCTCTGCACTTCGCAGCGCTGCGCGACCAGGCGTCGCTGTGCGCGCTGCTGGTGGGCCTGGGCGTGGCCGTGGACGCGCGCGATGAGGCGGGCGACAGCGCGCTGGCCCTCGCCTGTCGCTCGGGTGCACACCTGGCAGGCGCGCAGCTGCTGGCGCTGGGCGCCGACGCGCGCGCGCGCGGCGCGGGCGACGCTGAGCCGCTGCACCACGCGGCTGGCGCCGGGAGCGAGGCGCTGGTGCGGGCGCTGCTGGCACAGGGGGCGTGCCCAGCCGCAGCCTCCCCCTCCGGCCCGCCCCTGCTCTGGGCCGCCGCCGGCGCGCACCACGCCTGCCTGACCGCGCTGCTGGGCGCGGGCGCGGACTGCGACGCGGTGTCGCCGGATGGGGTGCCGGCGCTGGTGCTGCTGGCGGCGCAGGGCCACTCCCCCGCAGCCGCAGCCTGCGCCCGCGCGCTGCTCGCCGCCGGGGCCTCCGCGGACGCGCGCGCGGCGCTGATGGACGACGCGACGGCGCTGCACGTGTGCTGCGACACGGGCGCGGGTGAGCTAGCGCGGCTCCTGTTGGAGGCTGGAGCAGACTCAGATGCACGCGAGGCGCACGGCTGCACGCCCATCATGCTCGCCGCCGCCGCGCAAGACGAGGCGATGACCGAGCTGCTGCTGCGCGCGTGCACGCCGGACGCGCGGGTGGTGCCGTGGGAGACTGCGAGGGTGCTGGCTGCAGCCAAGGCTGGCCTCTTTGCGCACGCCGACGCGCCCTGCACCGCCGTCGTCGCTGCCGCCGTCGCGCCGCCCGCGCCCGACGGGCACGCTCCGCTCGCGGCTGCGCCCGCGCATCCGGCTGTCAGCGCGGAGGCGCTGGCGCTGTCAGCCGCCGCCAAGGCGTTGGGCGACGCAGCCTTCGGGCGCGGCGAGCACGCCGCCGCGCGACAGCACTACAGCAGCGCGCTGCAGCACGATCCGCACAGCGCGCAGCTGCTGGCCAACCGCAGCGTGGCGGCGCTGAGGGCTGGCGACGCGGCTGCTGCGGTGGTGGACGCGCGTCTCGCGCGCCTCCTGCGCCCCGACTGGCCCAAGGCCGCATTCCGCCTGGGCAGCGCGCTGCACGCGCAGGGGCTGTTCGAGGAGGCTGCGCAGACGCTGTTTGAGGGCGTGCAGCTCGAGCCCGCCAACACGGAGCTCGCGCGCGCATTCAGGCTCGCCGTCGAGGCTGGGCGCGCGCAGTTCCAGGAGCAGCAGCGGCAGAATGGAGGCGCGTGAACGCAGAATGCAGCGCAGTGTGCTGTTGGCTGTGGTGTGGCGTCAGTCGGTGCTCGCACGGTGCTTCACCGCCTTGGCGCGCGCCTCTATTTTGCCCTCCTTGGAGATCACGCCCCCGCCCATGACAGGTATAGCGGGGGTGGAGAGTGAGCAAAGGAGCGAGGAGGGGCCCTGGAGCCGCCACATCAGCTCTTCTGTGCAACCCAGCGCAGGAGTCCCGCAGCGCCGCCCCGTGTGCACCCTACACCTTCCGGACACGTTGCACCCGGGCCCAGCACCACCGCGTGCATGTCTGCCCAAAGTTCTGGAGACGTCAAAGAATTCACACGAGGTGCTGCTACTTGTCCCTGCCTATGTACATGTCCTGTTTCCTCCTTACCGCTTGGGTTGCGTGGCCGTTGCGGCGTCCACTCGTGCCCACGCAGCCGCCTCCGCCTCTGCTGCCTCGAGGCATAGCGCTGCGTCTGCGTTGCACAGCTCGTCGAGCATCATGGCTTGCATGCTGATGTCGTCACCCTCCGAGAGACGCCGGCGCTGCTGCGCGCAGTCCACTTGCGCCCAGGCGGCCTCCTCGGCGTCGTGCGCCTCAGACAGTTTGCGTGCCATCTCCTCCGCGTGCGCGCGCTCCTCGGCCACTACCTCGCCCTCGTCGTTCACAACACGGTGCAGGCGCGTGAGAACCTCCTGCGCGCCCAGGGCCGCCAGGCGGCGGATGTTCTGTGGGTGTGGAACTCTAGTCAGCATCCGACGAGACAGAAGCTCATCCGCCTCTATGCAGCGTGCCACAGACGTCCAGGCCGCAGGCAAGGCGCAGCCGAGCCGAACGGCCGCGCGGGCAGGGAAGGCGGCTGGCGCCGCGCCCAGGGCGCAGGCAGCGGCGCGCTGACTCAACATGCTCTCAGTCGCCCAGCGCACCTCATAGGCGGACGCCTGCGCTTCAGGGGCCTCGTGCGCGCGGGTCATCACACCCAGGCGCGTGCGGCGCGTGGAGAGCGCGGCGGCGGAGGGCGCGGGGCCGAGCCAGCGCCCTCGTGGCACCGCCAGTGTATCTACGCAACGCGGGGAGCTGCTCGCGCGCGGCGCGACAAGGCTCAGGCAGCAGACGCTCTCCAACATGGTGGCCGAGAGCCGTGATACGATACAACGCGGCAAGGAGGGCGCTGAGCGGAGGGCGACGAGGGCCCTCGCTCGCTCGGACGGGTGGCCCCGCCTACGCGGGTGCCAGGCAACCGCCGCCACCCCGCCACCACCACCACGCCGCCAGAGTACGCCATCTAGCCGCCCTCGCCCTTTCTGCCCTCGGCTCACAGGCGCAGCGGAGCGTATGAGCGCCCTTCCTGACTCTGCGCCCGCGCCTGTTATGTCTGATGCTGACCGTAGCTTGCGCATGGGCGCCGACCCACGCCACTTGAATCTGGCGCAGGCGCGTCATGCGTGCGATAGCGGGAGAGAAGTCGCGAGCACTGACCTCTCCTTTCAGCTGCGGTCCCGCGCGCTCGCGCTGCACGCCAAACTGGACGACTTCCACCGCCGCCTGGCCAGCACGCCCTGCGACTCTGTCAGCTGGGCTGAGGTGGTGTCCATGTTCGGCGTGCTGAACGCGCAGGTGGCGTCGCTGGCTGGGGAGCTGCGCCCCGCGTGCAAGCACTACGTGCTGCACCCGCAGGCGGCCACGCTGGCCAGCGCGACGCCCTGGTGGCGCGAGAGCGCGCTGCCAGCAATGCACAGCGTGCGGTTGGAGCCGGCGCTGGAGGCTGAGGAGGCCGAGCTGTGCAGCCGACAAGCGCGCGAGGCGCCGCCTGCTCACTCCGCAGCCTTCGCCCTGGACGCGCTGCAGCAGCGCGTGGAGGCGCACAACAAGCAGCTGCGCGCGGCGCTGGAGTTGTTGCAACAGAGGCGGGGCGAGCAGGCGAGGGAGCGGGGGCGCTCGCAGGCGCACCAAAAGCAGGACTGGCCCGCGCCCGCAGACGCGGCGCGACTGCTCGCGGCTGCCCAGTTCGGCGAGGGGCTGCGCAAGAAGCGGTGACGTGAGCGCTTTCGACCATCAGTGCATCTGCAAACTAACGAACGGTGTCGTGTGTTGGTGCCCCCCACCCCTGGTTGCCCTCCCTCACACGATGCTGGGCAGGCGCATGACCGCGTCTCCGGCGGCGATGGATTTGATGTAGTGGTAGCAGAAGTTGGCCAGGATGAGCGTCTGCACCAGCTCCGACAGCAGCACCATGACCGGCCACAGCCCCGAGCCCAGCGCGGTGAAGATGAAAGAGTTGTCGTCGAAGAGCTGCAGTATCCAGTGGGCGCAGGAGAAGAAGCGCGCCAGGCCCAGCGCAAAGACGTAGTTGGCAGTGAATCGCTCCACCAGGCGCTCCTTCTGCAGCATGCGCAGCTGCGGCAGCACGCTGATGGCCTCCAGGTACACGCACAGCGCCCACAGCACGCGATTGAGCAGCCAGTGCTTAGTGCTCGGATGAGCTACCAGCGCCAACAGCGTGCACCCGCCCAGCTGCAAAGGGCGCAGTCAGCGCGCGACAACAAAGCGGGCGCCACGGAGGGACGCACGATGAGCTCCACGCGCGTGCTGTCTCTCCGAGCGTTGTAGCTCCGCGACAGCTTTGTGCGCATCAGGAACAGAACCCAACCCGTAGCCACCAGCGTCAGCAGGTCCAGCAGCGTGTGCACATCATACTCCATCATGAAGCTGCGCACAGTGCGTCAGCGACAAGGCTTTGCAGGGGGGTCGCCGTGCGCCGCGCCTGCAGTACAGCCGGATTCCCAGAAAGATTGCCGTCAGCTCCTGGCTCTTCAGCGAGATGCCTGTGAGACACGCGTGCGAGCGGGCGCGTGAGCCACCACCGTTCGGGCGGGCGGGCAGGAGGGGCCCGGCGGGGGAACCCTAGTAGCGGGGGAGTTTGAGGACGCACCCTCGCAGCTCTCAACGTGCATCAGCTTGTACAGCAGGAAGCCGATGCCTGAGAAGTGCGCAATCTCGGCCAGGACAAACAGGTTGTCGTGGTCACTGACCAGCAGCTTGAGCAGCATCAACGTCTGATGGCAGCAAACGAGCGAGCCGCCTGAGCAACGCGGCACCAGCGCGTGGCGGCGTGCAAGCGTTGGCAGGCGAGCGCCGCGTCGTGGCCTAGCGCAGCTCAGGTTGTGGGTGCTCGAGGCAGCGCGAGGCAACGCACCAGCAGTGCGGACACGCAGCCGGCTGCAACCTTGCTGCTCAGCGCCAGCGACTTCCAGGTCTTTTTGCCCTGTGCAATCAGCGGCCCCAGCGCCTTTCCGCGCTTGTCCTCGTCAGTGCCCATGGTCCCCGCAGCCCGCACCGCCAGGGGTGAACCCAGTTGTGGCCAGCGGCGCAGAGCTAATACGGCGGACGGGTTTAGCGGAGGGGTCTCGCATCCTGGGCTTCGTCCGACCAAGGTCGCAAGTTTCGAGGGCTCGACTCAGTTTTGCTTTTTGGGCGTCGAGCTTCGACTTCCTTGTACCGCCTCGAGGCAGGCAGGTGCGCTGAAACGAGCACAGGAACATGACATCGCAGGGAAGCATCAACACGTTCGATTTGTCTGAGAGCTAAGGAAGAAAGGAACGCCTCACGGGAGGTTTTCTGCGAGCGAGCGCACGAGGTGCACGTTCGTGACTGCGTTCTGGCGCGCAACTTCCAGAGAGGCCAGCGCGCGGTCTTCCGTCACCGCCGTCTCTCCGTTCGCCTCCGCGACAGCAGGCCGAGTGAAGGACCACATGAGCTCGTCCTTCAGCACCGCGAAGCTTTGCGCGAAAAAACCCGCGGGCTTTTTCCGTCGGTCCACAGTGCGCACGTGCTCCAGTGGCGCGCCCGAGTCGTCGCACCAGCTCACGGTGCGCGCCAGGCGAGGCAACCCGCTGGCTGTGCCGAAGTCTATACAGGAACCGGAGCTGCGCCGCAGGCTCGGGGTGGGCGCCTGGGGAGGAAGCGAGGGAGCGGGCGGGTGAGGGAGGGAGGAGGAAGGTGCAACCACAGAAAGCGCTCCTAGACCGCAGACCCGCAGTCGCTGCAGTAGGACTGGGCGGGGCCGGGGCTCGGACCGCCCCGCTCCCATCCGGCAGCCTGAGCCCACCGTGCGCAGCCCTGCCACCGGGCGCGCCCAGGGCCGGCCGGGGCGCGCCGGGCGGGGCCGGGGTATCAAAAAGGACGCACCTCCTGGTCGCTCCCGACGCTCCCTTCCGACACGTCGCTGTCGCTGCTCTGGCTCCACACCTCCAGTGGCAGCGCGCTGGAGCTTCTCAAGATGGGTCGTAGCCGACCAGAGTCTCCGGAGAGTCGCGTTCCACTCATCTCAAAAACGGCTCTTGTCTCTTGACGAGCAGCGGGCAGGCTCAGGTCGCAGAAGCGCACAGCAGACACAACACAGGAACTGCAGCAGCAGCCGGCAGCCGGAGGGCGTGGTGTACTCAGCAAGTGCCGGAATCCCGGAGGAATCCCGGAAATCGCGCGTCGTACGACAACACATCGTGAGCGCGAGCGCACGTCAACCCCTGAGAGCAACGCGCTTTTGTCTCTACACGCGCGCGTGCGTGTGTACGATGCAGCGTCCTGAGGTTGTGGCAGATAGCGCCATGCACCGCGCGTCCAACCGGACTCACGACGCCGCATCCTCCGCGTCGCCGCTGTAGATGTTCTCCGCCATCTGCCAGATCTGCAGGATGTTGTCTTCCGCCACGCTGGCCACCACCCAGCTGTCGTTTGCGTTCCAGGCAAAGTCCGAGATCTGCGGGGTTGCCCCACGCGCGCGTCAGGCTGTGCTGGGGCCATGCAGCGGCTGCGGGCCCTGCGCGTGTGGCGCGCGTGGGGGGCGCACCTTGGAGGTGTGTCCGCCGTGGATGAAGAGCAGCTCTGGCGGTCCGTCCTCAGCGTCCTCCTTGCTCTGCTCCTCGCCAATCTTGGCCAGGTCCCAGACCATAAGTCGCCGGTCGGCGCCGCAGGAGGCGAGCACCGTCTCGTGCTGCGGCGACCAGGACAGCTGGAACACCTCCTCTGTGTGCGCCTCGAAGGTGTGCAGCCGCTCACCCAGGTTGCGAATGTCGAAGAGGGCCACCGTCTTGTCGGCGCTGCCGGTGGCCAGGATGAACTCGTTGAACGGGTTGAAGGCCAGGCAGTTCACCTCTGCGCTGTGCGCCTCAACCTTGTGGCTACACGCGTCCGCGGGCGGCCGCCGCGTGTCCCACAGCAGCAGCGCCTTGTCGTCGCCCACGCTGCCGAACAGGTGCGGGTGCTGCGCGTGCCACGCCACGTCCTCAACCACGCCTGTGTGCCCCTTGTAGATCTGCAGAGCCTCCTGCACCTTGCCCTTCGCCTGGAAGGTGTCCCACAAACAGATCTGCGCGTCGTCGCTGCCGGACAACAGGTGGCCGCCGTTGAAGGGGCTCCAGGACATGCCATACCCCTCCATCGTGTGCCCGCGAAGACGCAGGTCCGGGTTGCAGCCACCACGGGAGCCGCCGGGCGGCTTGCTGGGGTGCTTGCTGTAGTCGAAGACGAACACCTCCGAGCTGGGGCCGCGTCAGCGCGCAGGTGGGGGAACACACACGCAAGAGTGCGTGCCTCACAGTCTTAGTCGCCAGCCAGAACGGATTTTGTGGGCAGCACCGCGCGCGGTTCACCTCGCCGTCGTGGTTGATCAGCTGCGTCGCCTGGAAGCGCGGGCAGCGCGTCAGGCGCCTGCAGGGCACGACAGGGAAACGCTGCAAAGCGCTGACCGCCTTGCCAGCCACCGGCACGCCTGGCCAGCAAACCCAGCCGACTGTGCCAAGCGCGCCCGCGCGGGCGGAGAGGCGCCGCGAGCGGCTGCATAGCGCCCAGGCTCCAGTCCCGCCATTTCGGAACTGAGGGCTTGTGAACCCGCCAGCCGGCCGGCGCGAGGCCAGCAGAATGCGCCGCGCCAGGTTGTTGGAGCAGCGCGTGGCTGTGCGGGCGGACACGCGCCTGCACGCGCGCTGCGCCGGCGCCGAAGCCTCCCGTCTCGGCACGCTCGTCGTCGTACTGCCGCGCGTCCACCTCCGTGTCCTCTAACGGCAGCTGCGCGCGGCGACGCGCCTCAAAAGCTGCGCGCGGCACAGCACTGCGGCAGGCGCGGACCTGGACTTCCGCAATCATGAGGTAGTTCTGCTCATTGTCAGAGGTGTGCGTGCCTAGCAGCAGCTTTTGCGTGCTGTACTCCTTGCTCGGGTGCTCCGTGCGCTCCTGGTACGCGGGCGGGAGGCGTGGGTGCGCGGCCGGGCGGTTCCGGCAGGCTGCGAGCTCGCACCGGCAGCCACTGCACTGTGAGGCTCGGCCACTCCAGCGCGTGCGTGATGACCAGGTCGTATAGGAATGGCGTGTTCTTCTTCCATATCTTGTACTCCTCGTTCACAAGCCGCTCCTCAACCTGAGGCGCGGGCAGCGCAGCGCGTCTCAGTGACAGCCCTCGCGCCCTCGCGTTTCACAGCACCACACACGCGCCTCGTCCGGGTAGTCGTCCTCGTCTCTCGCGCCGCCGCGCCCCATGACGACAGGCGAGAAGCGGAGTGCGAGGGCAAACGCAGTGGGCAGTTTCTGATGTACAAAAACTGGTTACCGCCGAAGCTTTGGACACTGCAGACGCTGCGGATAGCGACTACTCCTACGAAGACATCGACTACGGCATGACGAGCTAACTACCACTCTCTCATCCTCTTCTTCTCCTTCCTCCTCTCACGCTCTCTTCTGCTCCCCTATCCTCTCTCTTTCCCTATACTTCCTTATAGTTCCTTGGTTACACGTGTCAGCCCCCCTCCTTTGGACACTCGTATATATGAACGGTGACATGAAACCTTGACCAGGCTCGTTACCCTTCCCGTATTGGCGTAGGTCATAGTTAATCGTATCCCACGCCGGAGACACCGTCCGGACACATGACTAGACATTACTTAACTACCCACAGAGAAAAGATATGTGCAAAAGTTTGGAGGGTGGCCCGTTCACGCTGTGCTGTGGCTGGAAGAAGAAGAGCATCACATTAAAAAAGAACGGGCGTCACACTAAGCCTTGGAGGCGTGCACCGCCAGCGCCTGGGTGATGTCGGCCTGGGAGCAGCCTGCAGCGTTGAACTTCTCCACCGCTTCGTCCAGCGGCGCCTGCCAGTCCGCCCGCTTGGCGCGCACGCGCGCCTGCGAGTGCTCGTACAACACGTTGCCCCACATGACCAGCACCTGCGCCTTGATGCTGGGCTCGGGCTCCGGGGGGGGCGCGTCCCCCTCCAGCGGCGGCGGCGCGTCTGCAACGGCCTCTGCTTGCACGGGCGCCTCCTCCGGCAGCAGCAGCATCACCTCCGCGAAGCGCTGGCAGGAATCCACGTAGAGCGCGTCCGCGTCCGCCTGGCGCTCGGGCAGCGGCGCCAGCAGTCGCGCGCGCTCCGACCGGTGCTGGGCAAGGGCGATGCGCACGTCGTGCAGCTCCGGGTTCACCTCCAGCGCCTTTGCGAAGCGCTGCTGCGCCAGCTCCAGCAGCGCCTCCACCGCCTGCACCGTCTGGGGCGAGGGCGGGGGCGGGGGCGGCTGCGGGCGCGCCTCAGCCCCCTCCTCAGCCTCCAGCTTGGGGCCCTTGGGCGCATCCATGCGCTTGCGCGCCAGGCACATGTGCACGTTGCCCCAGTTGAAGAGGGCGCAGGCGGCCGCCTCCTGGAAGCGCCGCGCAGCCGTGGCAAACAGCGGCTGCGCAGCCTCGGGGGACATGCCGTCCGCGCCGGCGCAGCCCACAGCCTCCACCCCCTGCGAGTTCAGGTCCAGGTGCGCCTCCGCGTCCACGCCCAGGTGCTCGCGCACCAGGCTGGCAAAGTCCAGGATCCACTCGTCCAGCAGACCGCTGTCAAAGGGCGGCTCGCCGTTCTCGCCGGGCCGCACCAGCAGCGCGCGCGGCATGCGCCCAGTCCGGTTCCACGGGCTCAGCGCAGCCGTCAGCGCCTCGTCGCTCAGCAGGG
>Ga0208951_1000611_pt1 | contig 16366 bp, 24 predicted proteins | sample GreLakmeMI27MSRF_FD_187702 | JGI IMG/M metagenome (GOLD analysis project Ga0208951, IMG submission 187702) | Freshwater lentic microbial communities from great Laurentian Lakes, MI, USA - Great Lakes metaG MI27MSRF (SPAdes) | ecosystem: Environmental > Aquatic > Freshwater > Lake | place: Great... | reverse complement strand
ACTACGATTGAAACTTCATTAAATTCTGATAGAACACGAGGTGGGTTCGCAAAACAAACTCAAATAGTAGAAGTATCTACTGATGAAGGAGTTTTGTTTCCCATTGGTGGTATCAGAGTAGTTGTGCGAGTTATGTATCAATTTACTTCTGGCACACCTTAACATTAACAATACAAGGAAAAAAAATGGCAACACACACAGGTTCAGAAGGTGTAATAAAAATTAGTTCAACTGTTATAGGTGAATTAAGAAGTTATACTTTAGAAAATACTTCTGACACTATTGAAGATACTTCAATGGGTGACGCATCAAGAACATATAAAGTTGGAATGAAAGGTTTTTCAGGTTCAGCAAGTTTATTTTTTGATGAAGCAGACGCAGGACAGTTATTAATAGTTGTAGGCACTCAAATTGCAATTAAAGTTTTCCCAGAAGGTGCAAGTTCAGGGGATAAATTTTACGAAGGTGATGCAGTTGTAACAGCTTACAATATAAGTGCATCTTTTGATGGATTAGTAGAAGCAGAAATGACTTTTACTGGAACTGGTACATTATCATTATCAACAGTTTAATAATTAATTAAATAGAGGAAGTAAAAATATGCAAATTATAGATAGAATTAAGACACAATTTGAGTCTTTAGGAATCAAAAAAATAGAGGTAGCTGAGTGGGGCGAGGAAGGCAAACCTTTAATAATATATTGTTCACCATTTACACTAGGAGAAAAAAGAAATCTTTTCAAAGGTGCAAAGAATGATGATCTTGGAGTATTGGTAGATGCAATAGTTCTTAAAGCAAAAGACTCAGACGGAAATAAAATATTTAAGCTAGATGACAAACAAGTATTATTGAATAATGCTGATGCAAATGTTATAGCTAAACTAGCAACAGAAATGTTGAATGGTATTTCTTACGAGGAAGCTGAAAAAAAGTAAGAGTTGATTCTGAGTTGTATTCCATACTTGCTTTGGGTCAAGAGTTAAAATTGAGTATGGAAAAAGTTTTGTGTTTTACACAAGATGAATTTTATTATTGGATAGCTTACTTTAAAGTAAAGGCAGAAAAAGAAAAACTACACTATGGCACTAGACAATCAACTAAACATAAAGCTTAATGCGATTGATAATACATCTAAAGCATTTAATAGTGTAAAGGGTTCAATACTTAGTTTAAGAACTGCTTTAATTGGATTAGGTATAGGTACATTAGTAAATTCAATAATAGATATAACAAAAGAATTTGAAAATTTAAGAACAACTTTAAGATTTGTAACTGGTTCACTTGAAGGTGGTCAAAGAGCATTTAGTTTATTAAGAAATTTATCTAAGGAAACTCAATTTAGTACATCAGAACTATCTAACGCATTTATTACTTTACAAAATGCTGGATTAGAACCAACAGAACAATTACTAAGAACATTTATTGATACTGCTTCTACAACAGCAAATTCATTAGATACATTAAATGATCTAACAAGATTATTTGCAAAAGGTGCTACTGGTGCTGGTATAGGTGCACAATCTTTATCTCAATTAGCTTCTAAAGGTATTCCAGTATTTCAAATATTGGAAAGAGAATTAGGATTAACAAGATCACAATTAACAAAATTTGCTGATGACGCAGAAGGTTCAGCAATTATATTAGAAGCATTAGAAAAAGGATTAGCAAAAACATTTGGTGGTGCTTCCGCATTAAGAGCAGGAGATTTAAGTAATGTTATTAAAAACTTACTAGAAAACTTTAAAGGTGTTGCAGATTTAATAGCAACAGATGGTGGATTTGCAAATTCATTTAAAGAATTGCTAAAAACTTTTGGTGATTTGCTTAAAACCTTATCTCCAATAATTGCTTTATTTGGAACATTATTAAATTTTGTTACTGAACTTGCTAATGTTGGACTTGTATTATTAAATAATTCATTAAAATTAGTTCTTGGTACTTTAGATAAAGTAGCAAAAGGATTAGGAAAAGTTGTTGGTTTTGGTTCAGGAATAACTATAGATACTTCACCAACAGTAGGCGAAGATGAAGATAGAACAAAAGCACCACCAGAAATTAAAGATAAAACATTAATTGGTATTTTAAAAGGAGAGTTACAAGGACAAGTTACTTTAGCTGATTTAGCATTTAAAAATCTAAACAGAACTATTGCTGAAGGTGCTGTTGCTGGTATAAAAAATATTTCAGTTGCTCTTGCAGAATCTATTGTTTTAGGAAAAAAATTAACAGACTCTTTAAGAGAATTATCACAAAAAGTTTTAGTAAAAATACTTTCAGGATTAATTGAAGAACAGATAATTAGATTGTCTTTAATAGCTTTAGATCAAATAAGATTATTTATTGCCAAACAACAAACAGCAGAAATTATAAAACAAAATACTTTACTTAATCAAAGACAAGCAACTGATAGTGGTGGTGATTTATTTGGTTCTTTATTTAAAATAGGTGCTAGTTTATTTGGTGGTGGAGATATTACTGGAACAGAAGGTTCTTTTGCAGAAGGTGGTTCTGTTAGAGGTGGTATGCCAATCACAGTAGGAGAACGTGGTAGAGAAATGTTTATACCTTCATCAAATGGAACTATTTTGCCTAATCAAGATTTAGGTGCAAATGGAATGAATATTAATTTTAATATTCAAGCAAATGATGTTAGAGGTATTAGAGAATTATTAATTGATAATAGAGCAACTATAATTAACTTAGTTAATCAAGGTGCTAATCAAAAAGGAAAATCTAATATCGTATGAGTGGAACATTCCCATCAAGCCCAGCACCTAGAGATGTAGCAATTAGTTCTAATCAAAATACTATTGTAACTACAACTGCATCTGGCAGACGACAAGCTAGACAAATAGACGGACAAAGATTTAGATTACGAGTAAGATTTCCAATTATGACAAGAACTGAGTTTGCACCAATACTTGCTTTTGTAATGAAACAAAGATCACAAATAGAATCATTTACATTTACTCCACCAACTATTGATGATGCTCTTGGAGTTGCTTCAGGAGTTATTAGAGTTAATGGTGCTATTCTTGCAGGAGTTACTTCAGTCGCAATAGATGGAATGGCAAACAGCACTTCAGGAGTATTTAAAGCTGGAGATTTATTTAGATTTACTGGTCAAACAAAAGTTTATATGGTTATGGCAGATGTATCATCTAATGGTTCTGGTCAAGGCACATTAACTTTTGAACCACCATTAAGAGCAAACGTATCTGATAACGCAATTTTAATTTATTCTAACGTAGATTTTACAGTTGGACTTACTGGAGATATTCAAGAATTTAATATTAGCACAGAAAATTATTTCCAATACGAAGTTGATCTTATAGAGATATTTTAATGACTAGATCATTAACAGCAGATTTAATAACTGAATTAGCAACCAATAAACTTAATCCAGTTGAACTTGTATATCTTGGAATTAGCACAGGAACTTATTACACAGATCACTATAAAGATTTAAGTTATGATGGTAACACTTATACAGCTTCATCATTATTCTTAGGAAGTTCTGAAGTTCAAGAAAATGCTGATATTGCAGTAAACGCATTAACACTTAAATTCTCAGGTGCAGATACTACAATCATAAGTCTTTTGTTAAATAATAATTACATGAATAAAGAAGCAAAAGTTTATAGAGGTTTTTTAAATGACTCTCAGGCACTTATAGCTGACCCATTTCTTTTATTTGACGGAAGAATATCTAGTTTTACATTAGAAGAAAACGCAACGACATCATCTGTAAATATTATTATCTCATCACATTGGGCAGACTTTGAAAGGATTTCAGGAAGAAGAACTGCTGAGAACTCACAAAAACTATTTTTTCCTAACGACAAAGGAATGGAGTTTGCAAGTCAGACTGCTAAAAAAATTAAGTGGGGTTCAGTTTAATGAATGACTTATATAGAACAGTTCATCTACATAGACAATTTAAAAGATTTGATAAATATAGTTATGAAGAATTAGTTAAAATGCTAACACCATCTTTAAACTTAGACCAGTATCAAATTCATAGAGTAGGAAATCAAGATGTAGGTTTTACTAATTGGGCTTACCTTAGTGATAACGTACAACAAAGATTTGAGATGTCATGTAGATTAAAAGCTAATGAATGGAACTGTGGAAATAATATTTGGGTAGTTGAAGTTCTTGCAAAAAGCCACGTTAAACAAATAATGAAATGGGTTATAGAATATTTTAAAGAAAAAATAGAAGTTAATCAATCTGTAAACTGGATAAGAGCAGATGAAAATTATAATGTTTATAGAAGATCACAAAAATTTAAAAGAGAGTATCATTTATGCCCCCAGCAGTAGTATCAGCAATTATACAGTTCGTAATAGTAACAGCTATAAGCTATTTACTTGCACCAAAACCAAAAGCACCTAGACAAAGTTCACAAGACGAAGCTAAAGGTGTAACAGTAAGTAAAGATTCAAATAACAATCCTATTCCAGTTGTTTATGGAAAAAGACAAGTTGGTTTAACTAGGGTGTTTGTAGAATCTTCAGGAACAGATAATCAATATCTTTATGTAGCAGGAATACTAAGCGAAGGTGGCGGTGGTGGAATTACAGCAATAGATGAAGTTTATGTAGATGATAAACTAGTTACATTTGATGGTGCATTAACTGATGGAACTTTAAGAGGAGTTTCTAGTTCAGATACTAATTTTTATAAAAATAGTGAATCTTTAATATCTATTCAACCATTTTTTGGATTAGACAATCAATCAGCTTCTTCTTTACTTGACGAAACAACTAACTGGACTTCAGATCATAAACTTTCAGGATTAGCTTATGTTGCTTTAAGGTTTAAATGGAATCAAGATGCTTTTAATGGACTGCCAGAAGTAAGAATAACTTTAAGAGGTAAAAAAATATACGACCCTAGATTAGACACAACTAAAGGTGGTTCTGGTTCTCATAGACAAGATACAGCTTCTACTTGGGCTTATTCTGCAAACTCATCATTAATACTTTTAGATTATTTAAGAAATAGCAGATATGGAAAAGGAATACCTAATGGTGCATTTGAAACTAACTATGATGCATTTAAAACTTCTGCAAATACTTGCGACACACAAGTAACCCCTTATACTGGTGCTTCAACTACTTTAAACGGAAGTATAAACAATTCTGTAACTTCTATTGTTTTAACAAGTGCTACTTCTTTTCCAACTAGTGGTACTATATTAATTGATAGTGAAAAAATTACTTATACTGGAAAATCTACAAATACATTAACTGGTTGTGTAAGAGGTGCTTTATCTACTACTGCCGCATCTCACACAAACACAACAGCAGTAAATGAAGTTATTACAACAATAAATCTATTTGAAACCAATGCAGTATTAGATAGTGAAAAAAAAGTATTAGAAAATGTAAGAGAACTATTAGTTCCTATGAGAGGAATCTTTAATTATACACAAGGTAAATATAAAATTATTATTGAAGGTTCAGGTGCATCACAATTATTATTAACTAAAGATAATGTTGTAAGTGAAGTTAAATTACAAGGTGAAAGTAAATCAGAAAAATATAATCGTGTAATTGGAACATACACAAACCCAGACAAAGATTATCAATCAGATACAGTTTCATATCCACCATTTGATGATGCACACTTAGACGTAGCAGATCAACACGCAACAATGCTAACTGATGATAATGAAACTTTATTAGAGAGAAGTTTTGATATGTTGCAAGTAACTTCTCCTTATCAAGCTGAAGAAATTTGCGAGAACATATTAAAGAGATCAAGAAACAATTTAAAAGCAGAAGTAACAGTAACTTCAGAAGGACTTAATTTATCTATTGGCGATATAGTTACAGCTACATACGATACAGCAGGATTTAGTGTTAAGCCATTTAGAGTTATGTCTTTAGCTATTAATTCAGATTCAACAGTAACTCTTGGAATAGAAGAACATCAAGACGAGTTTTATGATTACGAAGATAAACTTGAAGCCCCAACTATTGCTGATACTGTATTACCTAATCCTTTTTCTGTTACTGCACCAGTTTCAGTGACTCTTGACGATCAACTAATTGAATATAGTGATGGTGTTGTTATTACTGCTCTTGATGTAACTATCGGTGCTTCATTAGATAGCTTTGTAGATTACTACCAAGTTGAATACAAACTAAGTACAGATACCGATTACATTATTCATGGACAAGGAAAAGGATTAACTCAAAGAATATTAAACGTAATAGATGGTTCTCTTTATAATGTAAGAGTAAAAGCATTTAATACTTTAGGAGTTTCTTCTACATATACTTCTGCATCAAGAACTATTGTCGGTGGATTATTACCACCTGCTGATGTTCAAGATTTTTCTTGTAATATTATTGGTCGTGATGCTCACTTGTCTTGGACACAAATACCAGATTTAGATTTAGCTTATTATTCAATTCGTTTCTCTACACTAACTACTGGTGCTGACTGGCAGAATTCTGTTTCATTAATTGAAAAAGTTGCAAGACCAGCAACATCAATTACTTGCGTGGCAAGGACTGGCAGTTATCTTTTGAAAGCTTTTGACAAGAATGGTAATGCTTCTCCTAATGAAGCTATTATATCTACAAACATTTTAGAGATTGGAAACTTTAATGCTGTTTTAACTCAAACTGAATCACCTACATTCTCAGGAACTAAAACTAATGTTTATGTTGATAGTGGTTCTTTAAGATTAGACTCTACTGAAATATTTGATTCTGCTGTTGGTAACTTTGATTCTGCTACAGCTTTTTTTGATGCTGGTGTAACTACATTTGATTTATCTCCAACTGGTTCTTATTTATTTGCTTCTCCTATTGATATAGGTGGAAGTTATACTGTTCGTGTAACTGCTTCTTTAACACAAAGTGTAGATAATATAGATAACCTTTTTGATAGTGCTTCTGGCAACTTTGATGATGGTGCTTCTAACTTTGATGGAGATTCTCCTGCAAACTGTAATGCTCATTTAGAAATCGCTTTATCACCTGACAATGTAACTTATACTTCATTTAGAAATTTTGTCGTAGGCGATTATACTTCAAGATATTTTAAATTTAGATTAGTAATGACTTCATCTGACTTAGCTTCTACTCCAGTTGTATCTGCTTTAAGTGTAACAATAGATGTTGAAGATACTATTCAAAATGGAAATGATTTAACAAGTGGAACTGGAACTTATACTGTTACCTTTACAAGACCATTTTATTCTGTTAATTATGCTATCGGTATTACTAATCAAGGAATGGCTACTGGTGATTTTTATACTTTAAATAATAAGACAATATCAGGATTTGATATTGCTTTTAAAAATAGTAGTAATACTGGAGTAAGTAGAACTTTTGACTATATTTGTAAGGGCTTTTAAAGATTGAATTATAAAATTAAATAATATATTAGATAGATTATGAGCCAAAACGATTTAGTCATAGCAAACCAAAGTTTTCCAAGTTTTAGAACAGATTTAAATTCTGCATTACAAGCTATTTTCACAACACATTCAGGAACTTCACTTCCTTCAGGTGCTTCTGCTGGAACGATATGGTTGGACACGACTTCTGCAACGACACCTACTTTAAAATACTATGATGGAACAGATAATATTTCTTTAGCAACTATTGACCATGTAGGTAACACAGTAAATTGGTTAGATTCAACAGTATCAATTACTGGGCTAACTACTACTGCTACTGGAACAGTTCTTACACTTACAGACACACATTTAAATTCTACAGTTTCAATTAGACTTCCTACTGCTACAGGTATTAATGATGATTCAGGAAATGAATATATTAAATTTGTAAAGACAGCTTCAGCAGTAAATGAATTAACTATTACAAACACAGCTACAGGAAACGCACCAGATTTATCTGCAACTGGTGGAGATACAAATATTGATTTAAAAATTACTCCTAAAGGAATTGGTTTAGTTACATTTAGCGGTGGTGGTAAAATTCAACATATCGCAGAAAAAATAACTGTCTCTGCAACTGCTGCTACTGGAACAATTAATTATGATGTTACAACACAAGCTGTATTATATTTTACTTCAAATGCTTCAGCTAACTGGACATTAAATATTAGAGGTGATGGTACAAATTCATTAAACTCAGTAATGGACACAGGAGAATCTTTAACAGTTGTTCATGCTGTAACAAATGGTGCTACTCCTTTTTACAATAGTGCATTACAAATAGATGGTTCTTCTGTAACTCCAAAATATCAAGGTGGGACTGCACCAACAGCAGGAAACGCATCTGCAATAGATGTTTATTCATATACAGTTATAAAAACTGGTTCAGCAACATTCACAGTATTAGCATCACAAACACAATTTAAGTAGGAGAATTATAAATGCCTATTTTATGTACAAGAGGTGGTGGTTCGGCAAAAGGATTTGGATTTACCTCTGGAGGTAAACCAGCTTTAATTGTAGATTTTTTAGTAATAGCTGGTGGTGGTGGAGGTGGTGCTGAACAGAATGATGGAGGCGGTGGAGGTGGAGGTGCTGGAGGTTATAGAGAACTTACTTCTCAAACTTTAACTCCTGCAACAAATTATACTGTAACTGTTGGAGCAGGAGGAGCAGGTAGAACAGGTGGAGGAGGTGGTGGTGGAACAAAAGGTTCTGATTCTGTTTTTAGCACCATTACTTCAACTGGTGGTGGTTTAGGAGGTTATAGCAATACCACTCAAGGTGGTAGTGGAGGTAGTGGGGGTGGAGGTGGTAACAGTTCTGGTGGTGCAGGAAACACACCAAGCACATCTCCAAGTCAAGGTAGTAATGGTTCAGCGGGATTAACTGATGGAGCATCTTTTGGAAATGGTGGCGGTGGCGGTGGTCAGAGTGCTACTGGTGGAGTAACATCTCCATCTACTGGAGGTGCTGGTGGAGCAGGAGTGGCATCATCAATTACAGGAACAAGTGTAACACGTTCTGGAGGAGGAGGAGGTGGTGGCTACACAGGTAGAACAGGTGGAGCAGGTGGTTCTGGAGGTGGAGGAGCAGGTGCAATCGGTAGTGCTACAGCAACAGCAGGTACTGTTAATACTGGAGGAGGTGGTGGTGGAGGTGGTCAAGGAGGATCAGGTGGTTCAGGTATAGTTATTATTAAATACCCAGATTCATATACTATTACAAATCCTGCTGGTGGTTTAACTTTTTCAACTTCAACATCTGGTTCTTTTAACATAACATCTGTTACTGCTGGTACGGGAAATGTACAATTTAATTAGGAGATAATATGGCACATTACGCATTTTTAAATCAAAGTAATATAGTTACTGAAGTTATCGTTGGTAAAAATGAAGGAGAAGAAGGTATTAATTTGGAACAACAATATAGTTTATTTCGTGGACAGCTTTGCAAAAGAACTTCTTTTAACACAATAGGTGGAATTCATCAATTAGGAGGAACACCATTTAGAAAAAACTATGCAGGAATAGGTTATACTTATGATGAAGATAGAGATGCTTTTATACCACCTAAACCTTTTAATTCTTGGATATTAAATGAAACTAATTGTTTTTGGGAAGCACCAGTTGCTTATCCTCAAGATGATAATAAATATACTTGGAATGAATCAACATTGACTTGGGATATAGTAGAAGTATAGTATTTTAAAAAAAAGGAGGGTAAATGTCAGAAATAATCAAAGAACCTAAATTTGAAAATTCATCTTGGAATTTTGAATTAGACCAAATTAATCTTTACGCATTTTGGAATAATGCATTTTCAAAAGAAGAATGTCAGACAATAATTAATATAGCAAAAGACAAAGGATTAATTAAAGGCACAACAAAAGGAGAATCTGACGTAAGAGATTCTAAAATTTCTTGGTTATATCCAGTTGATAGTATGGATTGGGTATTTCGTAGAGTAACTGATATTACATTAAATCTTAATGAAAGATTTTTTAAATTTGATTTGTTTGGATTAAATGAGGGATTTCAATTTACTAATTATGAAGCACCATCTGGTAAATATGGTAAGCACGTTGATAGAGGAATAAACATTCCAGTTAGAAAATTATCTATATCTATCCAACTTACAAATCCTGAAGAATATGAAGGTGGGGAACTTAAATTATATGATGGTATAGAAGAAGGAACTGTTATGGATAAAACACAAGGAACATTAATTATATTTCCATCTTATATATTGCACGAAGTTATGCCAGTAACTAAAGGTGAAAGAAATTCATTAGTAACTTGGGTAACAGGAAAACAGTTTAAATAATCTTAACTTATGATAAGATCATAATATGATATATTTTATTATTGGATTAGTGCTTGGCTTATACGTAGAATGGAAGTGGTCTATTGCTAAGTACATTATTGAATCAGTAAAAGAACATTTAAACATCAAGTAGTCTTGATTTTTGTTGCAACGCAACATATATATCCTAAAACTAAATAGGAGAAAAAATGTTCACATTTAAACTACCGACATACGAAGAACTAAAACAAAACTACGAAACATATTTAAAAGATGTTCAAAAGTTTTATAAAGACTTCTATTCGGACATACAAAAGACTTTTAATAAATAGACTTTATCTAAACTTAATTGTCTGATAAAATGACTGCACAATATTTAATGTGCATTTATAGATTAGCTGATGGCAGTTGTTGTCTTTTGAAGTCTTGCAAATGTACCGATAAAGACAATGACAAAAAAATTAGACGAATTACAATCTCTTACATTTAAAGGGCATATTACAGGAATTAAAAGAGAAATAAAAATACTTGGTTGTTCAGTTTATAAGCTGGAGAAAAAAGTAGAATCTTTATTTTGGTCTATTCTTTGTGGACTTGGTGCTTTATCTTTGGCTTTAATCACAATATTTTTGGCTAAGTAAGTATTGCACAAAACGGCAAATACAACTAACAGTTAGTTATGAATAAAAGAATCTTAGTCATATCAGATTTACACATTCCATATCATAGAGAAGATTCATTTGAGTTCCTAAAAGAAATTAAAAAAGAATACAAGCCAGATACGATTGTAAACATAGGTGATGAAATAGATTGCCACGCATTATCATTCCACGATCATAACCCTGATCTTGCTTCTGCTGGACATGAACTTGTTAGAGCAAAAGATTTTATAAAAGAATTAGAATCAATATTTCCTGAAATGACTTTGTTAGACTCAAATCATTCTAGCTTAGTTTATCGTAGAGCAATTAAATCAGGAATCCCTAGAGGTTATCTAAAAGAATACAACGAGTTTTTAAATGTTAAAAAATGGAACTGGGTAGATAATTTAACTCTTACACTTCCTAATAAACAAAGATGTTTCTTTACTCATGGAATATCTGCTGATGTAACTAAAGTATCTCAGATCAATGGAATGAGTTGTGTTCAGGGACACTTCCATTCTAAATTTAAAATAGAATATTGGGCTAACCCTGATGCACTATTCTTTGCTATGCAAGTGGGTTGCTTAATTCAACAAACGAATATGGCATTTACTTATTCTAAAAACTTTAAAACAAAATTTATAATGGGTTGTGGAATGATTATAGATTCTACTCCAAGACTAATGCCAATGGTACTTAACAAAGAAGGCAAATGGATAGGCAAGTTAGTTTAAAAGAATTACTGTTTTCAGAAACAGCTACAAGACTTGGAATAGATAATACTCCAACTGACCAAATATTATTTAATCTTCAAACATTAATCCAAGAAGTTATTAATCCTATTGTAAATCATTTTGGCGATATAAAAATAACTTCTGGTTATAGATCGCCAGAACTTTGTCTTAAAATAGGTTCATCAATTAAGAGTCAGCATTGTCTTGGTATGGCAGTTGATTGTGAAGTCTTAGGAGTACCTAATAAAGAACTTGCTGATTGGGTAGTTAATAATTTAGAATACGATCAAGTAATATTAGAGTTCTGGGAAAAAGATAAAATTAATTCAGGGTGGGTTCATATTTCATACAACAAAGAAAATAATCGTAAGATGTATTTAAGAGCATATAAAGCTAATGGAAGAACAGTTTATGAAGTCATTTAAAAAGCAAATTGGGGGGAATCACTATAAAACACTTTCAATCCAACCTTCTAAATATATTTACTATAACCAATTTAATTGGTATCAAGGTAATGTTATTAAATATGTAAGCAGATATAATCGTAAGCACAAAACTGCAAAAGGGCAGTTAGTTGATCTTAGGAAAGCCGAACATTATCTTCAACTATTAATTGAAACATTTAATAATAAGAAATAACTAATTTTAAGGCATTGTGGCTTTAGGACTAGCATTATCTTAAATACTTCTATCTTATTAAAATTTAGGGGTAATTTAAGGGTTTAAACACTATAAAAAGGAACATTTAGAGAACATGATACAAGAAATAGACAACACAACATATTCAAGCCAATTAATTAGCTTAACAAACACATCAGTAGCTACAGCAAGTGCAGTTACAACTTCTAACGGAATTGTAAGAATTGCAGTTACAAATACTTGCCATTTAAAAATAGATACAACTCCTACAGCGACAACTGCTGACACTCAACTACCTGCTGGTTCGGTATCGTTCTTCGTAATTGCTAATGGACAAAAAGTAGCTTTGTTAGGTATTGCGGCAACGACTGGTACTGCAACTGTTACAGCTATGGAAGCAATAAGATAAAAATAATGTGGTGGAATCTAATACCAACTATTTTTAAAACTGGTGCTGAGATTTATAAGAACCATAAGCAATCAGAACTATTAGAATCTGAAGCTGAGAAACGACACTATGAACGAATGGCTAGTGGTGAGATTGAATATCAAAGAGATGTTCACGATCAACAAGACAAATCATGGAAAGATGAATTTGTTTTAATAGTTGTTTGTATTCCAATTCTTGTTTTATCTTATGCAGTCATTAGTGATGATATTAATATTAAAGCTAAACTAGATTTATTCTTTGATTATTTTGGTAAGTTCCCTTCATGGTATCAATGGTTAATCGTTGGTATCTTTGGTGCAATCTACGGATTAAAACCAAGCATTGATGCGTTTACTAAAAAATGAAATATTTATTAATATTTTTACTTGTGTCTTGTTCACCAGTTCAATTATCTAATAAGCAAGTAGTAACTCAAACTTTTGAAATAAAGGAGACAACAACTACAACTTATGAAATATATTATTAATGAACTTCTATCACGTTACATACTCCATAAGTTTTGTAAGAACAAATAGAGATAATTTTAAAGAAGATATAGCTTATTGTAAGTTCTTTGATACTGGTTCTTTTACTAACTGTTCTTCTTTTTTAGCTTCCTTAAAGCACGTTAAGAAGTTAAGAATTACTCATGTTGATTACGAAGTTGAAAAAGCTAACTGGTTTGATTTTGATGAAAATATTTCCAACAATATTAACTAATTTAACTGCACTTCAAAGTATTCTATACCATCATTGGGAAAGCTTTTTAATTGCGACTTTGGCAATAGCTTTAATATTTGATCTACACTTTTAAAAATAATCTTATCTGCTAACGGAAAGCAAATTGTAAAGCGAGTATGATAGTTTGTGAATGATTGTTCAAAGTAAGTATATCTTTTAATATCTCTAACTTTTATCTTAGCTAAAGTTTTACCATTTTCACCATTGGTAGCATTTTTTAATTCAACAAAGAACTGCTCTTGCTTATGTGCTTCTTTAGGTGCGTAAACGAAGTAGTCTGGGAAAGCTTTGATAAGTGTTGGGAGTTTGGCAAACATAGGAATAATACTTTCAGCGAAAGATTTAGAATCATCAACAGCATTAAGACCAAGCTTCCTACACAAAAAGCCACGACTAACGCAATACTGAACGAAACGATCTTCACTAATGTTAAGATAATTCTTTGTGCGATTTTCATAAGACTCGTGGTTAAAGTTTTCAATGTATTTTTTATCATTCATTTATCTACTTAGTTCACGATTAGTTGCCATGTAACTTCTCCAAAGATCACAAAAAATTACAAGGTTAGCATACTTAGATTTTAGTAAAGTGTAATTCTTTTCAGCTACTAACAAACCTTCAACTATAATTGCATATTTAGAATCTGAATAAGAATATTTTTCTGCTTCTGCAACACTACAATTCTTTTCCATTTTGTAGGTTAAAGCTATTTGACTAAAAGTTATTTTTTTAAATTCTTCACAACGTCTAAAATCATATAGTGCATTAGCCATTTCTTCTGAAATAGAATCTAATTCTGCTTTAATTTCATCAGGGTTTTTTTGAGATAGCTGTATCATAACCTTCCTTGCAGTTTATAGTTGTACTACTTATTACTTGCTAAGTAGCTTTTCAAATTCAAACACATACTTAGAATTTAAAATGTCTTTAAGTCTTTTTGCTTTTTCAAGCTTCATTTTATATTCCAGTTCCAAGTTCAGAAGTCTTTGGCTTCTGTTCCTGATTGTCTGAACTACTTGTTGTTGTGTCATCAAATAGTTTAATATTATTTCTGATAAACTTTGTATTAATTATATCTACCGAAATAATTGTACCTTGTTTATTTTCAGTTAGAGCATCTAGGTTATTAGAAAATACCTCACACACTTTGATAGTACATTCAATTAACATTTCTCTAACTACCTTCGTCATTTATTTATATATTTTTTATAACATTATGCAACTTGAATATGCAAGGGGTAAAGGGAATTTTGACTTCTTGGATTGAGTCCAAAAAAACCCCCTTGCATAAGAATTTCTAGTTACCGAAATTAACTTTGAATAAGAATTTTAAATCCTTAATCAACAAATCAACTTCTTCCTTATTAACATTAACTTTGCCAGATTCAATAATAGATTTAGCTAGTGCCATTACAAACATATATTCATCTTTGTTGAATACTTTGCTTGTTACTGGCGAACTACCAATTTCTTTTTGAATAGTAGTTACTGCTGTGTTAAAGTTTTCAGCTTCAAAATCATCTACATTAAAAGTAGTATCTGGTTTTGATTGTGCTGAAGGCAGTTCTTGTATCATTGGACTTTTATCTTCTTTAGTAAGAACAAACAAACTACCATTCTTTTTAGAAGCTTGTACTGTTACTGATACATTTTTACCTTTAGCAATAGCTGGGTGAAGTATAGAACTCCATAAAACTATTTCTTGATCGCCTACTTTAAACTTGAAATTTGGAAACTTGTTAGCCATTCCATCTTTACCAAGTCTATTATCGTAAACGTATTTTATTACTCCTTGTACGTTCATGTTATTTTTCTCCTTTTTGGTTTAGGTAGCGATACATATTTAAGCAGGAGATCGCCACTTGTTCCTGCATTTCGTTTATTGGAAATTCCTTAATATTTAATTTACCTTCTTTTGTGCAATTAACTATGATGCCTTTTTTTACATCAATACCTAATTCTTCTTTAATGCAAATCTTATAAAGATAAATTTGCACTAACATAGAATCTCTTATTCCTGATGATGACTTCCAGTCATAGATAATATGTTCTCCTGATTTGTTTTTAAATATAGCATCAAGAGTACCAGTAAATTTATGAATACGACTTAGAACCTTGCGTTCAGTAAATACAATTTCTAAACCTTCTTGTGCATCAAACCATTCTTTAAACTTACCAAAAGACTTTTTGATTTCAGGGTTATGTATCTCAGGGGCGATTCCTTTATGAATATAATCTTCAATAAGGTTATGCACTTCTGTACCAATTAAACCTGCTACTCCCATATTTGTATTGGCAGATTTTTTAATCTGTTCGTAATACTGTACTAATTCAATCTCATCATAAGTAACACCAGCTTTAATAAGCTTCTTAAATTCTTCTGCACAAATCTTTGCAGTCCAATTTCCGATTACTTGTGCTGGAGTTAAAAGTTTTGTGATTGTGGTTGCACTTGGTAACAACTCATCATTCCAAAAGTATTGATGCTTTATTGGTTCAAAGAATAAAGTTTCTTTGCCTTCGTATAGTTTTATTTCTTCCATTTTATTTTCCCTTTGTTTTAATTATGCTTATAAAGCATAAATATCTTGTTTAATTGTTTTCTTATAGTCTGATTTGGTCATGTCTGTAAATAAGTTATCTACTGACACACCAAATGTTTTTGCAACTTTGTATAGTTGAATAGCTGACATTTGATTTTTAGCTAGTTCAAATTTAGAAACCTGCTGAGTTTTAGAGTTCATAAATTCTGCCAAATCAGTTTGTGTCATATACTTAACTTTGCCATTAAACTTCTCAACCTTAGTATTGATTCGCAAGAACTTAATATTACTTGCCAATGTATTTGTTATGCTTTGTCTGTCCATATTTCCTTCCATTGTTTCATAAATTGTTTCCAATATAATGAGTCTGTCTTTTCAACATCATATTGTGGATATAACTTAAAGA
>Ga0208951_1000608_pt1 | contig 16443 bp, 11 predicted proteins | sample GreLakmeMI27MSRF_FD_187702 | JGI IMG/M metagenome (GOLD analysis project Ga0208951, IMG submission 187702) | Freshwater lentic microbial communities from great Laurentian Lakes, MI, USA - Great Lakes metaG MI27MSRF (SPAdes) | ecosystem: Environmental > Aquatic > Freshwater > Lake | place: Great... | reverse complement strand
GACGACGCGCGCTCAGCGTGCTGGGCTTCGGGGGCGAGCTAGTGCGCGTGCCTGACGTGGACGGCTACGGAGGCGCCACGTACCGCGAGGAGAGGGTGCGCAGCGAGTCTCCACTCGCACCCCTCCTGGACCTCACCTCTACGCTCTGCGCGCCAGATACCGCCGCACCACGTGTGGCTGCAGGGCGACAACACGTGCAACAGCAACGACTCGCGGCACTACGGGCCGGTGCCCCTGGCCATGCTGCGCGGTCGCGTCTGCTTCCGCTTCTGGCCCCTCTCCCGCGCGGGCGCCATCTACGCGGAGCCTGCACGCTGCACAGTGGTGGCGTGCACGCTGCAGACGTGATATGTGATTTGCTATGCACATCACGTTTGGATCAGGACGTCTGAGCCGGGGCTGGCGTGGCCAGCCAGCAAGCATTGAAGCTCTCAACAGCGACAGCAGCGCAGTCAGGGGCCGAATGGCCCGCCCTCTAGGTGTCCTAGCCAGCTACCATAGCCCAGGCTCTGCTGGTGCTTCACCCAGGACAGGAATGTGCAGTCGGCGAGGCTCGCCACGTTCACTACCATCAGCTGGTGTTGGAGCGGCACCCGCGAGAAGTTGACCCACTGAATGGCGGGCCACACGAGCGACTCGGCAATCAGGGTGGGCATGAACTTGTCCTCCAGCTGCCGCGATATACGCTCCCGCGACTCGCCGCTCAGAAGGCCCATCAGACCCAGCCAGGAGCCCACGTGCACGGGCCCGAACAGCACGGTGTCTAGCGCAATCTTTGCGCCGATGGCGCGCACACCTCCACCAGGACAGAAGCGGCGTGTGAGCCTGTCCAGCTGCAGCAGCCAGGCGTGGCCGAGCGGGCCGATGAAGAGGCCACCGTAGAGCGTCACCATCGCCGCACGGCGGGTGTCGGTGGTGTGCGGTTGTTGCACGTCAAACTGCTCCAAGCGCTGCGCAGCCACGTCGCCCAGGCTCCACAAAGCAGCACTGGACAGGCTCTGTGTGGTCCACGGCCGCGAGCGCAGCGCGGCGCAGTATCCGTCCAGAAGGCGCCGGTAGGCGGCTCTGGCAGCTTGCATAGCGCGTAGCAGGTGCTTCACGTTAACCGCCGCCGGCGACTGGAAGCCGCCGGCAACACAGCCTGGCAAGCACGGGCGTGGCAGCACGGCCCGCTCTTCGCGTGCGGCTCCGCAGAGCCGTCACAGGCTTCCGGAGAGCGGAAGGGCGCGACTGTTCGGAGCTTCAGAGGACCCGTCTCAGCGTCTACTGGTCGGGAGTCCCGCCTGTTTGCCGTCGCTCCTCCTTCGCCCTCTGTGTCCGTGTGTCGCGGGATTGCATTGCGAGGGCTGGCCAAGCTGGCTGCGCGTCCTAGCTGTGCACTTCCTTCCGCACCAGTCAACGAAATGCTGCGACCTAGCGCTCTGGGCCCGACGCCGCAGGTGCTGGCGCTGCAGAAGGAGCTGCAGGCGCTGGACAGGCAGCACAGCAAAGCACTTGCGCAGCTTTCCGAGGTTGGCGCTGAGGTGCGCTCGCTGCGAGGGGAGCGGGAGGCACGAGAGAGGGAGGCTCTGTCGCTGCGACGCAACCTGGAGCGCCTGCTGGGCGAGAAGGAGAGCCTCGAGGCGGCCTCGGCCTCGGACGCAGCCTACATTCGGCGCCTGGAGAGCACTGTGGCGTCGCTCCATCCAGAGAAGGGCGCCGCGGCAGCCCGCCGCGCCGCGGAGGCTGAGGCGCAGCTCGCCTGCCTGCGCTCAGCGCTGCGCGAGGCGGAAGAGGCTGGCGCGGCCGCGGCGCAGGAGGTGCGCGCGCTGCAGGCTGCGCTGGAGCTGCGCGCCGAGGAGCTGGGCTGCGAGGAGGGTGTGCAGCTGCCCGCGCTGCTGCTGCGCAGCGTGGCCGCGGGCCGCGAGGAGGCCGTGCGCCTCAGCCTGGCGCTGTCGGAGCGCACCGACTCGCTGCGCCGTGCCGAGGCGGCCGCGGCGTCCGCGCGCGCAGCCGCAGACGCGCTCGCCGCCTCCGAGGCGAGCCTGGCGCAGCAGGTGGCCACGCTGCGCTGCGCGCTGCCGGCGGCGCAGAAGCTGACCGAGGGGGAGCGCGAGGCGGGTGCCAGCGCGGCGGCGAGGGCACGCGCGGCGGAGGCGCTGGCGGAGGAAGCGCTGCGCACGCTGGAGACGGAGCGGGCGCGCAGCCGCACGCTTGCGGAGGCTGTGGTGGACGCGGAGGAGGCTGCGGCTGCCGCCATCGACGACAGCCTGCGCGCCCAGCGCGCCCAGCAGCTGGCGCAGGCGGAGCAGCAGCGCGCTGCGCTCTCCACGGAGGCGCGCGCGCAGACGGCGGAGCAGCGCGCGGCCGCGTGCGCACGTCAGGCTGCGGATGCGCGGGCTCAGGCGGACGAGGCCCTCCAAAAGGCTGAGGACGCGCAGGCGCAGGCTGCGCAGGCGGCTGATAGCGGGGCGCACGTCGCCTCCGCGCTCGCGCTGGCGCGCCAGGCGGCGGCCCGCGACGCCGCCCGCGCTGCCGAGGCTGAGGAGGCGCGCGAGCGTCTGCAGAAGCAGCTGACGCTTCTGGGCAGCGACCTGGCGCGCGTGGGGCAGCGCGCGCAGCAGGCGCCGGACGCGCAGCTGATGGCCGAGCTGCAGGATGCACAGGCTCTGGCCGCCCAGCGCACGGCGGAGGTGCAGGCGATGCGCGACGCGGCTGCCCAGGCACAGGCCAGCAAGGCGATGCTGCAACGCTCACTGGTGGAACAGATGGCCGCCATGCGCGCACAGCTCGAGGCCAGCAGCGAGCAGAACGCGCGCCTGGAGGAGGCGCTGCTCAGACAGCAAGCAGCGCAGCGGGGGGAGATGCCGCCGCCACCACCCAGAATCAGTGCCCCCGTCTCGTGAAGCAGAGGCGTGTGTATACGAAATACGATTGGCGAAGCGGCTAGTCGTTACACGTAGGGTGATTCGCACAGCATCAGAAAACACGATAGCGCCAGGGCGCGCGCATCTGCAGCGAGGCGATGGCGATGGGCAGTCTACCATGCGCGGTCGCCGCTCGAAGAAGCGCCGCCGGATGAGTAGCTGCGCCCGCCGCCGTCGCCACTGCGGGAGAATCCGCTGCGCGAGCCCCCGTCGCGGCCGCCGTAGGAGCCTCCGCGTCCACCGCCGCCGCCGTAGCTGGGGCGGCTGTCGCGGTCGCGGCTGAAGCCACCGCCACCGCCGCGCGCGGCGCCGCCGTCGTAGCGGTCGCGGCTGCCCGCGTATCCGCCGCCGCGTCCGCCCTCGCGGTCGCGCGAGAAGCCGCCGCCGCTGCGCCCAGCGTACCCGCCGCGCGAGCCGCCGAACCCGCCGCGCCCGCCGCGGTCCGAGGCGCTGTCGTCCATCTGCAGCGCGGGCAGCTGGGTCGGCACGTCGAAGGCGATGCCCTGCAGGTCGCCAAGCGCAACCAGAGCCTCCGCCACGGCAGCCTTGACGTCCATCACCGCAGCCTCCTGGCCCACCACCAGGCGGATCTTGCCCACCCCGTCGGCCGGGGATGCGCCTGCGGGCAGGGGGATGCGCTGGAGGATGCGCAGAACGTCACGCGCCGCAACCACGGCTGGGCCCTTGCCGCTGGTGCGCAGCATGCGCACAGTCATCACCCCCTCCTCGCCGGTCAGCAGCGAGCGGCAGGCTGGCGGCTCGCTGTGGCCAGCCACCACGGCCAGGGCTGCGGCCAGGGCGCTGGCGCCGCCGCGCTGCGCAATGAGAGCCTCCGCCGCGGCCGTGAAGTAGGGCAGCAGCGCGTCATCCACCGTCTTGAGCGCCTCCACGGCGGTGCGCGCGGAGGCGGTCATGACGTCGGAGGTTGAGGGGGGGCTGATGCGAGTGAAGGCGCAGCCAGTCTCCTTGCTCAGCCGCTTCAGCATCCACTCCTCGCGCTCGCTGTGCAGAGCGATGGCGGTGCCGGGGCGCCCGGCGCGGCCTGTGCGTCCGGAGCGGTGGACGAAGGACTCGGTGTCCTGGGGGAAGTTGTAGTGCACAACCAGGTCCACGTCCTGCACGTCCAACCCGCGCGCAGCCACGTCCGTGGCCACCAGCACGTTGATGCGCCCCTCGCGGAAGCGGCGCAGCGTCTTCTCGCGCTGCCCCTGCGCAATGTCGCCATGCAGAGCCTCGGACAGCACGCGGCGGCCCAGCGCAGCCGCAACCTCGTCGCACTCCCGCTTGGTGGCTGTGAAGCAGATGGCCTTTGCGCCAGCCGCGTGCACGGTGACCAGGTCTGCCAGCATGGCCTGCTTGGCGCGCGGGTCGCAGGCGAGGGATAGCATGCGCACTGACGGGTTGATCTTGGCGCTGCTGTCACCCACCAGGTCCACCGTGACCGGCTCGTGCATGTAGCGGCGCGCGAGCTTCTTGACCCAGTGGGGCATGGTGGCTGAGAAGAGCAGCACCTGGCGGCGCTCGTCCGCGGGCATCGCCTCCATCAGCTGCTCCACGTCCTGCTCGAAGCCCACCGCCAGCATCTGGTCAGCCTCGTCCAGCACCACGTGGCGCAGCGTGTCGAAGCTCAGCACGCCGCGCGTCACCAGGTCGATCAGACGCCCGGGGGTGCCCACCACCACGTCGCAGCCGCGACGCAGGCTCCCCTCCTGGCCGCTGATGCTGGCGCCGCCGTAGATGCACACGCAGGCCAGGGCGGGGGCGGTGGCTGTGATCTCGCGCTCCACCTGCAGCGCAAGCTCGCGTGTGGGCGCCATCACCAGCATGCGCGGCGTGCGACCGCGACCGCGACCGCGGCTGCCGGGGGCGGCGTCGGCCTGTGGGGGGGCGTGTGTCAGAGCGTGCAGCGGGCGCCCACAACACACCCAGCCACCGCAAGGCCGTGTGCCTGCCCAGGCGTGCAGGGTGGCGCACCTTGAGCATGCTCTCGATGAGAGGCAGCGAGAAGGCGAGCGTCTTGCCGGTGCCGGTGCGGGCGCGGCCAATGAGGTCACGTCCCTCCGCCAGCGGCTTGAAGGTCGCGCCCTGGATGGGGAACAGCCGCTCCACGCCGCGCGCCAGCAGCGCCGCGTGCGTCTCCTTGGTGAGGTTAAACGCGGAGAGCTGTCGGCGCGGGCGCGGGGCGTGAGTGGAGGCGGCGTGGCGGAGGCAGGGCCATAGGAGGCCTGGGCTTGCGTGCCGAGCAGCGCGCGCCGGGCGGGCAAGACCGCTCGCGGCTCACCGCAAGCGTGTCGTCCGGCAGCGCGGAGGCGTCCACCTCCACCCGCTCCTCGTTCTCGTCGGGCTCCTCGTACAGGCCGGCCTCCTCCTCTGCATCAAGGAGCTTCCGGTACTCCGCCGCCGCCACTGCGTCACGCGGGCTGTCCTCCTCAGTCCCAGCCGCCGGCCGCTCGGCACTCACCGCCAGAGCGGCGGTGCTCAGCGAGCGGTGGGCGGCGCGGGAGGCGCCGGCGCCGGCTGGCGGCTGACGGCCAACGCAGCTGACGGAGCAGGACCAGCGAGGCGGCGCCGGACGGACGCGCAGCACGCGCGCGGGACACAGGCTGCTGCGGCTGCTGCGCAGCGCGCTCGCGGCGGGAAGGCCGGCGGACGCGAGGGGCAGCATGGCGTGCAGGCGGCGCAGGAAAGGCGCAAGCCCCGCCGTCGTGACTGCTGTGGAAGGCGCGGCAACTACGGTTGGTAGTGCAGAGCAGGCAGCTGAGGCTGAAAGGCGGACAGGGCAGGCGGAGGCAGCAGGAGTGGAGTTGGGCACACGCGTGACGTGGCGGCGGCTAGCATTCGCCTCGGTAGGCTCCTTTTCCGTCGCCCTAGCGCGTCGTGCTGGCCCTCTGTGGCCCTCAGGCACGCGCCGGTTGCCTCGCTGCGTGCCCGCCTGTGACTGACGCCCTCGCTATCACCGCAGCCATCTCGGGAGTCGAGTGAGTCCTTGTGACTCACGCGCAGCACTCCTCCCCCTCCGCCAAGATGCTCATCCCCAAGAAGAACCGTCTGGAGGTGTACAAGTACCTCTTCCGCGGTGCGTGACGGCGGGGGACGGCGAGGCAGCGAGCTAGGGTTTCGCTCCTCCCGCCCGCTCGCCTCACGCGCCCGCCCGCGCTCGCAGAGGGCGTCTGCTTCGCGGAGAAGGACTACAACCTGCCCAAGCACCCGGAGATCGACGTGCCCAACCTGCACGTGCGTGGGCGAGGCTGCAGCAGCGCTCGCATCTGTAGGGTTGCACGCAGATCAGCAGCCTGACGCGCACGCGCACAGGTGATCAAGCTCATGCTGAGCTTCAAGTCCAAGGAGTTCGTGAAAGAGGCGTTCGCGTGGCGCCACTACTACTGGTGTGTTTCAGCGAGCCGCCTTCGCTCTCGCCCCGCGCTCACACTCCCCCCCAAGGTACCTGACCGACTCGGGTATCGAGTACCTGCGCACCTACCTGAACCTGCCGTCTGAGATCGTGCCGGCGACGCTGAAGAAGAGCACCCGCCCGGCGACGCGCCCCGCCTTTGCAGGCAGCCGCCCGGAGGGCCCTCCCCGCGACGGCCCCCGAAGCTACGACCGCGAGGGCTACCGCGGTGCCGCGCCCGGCGGCGGCTTCGGCCGCGGCGGCGACAAGGGCGGCGCTCCGGGCGCGTACCAGCCTCGCTTCGGCGGTGAGGGTGGCGCGGGCGGTGGCTTTGGCCGCGGCCGCGCGTGAGCGCGGGCGCACCAGAGCCTGCCCTGCGTGTCATGGAAGGCAGAGCAACGGTCATCACAACTACTCCTAGCTCACTGTGCCTGCCTGCCTGTCTGCCTTAGTGCATGGAGAAACCCGGTGCATCCTGCTTCCTTCGAATAGCATAGTCCTGCTCCTATAGCCGGCTGCTCGGCTCCGCCGGCGCCGCCGCCAGCGCCCCGCGCGCGCGCTTGTGCGCGTGCGCGCCGTGCGTCCGTGCCCAGCTGGTGTGCGTGTCCGCGATGACTTTCAGCGCGTAGTCGGCGGGCATGGCGCGCTCCGCCAGCGCAAACGCGTTCAGAGGCTTGCCCTCGGCCAGCTTGTAGACGCGCAGCCACTCGCGCAGCGCGGAGACGGCGCCGGGCAGCTCGCGCTCCAAGTCCGCCACGCAGTGCACGCGCGCCGCCAGCGGGTCGTCCGCGCGCAGCACCAGCACCTTCCAGTCCGTCTCCCCGTCGTCGATCATGGCCAGCACGCCTAGCACTTTGACGGGCGCCACGCCGCCGCTGGCCAGCGCCCGGTAGCCAAACTCAACCGCGTCCAGCGGGTCGTTGTCGCCTCTGCAACCGGTGTCCGCGTCCGTATGCCCCGGGTCCTCCCACGTTTGCGGAAGGCAGCCGTAGTTGAACAACATGTCGCCCCACTTGTACTCGCGTAGCACGCCCTTCTTCTCGTCCTGCTTCAGCGGGTTGCCAACCTCCGTGGTGGCAATCTCGAACTTGGCGCGCGTCCACTTTGGGATCTGTAGGGCCAGGGAGCCAGCGTGAGGAGCCGCAGCGAGCGAGCGTCTCTTTGTTGGCCTCGCAGCCGCTGCAGGGAAGCCAGACGGAGGCTGGCGCTGCGCTGGCGCTGCGCACTTCACACACAAAGTGCACCAACGCGCCGCCGGCAGCGAACAGCGGGATGTCGTGCCTGGGCGCGTGCCGAGGCGCGCATGCTGTCAGAGCCAGACCAAAGTCCCCAAGCTCGCTGCGCCCCGCACCAGGGCGACATGGGGAAGCCATCGTACTCAAAGTGGAGCCGGTACTCAAGCGTGTCCTGCGCGCGGCTTCAGGGACGGTGTCTGGGAGACTTCGCTCGCTCCCGCACCTTTACGCCCGAAGCGCGCGTGGTGATCGCGCCCAGGTCAAAGGTGTCTGATGCACGCGTCTCAATGCGAGCTGGAGCAGGCCAGAGGCGGCTTTTCGCACTGGAAATGCTCCCTTCTGCAGGCGGCGTCGCCGACCTGCTTCGGCCTCTCTTGTCCGCTTTCAATGGGGCTGCGCTGGCAACGGCCTTCGCGCCAGAAGTCATACGGAAGGCGGGGTGCGCGTTCTGGCCGCGTACTTCGAAGTTGTTCGAAGGAGCAGTGCTGCAGTGCGCAGTGTTCGACGTCGTTCGCCGCTAGAGGCGTCGAACCGTCGAAAGTCGATACGTCGACCCCTACCCTTCGCTGTTCCCCTCATGCTCGCCGGCCGGCTATGCGTCGTGACTGGCGCCAACACGGGAATAGGGCGGGTGATAGCGACTCAGCTCGCCGAGAAAGGCGCGCGAGTTGTACTTGCATGCCGTAGCGAGGAGCGCGCTGAGCCAGTGGCGCTCGATATTCGGCGCCGCACTGGCGCGCAGTGCCAGTTCCGCCACCTGGACCTGGCGTGCCTGGCGAGCGTGCGCACCTTCGCCAGCGAGCTTGTGCGCGACTGCGGCGACGTCTCAGTGCTGGTGCACAACGCTGGGCTGATGGCCGCTACCTGGTCACTCACCGCCGACGGAAACGAGAGCACCTATCAAGTGAACACGCTCGCTCCCTGGCTGCTCACACAACTGTTGCTGCCCTCCCTGCTTGCGTCTGCGAAGGCTGGAGGCGCTCCCGGCAGCGCTCGTGTGGTGGTCCTGGGAAGCAGGCTTGAGAAGACGGGCGACCTGAGCGACCTGACCACAGTGTCAGACGCTGCCAGCCGATTCCGAGGCTCGCCTGCAGCCTTCAACACGTTCAAGTCATACGGAACCTCCAAGGCTGCGCTCTCTGCGCTCACCTTCGAGCAGGCGCGCAGGCTTGAGGGCACCGGGGTCTGCGTGACGCTGTGCACTCCGGGCATGGTGAACACGGAGCTGTCGCGCTTCGCGCCCGCGTGGCTCAGACTGCTCTCCGCGCCGGCTCGCTGGCTGCTGCTGCGCACGGCTGAGAAGGGGGCCGAGACGCCCGTGTGGCTGGCTTCCTGTGCAGACGACCCCGCGGCGCTGGTTGGCGGCGCCTACTTCTACGACCGAACGCAGCTCCAAGCCAGCGAGGCTGCGCGCAGCCAGCACAACGCGGCGCTGCTGTGGGCAACCTGCGAGGCGCAGACGCTGCGAGTGTAGAGTGTAGAGTAGAGTGTGTGTTTGTTGCAGCGCCGCGCTCAGTGTGCAGCGCTGGCCTTGCTGGAGGTGCTCCTGGCGATGTAGATGTCCAGCAGCTTGGCTTGCGCGGAGGTGAGGGGCTGCAGGCTCGCCCTCAGCTCCTCCCCGAGGCCCAGGTAGAGGTCCACCAGCGCAAAGACAACCGTCTTGCGCACGTCCGCGTGCTCGCACCCAAAGGCTGCGATCAGCTGCGGCAGCATCGCGGGCAGCATGGCGCGCAGCAGCTCCGCCGGCGCGCGCTGCACGGCGAGGGAGAGGCACCTGATGGGCAGCACAGCCGTTGCGTCGATGCGCGCAGCCCCTCCCTGCGCCTCCTGCGCCGGCAGCAGCGTGCGCAGCGCCTCCAGGCAGCGCCGCGGCTCCAGGCTGCTGAACAGCGCGTCCAGCACGCCCTCCGCGTCGGCGGCAGCGCCTGCGGGGTGCCCGGCGCGCGCGGCGTGCAGCACGCGAGGCGCAACCAGCCCCAGGTGCTCGCCCATCAGCTCCGGCTGCTTGTGCGCCAGGTCCTTGAGCGCCAGCGCGGCCGCCTCGCGCAGCAGCTGCTGCCCGCCCTGCTGGGCGGCGCCCCCAGGTGGCCCCGCCTGCGGTCCCAGGGCCTCCAGCAGCGCCAGCAGCAGCTGCGGGCAGTAGGCGCCCAGCAGCGCGCGCGGCGCGGAGGCGGCGAGGCGGCGCAGGTCGTGGAGGGCGCGCAGGCGGCGGGCGTGCGCGGCGCTGGGCGAGGGGGGCACGGGGGCGGCGTCGCCCAGCCCCAGGCCGGACAGCAGACGCAGCAGCGCCTCCTCGTCGTCGCCCGCCGGCGAGGGCGGGGCGGGGGCGGCGGCGGGGTAGGGTGAGGAGCGGCGCGGCCCAGGTGCTGGCAGCGACGCGGCGCGACGCTCAGCGGACAGCCGCGGCAGCGGCGTGGCCGCCGCCTCCGCCTCCGCCTCCGCGGCGGAGGCGCGAGCCACGCGGGGCCGCAGCGGCGAGCCCCCAGCCCCGCCCCCGGGGCTGCCCGCCCCCAGCGCCGCGCGCGCCGCCAGCGCAGCCTCCAGCTCCGGCAGGTACGGCGCCAGCGTCCTCCTCAGCTGCTGCGCTGCGGCGGGGGCCAGCTGTGCCTGCAGGAGGTGCAGCAGCGAGTGCGGGTCCACGCGCTCGTACACAGCCACCAGGTTGGCCACCGCCGCGTTGCGCAGCCCCGCGTGCTGCTCCTGGGCCAGAGGCGCCAGCTTGGAGAGCCAGCAGCGCAGCGCGTGCTGCAGGGCGGGCGCGGGGCTGGGGGGCGGCCCCGCGCCCAGCCCCGGCCCCGGCCCCGGCCCCGGCGCCCCCGAGGCCGCCCCGCCGCCCCCGAGCAGCGCGTGCAGCGCGAACTCCAGCACGCCCGTGCGCTGGCGGGGCGTGCGCGCAGCCTCCAGGGCGCGCAGGAGGGGCGGCAGCAGCGCCTCTGGGGGCAGCGCGTCGCCCAGCGCGGCGAGCGCCTCGCTGGCGGCGGCGCGCAGCGCCTCCCGGGCGTCCACCAGGCGCGCGAAGCAGCCGGGCAGCAGGCGCTCCAGGTGGGGCCGCGCGGAGGCGGGGGCGTGCAGCGCCAGCGCGCGCAGCGCCCCCAGCGCCCCCTCGCACCCCCGCACCGGCGCCGCCCCGTCCTCGCACCCCTCCGCCAGCAGGCAGCACAGGCGCTCGGAGCAGCCCTCCGCCTCGCGGCGCTGCGCGTCGCCGCCAGCGGAGAGGGCCACAGCCAGCTGGGCGTACGCGTCGCAGCGCGCGGCCCAGCACGCGGCGCCGCCGGACTGCGCGCGAGACAGGGCGCCCACGGCGGCGCTCACGCTGCAGGGGGGCGGCGGCGCCCCGGGCTGGGCGAAGGATGGCGGCCAGGCTGCGGCTGCGGCTGTGGCCGGGGGGTGGGTGGCGCCGCGCTGCAGCCCCCCGGAGCCGGGCGAGCCCAGCGAGCTGCGCCGCGGCACCGGCGCCGGCGGCGCCTCGTGCGCGCGCGCGGGCGAGAGCGACAGCGCCAGCTGCGCTGCGGAGGCTGAGAGGGCGCGGCGAGCCGTGGGCGCAGCCTGCAGCGTGGGCGGCCCCGCCTGCTCCGGCAGCGCGTACGCGGCGATGTCCGACACCGTGTGCCGGTTGGGCAGCGCCGCGGCGGCGCCTGCGGTGCCCGGGCGCACGCGCGAGGCCTGGGCCCAGCTGCCGGGCCCCCCCCCCGGGCTGCGCGGCGGCGCGTGCACCACCACGGACACGGCCTCGTCGCCGCGGCTCTGCCGCGCGGCGGCGCGCACGGCCGCGAAGGCTGCGGCGGTGGAGGCGCGGCGCAAGGGCTGCGCAGGATTGGCCTCGGCCCAGCCGCCCCCGCCCTCAGCCACACAGGCGCGCAGGCGCTTGCTCGCCGCAGCCTCCGCGCGCGCACACAGCCGCAAGAAGGCGTCGGGCGCGCGCGCCGCGTACGCGCAGGCTGCGCGCCGCGCGTTGCTGCGCGCGTCTGCGTCTGCGTCCGTCATGCCGCCCTTCAGCGCCTCCTCCACGCCCCCGACCGCCCGCTCCAGCGCCCAGTCCTCCCACTCGCCCAGCGCCAGCGTGAGCCAGTCGAAGGCTGCGCAGCGCAGCTTGGCGTTGCGGTCGCTTTTGGCGGCTTCTGCGATCCTGAGCGCCAGCCGCGGGCCGTGGCAGTGTCGCAGCAGGTCCCGCCCGCAGGCGACGCCCGCGTCCGACATGACTTTGATGCTGATGATGACAACCCCGAAGAGCTGCGGCAGCAGCGCCTCGGCCGTGGGCTCGAAGGCTGCGCCCAGGCGCTGCGCCAGGACCACCACCAGGTGCGTCGCCTGCTTCACCACGCTGCTGCGCCGGTCCGCCAGCTGCGCCAGCAGCGGGTCGCGCAGCGGGCGCTGCAGCGCAGCCACGAGCGCCTGCTGGAAGGAGTCTGCGGCGCCGCCCAGGAGCAGGCCCTCCAGGCGCGCCATGGCCGCCATGCGCACGTCCCACTCCACGCTCGCGCCCAGCAGCGCCGCCACCGCGTCGCACTCGGCCAGGAGCTCCTTCTCGGAGGAGACGCGGCGCGGCTGCGCGTGCACCAGCCCGTCGTCAGCCACGGCTGCGGCCAGGGCGCGCGGCGCATCCGCAGCCTGCGCAGCCGCGTCCGTGGCGGCCGGGGCGGTGCGCAGGGTGCCCCCCGCGGCGCGGGTGGGCTTCAGGGCGCGGGCCAGGGGGGGCGCAGGCGCCGGCTGCGTGGGCGGCGCCGGCTGTGGGGCGTGGGCGCTGCCTGCGCCCTCCAGCACCGCCGTCACGTGGCTCAGCCGCGATGCGGAAGCCTCCAGGGCGCGCCGCAGCGGCTCGCTGCCCAGCACGCGCGCAGCCTGCTGCAGCGCAGCCACAGCCGCGTCGCGCACCCCGCCCTGCGCGTCCTCCAGCTGCCGGCACACCAGGGGCAGCAGGGCGCCGCTGCTCCACGCGGCGCCGCCCCCGTCGCCGCAGGAGAGGGCGGCGGCTGCGAGGCGGCAGAGCTGGGGGGGAGGGGGGCCTCAGCAGGGGGACACAAACGGGGCACGGGTCGTAGAAAGCCTGCACGCGCCTCCTCGCGCACGCGGCTGTTCCTGCTGCTCCACGCCTCGCTCAGGAAGTCAAACAGGGGCGCGTGGGCCAGCACCTGCGGGCGGAGGGCGGCGCGGTGGCACGCGCGTTAGGTATGCGCAAGGCCGGCGCCGCCTCGTGCGCCTCGGCAGCGCAGCGCCGCACGCGCCTCGCAGTCCAGGCAGTCCAGCAGCAGGCCCCTGGCGGCGTCGCGGAGGGAGGACTTGCTGTCGCCCAGCGCCTCCAGAAGAGGCGGCAGCAGCGCCGCAGCGTGGCGCACAAAGGCGCGCGGCGACGCCGCTAGGTGCGCGCGCAGAGCAGTCAGCGCAGCTTCGCCAACCTGTGGGCGGGTGGTGGCCGCGCGGCAGGGTCAGTCAGCTAGCGCTGGCGGTCAGCAGGAGAGGAGTGCAGCAGGTCTGATGCAGGGGAGGCAATGCCCGACCGTGCTGGCGCGCCTTCCAGTTCGTGTCCCGCAGCAGCCCCTGTGCGACCTCGCACGCCAAGGCAGCCTGGTCGGGAGTCAGCCGCACCCCCTCCGCGGACGCCTGCGAGACAGCGAGTTGGAACGGGCTCAGCTCCGGCCACGCTCCCGCGGGCCCCTAGCGCTGAGTGGGCGCACGTTCCACGCCTCCGCCGCGTCCAGACGCGATTTAGGAGTGCTCGCCTCCTGCAGAGACTGCAGCAACTCGTCCATGAAGCAGTGGCGCGGTCCTCCACAACGCCCTCCAGCGATTTGTGCCTACACACCACACGCGCTGGCGGAGAGTGCGTGAGTGACGTCAATCGAACGTTCGAACGCTGCTCGAACGCGCCCCACACTCGCGCTCGAACACACTATTTGTGCGCACCGTCTGCTGCTGTCGTGACGCATGCCGCGCCGTGCCAGCGTATCGGAGGTGCTGGGGGATAAGCCGCGCACCACAAAGGAGTGACAGCGTTGGCGAAGCGCTTTCAGAGTTGCACTGGGAGCCCGCATGCCCTGCGAACCTGCGGCGCTCATGCGCAGGGACCGCGAGCGCTGCGTGCTGCGCTGCGTGCTGCTCGCATGCACGCTGGCGGCCCTGTGGCTCCTGTCCTCCTTTCTCCAGGGACGGAGGGATGGCTTGACTGTGGCCGACGAGCCTCTGCGCAGAGTTTGGTCGCTGCCCAGGAGCGGCACAGCGCTGCCAGCCTCCCGCGGCACGTGCCCCGCGGCGCAGCAGCACAGCGAGTACGGCGGCGACGTAGTGAGGTGGGGCACAGACAACATGCAGGCCAGTGCGGGTGCCTGCTGCGCCTCTTGCGAAGCAACAGCTGGCTGCAACACCTGGGTGTTCTGCGACGCAGCAAACGGCTGCAGCGGCGGCGGGCGGCCACACGGCGAGTGCTGGCTGAAGCGCTGCGCGGTGCCTGCGCGCCCGCTGGTCTCTGGAGCCGGACCGGGGGTGGGCTGGACTTCGGGTGCGCTGTTTAACTCCGCGGAGGCTGCTGGCGCCGCTCAGATTGATGCAGTAGAGCAGCGCGAGCTGGACGCGCTTCGCTTTGCGCCTGGTAACGCGCGTGTCTTCCTGGACGTCTCCATCGACGACGGCGCCCCCAAAAGGATGGAATTTATGCTCTTCGCAAACACCTCGCCGCGGTGGGCAGAGAACTTGCTGGGTCTCTGCCGCGGCGACCGCGGTGTCGCGCCCGCGGGCGCAGAGGGAGCGGGGAAGACGCGGAGCCTCGTGGGCGCGTCGTTCTACCGCATCCTGGACCAGTTCATCGACCAGACGGGCGCGGGCACGGACTCCGTCTTCGGCGGCGCATTCCCGGATGACGAGGGCGGGCTGCGCCTGAAGCACAACCGGCGGGGCCTGCTCTCTGCAGCCAACATGGGGCGCGATACCTCGACCTCGCACTTCAGCATCTTGATGGCGCCCGCGCCGCACCTGGACGGCTCCTACGCGATCTTCGGCGAGCTGGTTGCTGGCTGGGAGGTTGCGGTGGCCATCAACGCGCTGGCGTCACCCTCGGGCACGCCCACAGGCCGGGCAGTCATCGTCGCAGCCGGGCAATTGGAGTAGGGAGACGAGCTTGCCCCTGGCAGAAGCTCGCTCGGGAAGATCATGGTTTCTGGCGAATAGCACGTGCAGCTGAGCTTTCACACTTCCTACGCGACCGTTGCATCCTCCACTGCCAGTGGCGTTGCGCTGCCGCTCTCTCACACACCCGCGAGACAATTCAAGTATCTCAAAATGTCACCATGCCGCTGTCTTTCGAGGTTCCACACCTCTCGCCGCATTCCCTGTCTTTTGTCGCCGGGTTTGCCCTGTGCGCGCCGCCAGTCGCGTCTTGCTGCTCCTGCCAGCCCCTGCTAGCCCTGCTGCCCCTTGTTTGTACGCGCTGCCGGCCCTGGCTAAGAAACCAGCTCGCCGGCCGCGGTGCGCGGTGCCGTCGCCCTCACCCCGCTTGCTGCTTGCCCATCCTCTCCGGCTTATATACCTCTTTTTGTACATCTTCTCCAGTTCTTCTGTCTTCTATGGTCTTGTACAGCGATGCACACCGGCTGCGCGCCAGCCCCGATTCCGCTTATTCTTGCTATCTTGCCATCTTGCTATAACTCCACCACCACGCAGCGCCGACGAGGCGCTTAACCGAAGCGGTCCAGCTTGATGGTCACGGGGCGGCCCTGGAAGTCAACCTGGTTGAGGCTGGAGACCGCCTTGTCCGCCTCCTCCTTGCTGGCGAAGCGCACGGTGCCGTAGCCGCGCGAGCGCCCGCTCGCGTCGGAGGCGATCTCGCAGCTCTCGATGGCACCGGCGGGGGCCATGAACTCCTGGGGTGGCCAGTCGAAGGGGTGAGGGGGGATGTGAGAGGGAGTGAGCGGAGGGGGACTGAGTGCTCCAGGCGCCCGCGGCTTCCCTCACGCAACGGCATCTACGTCAGCGCGTGCGCGCAGCAGCCGAGGCCGCTGCGCGCAGCTCGGACAGTACTAGCAAAATACGTGCTGAATCCTCGGGAGGGCGCAGGGCTGCGGCGGGGCGCTGCGGGCGCATCGCGCACGCGCCTTGAGCTCATCCGCCGCGGTGCTCCACGGCAGGTTGAGCACAACAACTTGCAGGCCGCTGGGCTCGCCCTCGGGCTCCTCCTGAGGACGATGCCAGGGGCGTCAGCAGCAGCCCCGCTCGCCCGCTCTCCCGCTCTCCCGGACGCTGTGTCGCGCTGCATCGCCTGTCCGCGCGCGTGACTGGGGGGCTGGGGGACGCACCCGGGGCGGACGCGCTGCACGAGTGGCACCACCACCCGCGCTTCCCGCGCTGGCAGTGCCACCCGCGCTGGCGACGCGCGGCGTGCCTGCGCGCGGCTCGCGCTTCTCGCCGCCCGCAGCACCGCGACGAGGCACGCCCTGGAGGCGCAGGAGGCGTTAGCGAGGGGAGGAGGATCCAGATCATCGCGCATCCCAGCAGCCCCAGCAACCACGAGCGGCGTGCTCAGGCCGCCAGCCACCTACAGCCGCAGCAGGGGCGCGTGCTGGCTGCGCGGCGGCGGCAGGGCGTAGATCGCGGGCCTTTGGCAGGTTGCAGGAAGTGGGAGCTCGCCTGGACGGCTGCGCCACTGGGCCCAGTCACGTTCACAGCCTTCGGACGCCCTGCGCGCGGTGGCTCAGCGAGCGACAGGCGCAGCCACGGGAGCGCAGGTGCGCTGCGGAGTCGCCGGTAGCCGCGAGCAGGTCATAGAGACCGAGCTTGCTGAGCCACAAGGGCTAGGGTGTACTAGTGGTTCGCACCAGTCTCGGTGACGCCCATCTTGAACTCAACCTCCTCGCCCTCACGCAGGGAGCGGAAGCCGTCCGAGTGCAGGTCAGACTGAGAAAGCGGCCCGCCGCTGTCAGATCCC
>Ga0208951_1000607_pt1 | contig 16445 bp, 13 predicted proteins | sample GreLakmeMI27MSRF_FD_187702 | JGI IMG/M metagenome (GOLD analysis project Ga0208951, IMG submission 187702) | Freshwater lentic microbial communities from great Laurentian Lakes, MI, USA - Great Lakes metaG MI27MSRF (SPAdes) | ecosystem: Environmental > Aquatic > Freshwater > Lake | place: Great... | reverse complement strand
TGGAGGATGCGCGCCGCAGCGCAGCAGCGCAGCGCGCACACGGCGTCGCCGTCAGGGCTGCCCAGGTTGCTGCAGCAACAGCCGTGGCGGCAGCGTCCCGTCTCGAGGCGGACGAGGCGGCGCGCTCGGCCCTTGCAGCCGCCGCGCTTGCCACCACAGCCGCCCAAGCCGCCGCAGAGGCGCGTGCGGACGCCGCGCTCAGACGCGCGGCGTTGTTCGCAGCGTCTGCGGAGCGTACGCAGCGTGCGGATGCGGCCCGTCGTCGCGCAATCTTGGACGAGCGCCGACAGCGCGAGCTGGCAGATGCCACGCTTGCCACCGGCATGGCAGCCATGGCACCCGCGGCAGCCGCGACAACCCTGGCATCCATGCAGGCGTCGGAGCGTGGCGTCATGTTGCTTCACATGCCCGCCGGCGCAGCCGCAGCCGCATTGTGGAGGATGCGCACCTCTGTGCGGGCAGAGGCGCTTGTGGATGCGCAGGCCGCCGCTCGGAGCGCCGCCACGGGAGGGCGGGGCGCCTTCGTTGCCCTGAGGGAGGCGCTGGAGGCGCTGGAGAATGGGGGCAATGGGGCTGTTCGATCGCCGCTCGCTGCGCCGCAGACGGCGTCGGCGCCGCCCAGCCCGGCCGGCAGCGATGACGAGGCAGCGGATGTCAAGGCGGAGGATACGCCGTGGGTTGAGATTGCACCCGGCGAGTGGCGTAGGCGGGACGCCTGGCGCGTGGTGTGAAACGTGTGACTTGTTCAAACACTTGTTCAAACTATGTGTGCCCGCCGCTCTCCACCATCGCAGCCAGCTGCGCGTGCGCGTCCGCGGTGGAATCAACCGGCTGTGGAAAGCGAAGTCTCTCTACGGAAATAACCTCTCCCCTGCGAACCCGCACATCAACCCCGCCGCGGTCAATGGACACTAGCACAGCCTCCTCTGGCGCGCCCAGCTTGCCGCTTCCGCGCAGCAGCAGCGCAGGCAGCTGGCGGCGAAATGAGGCGTTCAGCCCTTGAAGCGTCACCTCGGGTGACGGTCCACCTTCCCGATGGCGCACTACCGCGTCCGGCTGTGCCGATTGGTATTCACCCACATCCACCCATTGCACAGTCCCGAAGCCGCCCACGAAGTACACATCTGTGATGTGGGTCATCCGGAAGTACAGGTAGTTTGCTGGAGTGCTCAGCCCCATTGCCCCACCAGTGCCGCCATGTTTGGCCTTGAGCGCATCTGCGGCCTCCGCAGCCTCCCGATCGAAGATCTGTTCGCAGTCACCAAAGATCGTCACGCGCGCGTTTGCTAAACCGCTCCACCCAGGCATCTGCACAACCAGGTTGCAGCGACTGTCTGCCAGCACGTTGCGCGTGTGGATAGCCAGCGGGCTGAGCGCAAGCAATGGAGCCCCGTGGGCATCAGTTGCAAAGTCCACCAGGCTGCCAAACGGGTACCCCGCACGACGGTGGTGCATGCGAGACATGAGCGTGCAGAGGTGCGCATGGCGCGCCTGCTCCATCAGGTTGCGCACGGCCACCGCGGGTGAAGGCAGGTCGTGCTTGACTGTGGCGGACTGAACCCCGCCAGAAAGAGGCGTGCGGTGCAGAACGCCAGGGACCGAGTCGCCGTCTTGTGAGGGCTGGTCGGACGAAAGCACGGCTCGAGGCTGCAAGTGAGAGCAAGGAGGTTGTTAGGGCATGCGACGGAGTGCACAGCTGGAAGGGGAAGAGGAGCCCAGGGAGCAAGCCAGGCAACAGCGCGTCAATGCAGCGACGCGCGTACCTGTGAGAGAACGCTGCGCGAGGCGAGCTGCGAGCGGCGCGGCGAATGGATGGCAAGCCGTCCCTTGAACTGTGCACTGCCGAGCAAGCTGGGACACGAGGCCTGCATCTCCGCGCGAGCACGCGCGGGCTACTTCAACTCGGAGGCGGAGGCGCAGCTGTGTGCGTTCTTTGTTGAGGGATCGCATGCTTTTCAGGTCAGAGCGCACGCCTTCTCCTTCCTCTCCTTCGTCTCGACGAGGAGGGCGGCATGGGGTCTGAGCACATAAAGCAGAACAGCGCTGCGTTGTATGACTCGTTGGCTGAGCTTCTGGAAAGCCATCCTTTGGGGTGCGCTCCTTTGGGCTTTGCGTCGCGTCACACAGAGCTCGCCAGCGCACTGCACGCACGCTGTGCGGCGCGTTCTGCGTCACCTCGCCCGCGCGCAGCTGCGCAGCGTGCCTCGCCTCGCGCGGGCGGCCAAGCAGCAGAGATGTGCTGATGCGTCCCGCCTGTTCGCCTCTTTGCCTACGCAGGCAACAGCTGCTGCCGGTGCTTGCCGAGGCGGCCGGCGCGGACGCACAGGGCAACAAGCGTGACGCGGCACGATACGTCACCACTGTCGGTACGCACCCGCAAAAAAGCGTGAGTGCTTTGCTCTCTTAAACCCTTCCCCGCACCGCTGCCCCGCAGGCGCGCGTCTGTGCAACCACTCCCCGGAGGGCGCCCGCCCCGCGGAGCGCTTCTTCCAGCACGCGGTGCGCGCGGCGTGGCCTCGCGTGAGCTTGCACGCCTGACACGACCACGTGCGCAGGTGTTTCTGGCCAGACAATGGGACGCTGGACTCAGCCCGCTGTTGTCCTCCTCGCTGCCGGTGTCATCCACCGGGTGCAGCGTGCACCTGGCTGATGCGCTGAGCTGGCTTGCCACGTGCGAGACCCGTTTGGGTCGCGCCGCAGAGGCCGAGGCGCACCACAAAGCAGCCGCAAAGGCTGTCGAGGCGTGCGGCCTGCTGGAGAGCAGCAACCGCACGCTGCATCTGCTGCAGCAGCTGCGCGCCTCCAAATCGTTTCAGAGGCACAAGACGCTCCTGGGAGCTTGGGCACTCTCCATCCTTCACGCGCAGCAACAGCAACGCGCCGCCGCCGCCGCCGCCGCGCGCACAGACGCAGAAGACGACGTGGCATCATACAGCGCTGCCACGTCATCTCAGAGCGTCCCTGGCGCCTCTGGCGGCGCTTTTGCGTTGGTTGGATCGGAGTGCGAGTTGGACCTGTTACAAGCCGCGGTGGCGATGCTCAACGAGCGACTTCTCTGCTACCACGCGCGCGGCAAGCTCACCAAGGGCGCATGCCTGGCATCTGGGCCCACGCTGGCGCTGTGCATGCGCCTGGAAACGTTCGGCTTAAGGGGGCGGCCGGGCATGCCGGGCACGCCGCTTCCGGTGTTGCAGGCGTGGAACGCTGCGGAGCTGTCCGCGCAGATGTGGGCGCAGGCGGGGCATGCACAGCCGGCGGCTGCGGCGCTTCGCCTTCGCGTGGCGCTTCAAGCGACTGCTGCGGGGTTTGACGAATCTTTTGATGCCTGGGAGGGCGACGCGTTTCCCGGCGACGCTCTGGACGCGCGCGCGCTGGCAATCAGCGACGGATGGAAGCAGGGCCTGTCGTGCATCGAGGCGGATGCCGCAAGGGCCACAGCTGGGGAAGTGTCCTGGCTGCCTTCCTCCGTGCTGAAGACGCTGTCATGTCGCGCGGAAAGCATCATCGCGCAAGCGGACGGATGGCGCGTCAGCGCCAGCAGCATCCCCATGGCCGCAGGAGGGGCTGACCAACAGTCCCTTCCGAGCGACGAGCAGCAGGTGGCCGACGCGCTCTCTCTGGCGCTCTTGCCGCTGGCCAGCTCGCTCATGGGCGCAGACAAGCGCACCGCGCCGCAGGCGCAGCGCGTGGCGCGCGCGGCGGCGCGACTGTGCGGCATGGCCGGACACGTGAGCAACCAAGCCGAGGCTCTGCACTTGCTTGGCGCGGCGGCATACCACACCGGAGGCGGCCGGGACAGCGTCATAGCCGCGCGGGAGGCGTTCGCAGCTTGCCTGGACTGCAAGCGTCAGATTGGCGCTGACGGGGGGGAGCGCGCGCAGCAGCCGGCGGCAACAGCAGCTGACGCGCAGGCTTCTGCTGGCCTGGTGGAGACGCTGCTGTTCTACGGCAAGGTGTGTTGGGAGAGCGGACGCGGCGAGACGGCTGAAGAGGCGCACCTGAAGGCGCTGGCCGTGGGGCGAGCCCGGTTAGGGGATGGACACCCGGTTGCCAAGAAGGCGCTGGCCGCCATGCTGGACCTCAAGCAAAAGCAGCGCGGCGGAGGAAGCAGCCCATGAATGAGGCTCTGTGTGTTGTGTGATGAGAAAGATCGCTTCACCACGTCTTGATGTCTTTCCTGGCCTCAGTGCCGCGTACGGCCACGGGTGTTTACCGCACGCCTCCGCCCCGCCGCGCGCTTTTGCAGCTCCTCCGCAACCGCAGCCTCCAGCGCAGCCTTCGCCTTCGCCTCCGCTTCTCTGCGTTCGTGCTCCAGCAGCAGTTGCTTGACACGCGCGTACATCGAAAACGAGATGCCCATCGCAATCGGTGCTTTGAAGTAGTTCATGCTGAGGCCCTTATACATGCCGTGCATGCCTTCAGATTTGATCAAATCAGCAAAGACCGCGAGCATGGAGGGTGCGGTCCGTGCGCCGCTGGCTAGGGTTGCCGTCTGCATGCGCCTGCGAACTACGTCCAGAGGATATGAAACCGTTTGCCCGATGATGCCCGCCACGCCGCCGCAGAGCGCGTTGTGCTGCGGCGGCAACTCAGCGGTGGCTTCGGCTCCTCGAGCGCGAAGGAGCGCCTCTTTCAGCGTTTCATACGTCATCCAGGTGGTGCCGCTGTACGGGATGATTCCAGCCAGCGTGGGCGTCAAACCCGCATAGAAGGCGCCCCAGCGACGAGGGTCACGGCTCATCTCAGCAAATACAGCCACCAAATTTTGCGCGACGCCTTTGGGTGCAACCGCCATGCGCGCGCGAGCAACGTCAATGGGGTACCTGACATGCATGCTCGTCAGTGCGTTGTACGGCAGTACGGGAGCGGTGGGAAGCACACGTACGTGCAAATGGTGCTCGTCATGCCCGTCAAAGCGCCAGCCACGAACTTGCGCAGCGGTCCGCGGCGCGTTTCCCCCTTGGGCGTGAGCCACTGTGGGGCGGGGCGCCCGCAGAGTGAGGATGCGGGGCCTGGGAGGCCTACGGAGAGAGCGATACGCTCCACGCTAACGGAGTGCACACCACGCGCAAAGCAAAGCGCACCCGACTCAGCGTCTCGTGTGCGGTGTAGTTGATCGCAGCGTAGGGCACAACGCGGAACATCATGGCGCCTAGGGAGCGCTGTGTGAGTGCTCGTTTGAAGCACCGAGAGCGCTTTACGCCTCTGCTGTTGGCGCGCCCCAGCCGCACACGCCGCGCACGCACCGTTTCCTTTCCAAAGCCCCTGCAGTCCCTCGCTCTTGGCCAGCGCGGCAACCTTGAGCGCGGCGGCGCGCAACGAAAAGCGCTGCTTGGACACTTGGAAGATGATTTTTACGCGGTCCAGAGGCGCCTCGATCGTCTTGGCCGTCGCGCCAGCCAGAGCGCCAGCTACCAGGTGGTGCAGCACGCGGCGCGTGCCGGGCGCGGGCGGCGCAGCGGGAGCTGAGGAGGAGCATGTGCTGGCAGCACCTCGCCCCCAGCGTAGAGAAGAGGAGTCTTCTTCGTCCCCCCCAACGGTGAGCTGCTCCCACTTGAGACGCATGGCGCGCGCGCAGCCAAGCAGCAGGCGAGGACGCAGTTCTAACCGCTGTGTACCGCTCTTCTCGCGCTTTTCTGTTTGCGCGCACCATTTGGTGAGCACTTGCGCTTCCTGCCTGCACTTCGCGTCATGGGGCAGCAACGCGCGTCGCAGAAGCCCGCTGTCGCCTCCGCTCGGCCTGTGCGCGCTCGGGCAGTCGCGCAGCCTCGCGCCGCAGCCACGCCCGCTGACGCTGACGCTGATGACGCTGCGGCTGCTGACGCTCTGTCAGAAGATGTGTCGGATGAGGAAGAGTGCGAAGCCGGTGCGCCAGTGTCGGAGGCGTTCTGGGCGGCGGCGGCATCCCGCTTTGCGGCTGAACGCCGCGCAGCGCTCACCGGCGCACAGCCCGACTGGGAGGCTGCTCTGGGCGACGAGGAGGGCGCGGTGATCGGGCGAGCAACCGCAACAGCACCGAAAAGCAGCAGCAAGCGGGCTGCTTCCACCGCGGATGCGGACAAGGCACCTGTCCGCCAGCCCAAGCGCAGCATGTGAAACTGCACTTGTGAAGACACGCGAGCGTGCGCAAGCATGTGAGTCATTACATCACAAGCGTTCCTTTGGAGTGGACTGTGCATCCGTTGAAGCGCTTTCTTGTGGTTGCTGAACCTCCAGGAGCCCCGGTGCCGCTTCGTCTCTGCGTTGAGCGGCGCGCAGGCTGGCTTGTCGCGCGGCGTCGACGTCGTACAGCACGCTCTTCTGGTCCCTCGGCTGTCTCAACGGGCCTCCGTTGCCCACCTCGCTGGTCAGGAAGCGTTCCCAGCTTTGCCAGGGTAAGAAACCACCGCACTGCTTGCACTTGACCATCCTCGGCTTGGCGCCGCTGGTGCTCACCAGGCCACAGCCACCGCACACGGCGCACTGCTTCTGGATGAGGAGGCGCTTGCCGAACTCGTAGGAAGCCAAGATAAAAGGAAACAGGCCCGCCAGAAAGCCTGCGTAGAGTTGCCACGTGTCCACCGGAGGCGGCACGTAGTGTGAAGACGCAAGCTCCGCGGGAAGAGCGCTGACGCGGCTGCAGCTGTGCGTGTGCCTGGGCGAGGAGCTGGGCCTGCCAAAGCTCCTCGCCGCAATACGGCAGCGACCCGCGGTGGGCGGGCGCGTGCGCGGCGATGGAGCGCGTGTAGAAGCCATGACGAGTGGCTGTGGTGTTGCCATCAAACCGGGCGCACGCGCGTACACGCCGCTCTTTGTCGGCGAGGCTCACTCACTTGTTGCACAAGCTCGGCGGAGGTGCGAGTGTCTGCGCGAGAACCGACCGTTCCGACGACCCTACCGAGCGACGAGGAGTCGAACAGGATGATGGAGCGTGGTGGTGGTTGAACAACGTGGGCAACTCCAGCTTCCTCCGGTGTGCAATCATGCACGCCTGCGCGCCGCTGACGGCTGATGCGGGTTTTGCGCGTGTGGCGAGGCGCGCGGAAGGGCGGCGCAGTGGTGCGGGGCTGCGCGCACGTTGCTCCTCCACCGCGCCAGTTTCCACACTGCCCGCCGCTGCGCGCAACGCGGCGCTGGGCCTCGCGGCGAGCCTCACGCTGCTGGCTGCTTGTGCGTGCCCGCGCTGCGCTGGCGCGCTCAGCAGGAGCACAGTCAGCGTTGTTGCGGCCCTCGCGAGAGAACTGACACGATCACGCAGCGCCTGCTCTGGCTCGACTGGAGGGTGTGAACAACCCCCAGTTGCTGCCAGCGGGCCCGGCCGTGCCCGTGCTGGACGTGGCCGGGTTTCTTTCCAAAGGGCAGGTGCAGCGTCTCACGTCCGCAGTTGCTGCCCTGGAGCGGGACACCGGCGTACGCCTTCGCGTGCTCGCGCAGGCCTATCCCAACACGCCCGGGCTGGCTGTGCGTGACTACTGGCAAGTGGACGCCAACACGGTCGTCTTTGTGGCGGACCCGGGCACCGGCAACATCCTGAACTTCAACGTGGGCGCCAACGTGGACTTCCAGGTGCCGCGCAACTTCTGGACGCGCCTCGCCGGCAAGTACGGCAGCAAGTTCTACTGGCAGGAGAAAGGGGAGGAGGCGGCCATCGAGGCTGCGGTGAACGCTATCGACGCGTGTGTGCGGGAACCTCAGGGTCGGGGACAGTGCAGCACCATCTTGTAAGAGGTCTCTTCAGATTGAGTCTATTTATTCACGTGGTCCTTCACTTCTCCATTAGGTCGCGCACGCCCGCCCATCCTTCCGGCGCCACGTTTTGGTAAGTGGCCATATAAGTCACTAACCCCTTGGCGGGCGCGTCCGCCGGCCAGTCGCGGGCGCACGCCCCGAGTCGCTCAGCTGCGTCTGGCCAGTCCCCTTGGAGGTAGCTCTCCAGTCCCTCGGCAAACGCCTTTTGGTATGCGGCGTAACTCACGCTGCCTAGGCTGGCGCGCACGCTATCCGGGTCGTCGTAGGTGAACAGCCCCATGGGCTGCACGCTGCCCTTCAAGCGCACGCAGTCGATCTGGCGCACAGCCTCGTGATGTTCCTCCACCAGCAGCGCGCTCACAAACGCGTCAGACATGAGCACTTGCACTCCGTACAGCTTGGTGGCAGACTCCAGGCGCGCAGCCAGGTTCACGTGGGGGCTCAGGTAGGAAGGATCAACCTTGTGGCGAGAGCCGATTGCGCCTTCGATGGCCCAGCCGACGTGTAGTCCGAAGCCCAGAGCCACTCGCCAATCGGCGCCCAGCCGCGCGGCGATGCGCGGGTTCTTGGCGTACGCGGTGAGGGTTTTGGAGGCAGCCACGTCACGTAGGACGGCGATTGCAGAGGCGAGGGCCCGATCCGCATTGCTCACACGGCTGAACGAGCTGGCGGCCTAGGTATGGGCGCGGACGAAGGGTCAGCGTTATTGCGCGCTGAGCGTGTATCAGGGGTGGGCGCACCTCGGCTGCCGTGCTTCGCCAGACGCAGAGAAATGCGTCGCCCACGTTTTTGTTGGGCGCGCCAGAAGATGCCACCGCTGCGCCGTGCACGATGCCGGCTATGGTGTTGACGAACATCATGACGCCCTCCTCCAAGCACTCGGTGGCGTCCGTGAACTTTCGGATGTCGCAGAAGGAGAAGGCAGCCTGCACGCGCACGCCCGGCACAACCGGATCAAACGGCTTGCGCGAGTCGGCCAGGTTGGCGGTGATGATGGACAGCCCAGCCTCGCCCAGCGCCGTCTTGAGCAGGTTGGCGACCTTGAGGAGCGTGAAGATAACCTTGTCTGTTTCCAGCTCCACGCTGCGCGAAGCGGCGGTGTGGGTCTGCTCTAAAGCCTTGAGCGGGTTCTTAGCTAGCAGCTCGATGAGGTTCACCATCTTGTCGATGGGGTGGATGAGCAGCTTGTGCGCATCCCGCGCAATGGTGCTGCTCCACGTTACCACCAGCGTCACCACGCACACGGTGAGAGCCACGGTGAACTTGTGCTCAGCAACCAAATGAGGCCGCCGGTTGTACCACACAGCGGTGCGTCCAGACACACTGCGCATGCGAAGGATGTCGCCCGCACGTAATCCCGCCCCAGGCGCAGCGTCGCCGTACACCTGGGTGAGCGGCACGCCGCCGGCGCAGCCGGCGGGCAGGGCGCATGCCGCCACGTACAGCACCGACTCCCCCTGTGGCGCTCCCGAAGTCAGGAAAGCTGCCAGGGTGGTGTTAAAACCTGTAGACCTGTACGTAAACGCCTCCAGCGTAGTCACAAACAGCTGGCGCGACTGATCTGCAGGCACATCTTCCAGAAAAGGGTACACGGTGACGATGGCCAACACGCCCAGGACGAGCTTGCGAAGCATGAGGCTGCTCAAGCGTTCCCACACGGCAGATGCGCGCGCCAGGCTCTTCTCGTGAGCCTTGACACGCGGCGGCTGCGGCAGCTGCGCGATGCGCCCGCCATGCTCCTCATCGGCGGGCGCGGGATGTGCGTCGGAAGCGGCTTTGGAGGCATAGGCCTTGTCCGCCGCCTCGTTGGCGCTGAGCAGTGTAAGGCGTTCGAGGCGGCTCACCTCCTCCGCCGCCATGCGCTCGCGGCGGCGCAGCTCGGCGCTGACCAGGACATGCAGCGCCTGGAGGACGCGCAGGAGCTTGACGATGCGGCCCAGCCGTGCGCCGATGGCGGCTGCGCGGCCCGCACGCGAGCCGTCCTGCAGCTGGCTGGTCGCCACAAAGTCCGGCAGGATGGAGAGCGCCGCGCCGCAGTCCAGGGCGAAGTAGAACTTGAAGAGGTAGCGGGGCTCCACCGCGCAGCGCAGGAGCACTTCGAGCGTGAACACTGCAAAGTGCGCGGCTGCGACGCCTGCAAAGGCGCCGTCCCACCGGGGCGGGCTTACCACGTACTTGACATCCTCCGCAAACAAAATGTACACCGCCGCAATCAGCATTGCCAGCGTCCAAAAGATGCCATCCAGAAAGCGTAGCACCGCGCAAGGCCCAGGCGTTGCTTGGAACAGCCCCAACAGCCGCATGCCCTCCTGGTAGTAATCATACACAGCACCCTCCAGCTGACGGTCCGGGTGGAACTTGTTGCGCCCGCTGGAGGCGGAGGAGCTCACACCGGCAAGCAGCTCCATCTCAGCCTCCAAAGCAATCTCCTGCAGCTCCTCGTCTTCCGAAGCGCCGAAACGCTCACCGCTCACCGCCTGCATGTCGCAACATCTTGCCACGTCACGCGCCGTGGCGCCGTGGCGCTGCGCAGCCTCGGCAAGCAACGCCATGAGGTTGGGCCCACCCTCTGTGCCTACCGTGCCGCCTCCGATGCCCATGGATGATTGCTTGTGCTTCATGATGAGCTGCCCCGTGAGTCCGTCTCGCAGCTGTCCATCCTTGGAGAGCAGCTTAGGCACCAAGGGGGCTGTGTATGCCACGTGTATCACCGCAGAGGCGCCTTCGCCGCCACCCCCCGTCGCAACAGCCTTCTCCTTCCAGCGGCGCATGCGCACCTGCAGCGTGGCGGCGGCGTGCATGCGTTGCTTGGCGGACGTGGCGGCCGCAGCACCCGCGCCGGCGGTCAACGAGTCGTCGCTGCCCTGGAAAGAACCACCCAGACGATGTGAAGAACCGGGTTGCGCCAACGCGCTGCTGCTGCCCCCGGGCTGTTGAGCGAGCAAGGGGGGTGGCACCATGGGCAGGTGGAGGTCGATGCCAGCATCCGCGAGCGTTTGGGCATATGCAGCGCCTGCGCGATCGCCGTGCACGCTGCTCTCCAGATCTTGGCTGCTCAAGCTGCGCGCGCTGCCCTGCAGGCTGCTGGCGCCGTTTGGGGACACTCCCTCTCGCTGCGAGCCGTTGTGGCTGCGCGCGCTGCCGCTGCGCTCCAGCGCCCTGCCCAGGTGTGCAGAGAGCTGGGAGCCAAAGCTGCCTTTGCTGAGGTACGAGCCGCCCGTGTGGCCGCCCACAGGCCGCCCCGCCAGCGCGCCCAGCGCAGCGATGTTTGCCTCGCTGGGGTCCACGCCCATGCGGCGCGCCTGGTATGCGCGCAGAGACTCGAGCACGCAGGTGCCAATGGCTGGGCGCTCGGGTGGCACGCTGCGCATGTTCTGCTCAACTCGTTGCGCCCAGGTGAGCGCGTTCTTCTGTGCCGTCTTGAGGGGCAGGTCCGCAACCCAAGGCAGCGCGCGCCCCAAAGCGCGCAACAGCGGCGCGGTGACGTAGGTGCAGATGCCGCACTCGTTTCGAGCCACGTCCACAGCGCCTTTGCGCATCAGAGGCGATGCCATGTGCCCGCACAGCTTGGCGTCCTTCTCCAGCTCACCCTGCAGGGCCCACTGCGCAGCTCTGAGGCCGCCCCAGTGCTGGCTGTCCATCCAGGGACGCCCTTGCGTGCCGCCAAACTCGGCCGCGCGAATCAGCGCCTTGAGCAACAAAAACTGGTCGTCAGAGCTGCTGCCCCGAGATGCAAAGGGCATGCCCAGGCCTCGGTAGGCGGGATTAGCTCGGTCTGCCACCCGCATCGTCGTTCGCACGGCGCCAGTCATTGGCACCTCCCGAAACAGCGCATCCAGGCGGGCCATGCATCGTGCACGCACATCAGGCTCCATGCCTGACATGACGTCACAGTCACTGGCTGAGAGCAAGCGGCGAGCTACAGTCGCCGAGTGGTTCTCCAGCACGTTCACGTTGCTGTAGCGCACAGCCAGAGGATCTTTGGTGCGCACCAAGAAAGCGTTTGTGACGCCCGGGTGGTCCACATTGCGCAGCAGGGCCACCAGCATCAGGGCCAGAGCGTCCTCGGGTGTCATCTTGTCTAAAGCGCCGCCGCCAGAGGCGTGCAGCAGCACCGCGGTGGCCTGCACGCAGTTTGCGGTGTGCCACCAGTTGTTCAACGCGCTGTTGCGGTGGGCCACAGCGGCAACGTGCACCAACGAGCGCAGCGCTGTGCGCTCAACAAAGCAGCTTTCCAGCAGGCCCAGGTTGTGGAACAGCTGCTCCGTGAGGTGCTCGCACTCTGGCGGAGCGGTGCAGGTGTGAGTGACACTTGCCGGAAAGGGTGAAGAGCCAAGCGATGCTGCCAACCTTCTTTCGTGAGCGCCAGCACACTGAACTCCCACTTCAGTGCGTCCTCCACCGTCACCACAGGCGCGTGGGCGTCCCACTGGGACTCCTGGCTGTGCCTGCTGCCGTGGTCCACGGAGGTCTCTGCAGCCGCGTGTTGCCGTGACCAGCTCATCACGCCGCCTGCGCCACAGCTTAGCTCGTTCTGACGGAGAAAGAGCAGCGCACAGGAGCGCACCTGCGCGCCCAGGCGAGGCTGCTGCGTGGGCGCCACTGCTGCCCGCCTCTCTTCTTGGGTCACCCGAGCTGCCCCCTCGCCCCTCCCAGCTGCCGTCCCCTTCCCGCGCCGACGAGCTCGTGGCCGCTGCGAGCAGCCGCACACGGTCAGCACTGAGCGCGGCGACAGCTGTGGGGTGCACCGCTGCGACGAGTGTGTGGCGCACGCGCATGCGGCTCGTACACGCACCAGTCAGCCCCTCGTCCAGCTCGGCCGCCTCAGCCGGCGTGCGAGCCTCCATCGAGGCGGCTCGGTGCCAGGCGAGGCAGGGGGGGACTTTTTGACCTCGCCACCTCGCCTGATCATCGCAGATTGGGTGGTCCCTCCTCACGGAGGGGTCGTGGGCGGGACCACGCTTCCAGCGCACAGACGCGCAGCGTTACCGGCGGTGCGTCTGGTTTTACAGTTTGAGAGGTGCGCACGTGCGCGGCATGAAGGCCCAGAGAGAGGCCCCGTCTAGAGAACGGATCAACGGAACGACCCTGACCCATTAGCCTTTACGCACACGCCACACCCCTCGTGGCAACGCACTCCAGCTGCGTCTCGCCGATGGCTGGCCTCTCGGGCGGAGCAGGCTTGACAGCCGCCTGCGCAGCCTGGCGCCAACTGGCCGCGTTCCCTGTCAGGTAACCAAGCGGCGCTTGGTTCACCCAGGGTATCACGCTTCCCAGCGCCTGAACCAGGGGCCCCGCAATTGCGGTGATAAAACCGGCGCACAGCTCCGCCATAGGCAGCGCCAGGACGGGTGTTGCAGGAAGACCCGCCTCTTTCTCCTTCTCCAGAAGCACCAAGTGCTCCACTTTGAGCAAGCCCGCCCAGCGCAGCGCCATGGGCCACGGCTTGCAGACGTTGCTGATGTCAGCAACTTTGAGGAGCATGCACATCATCGCCTCGCGCGCGTCTCCTTTGGCGGCCCAGTCGCAGGCTGCGCCCCCCGCGCAGCGCAGCTGGAACGCCTCCAGGTATGCCCCGTTGAGCTCGATGTCCGTGGCCAGTATGAGGCGCGTCATGAGCTCCTGCACGCGGCGTCGCTGCGTGTCTGTGAGGCCGCCCAGCACGCCGCTGCCGCTGACCAGCGCCACAGCCTGCGCCGCGTGGTGGCGCTCCAGCGTGCTGCCGCAGCCGTGCTGCTCCACCAGCGGGTCCAGCGACGCCCTGAGAAATCCGTTGGAGGAGCCCGGATGGTCCACGTCGTGGCACACCGCCGCCAGGTAGAGCGCCAACAGCTCCTCCGCTGGGAACCGCGACGCCGCAGCGGCAGGCAGCTGCTGCGCCAGCAGGTGGGTGGCGTGCAGCACGTCGGTGACGTGCCACAGGTTGTGAAACGAGTTGAGACGGTGCAGCTGCGAGTTGCGCCCCAAAAACTGCAGCAGCGACGCGCGAGGCACGCAGCACGTGTGCAGCAGGCCGGACCTGGCAAGGTGAGTGGCGAGCGCGTGAGAGGAGCGCACAGGAGCAGGGAAAGCCACCCCCAGCGGGAAAGCGCGGGAGTGGAGCGCATACGCTGGGGGCTCAATGGCACGCAGGAACGGGCGGGAGGGACCGCGCCCGCACGAACCGGGGCACGTACCTCTCAAACAGCTGTTCAGCCAGCGACGGCAGCGCTGCGGACGGCAGAAGACGCGTGTGAGAGGGAAAAGGGTCACAGCGGACCTTTGAACGCAGTACTGCAGCGCGTGCGCGGTTGGGGAGCACGCGGCGCGCGCCAGGCACGCAGGCACGTCTGGGCGGGCGGCAAATGCAGAGCCGAGTCGCCGAAGCTGAGGTTGGTGTGCGGCGTTCGCTTGACACGCACGAGCAAACACCGAGCACGCTGCGCGCCCGCCAACGCACCTTCCTTGCCCGTCTGGAAGATGTCAAACTCCCAGGAGTTACTGCTTGCGAAGCTGGGCGCGTCTCGTAACGCAGAGTCAGAGCCTGCGCTGGCTGGGCCCCCACTTGCTTCCATTTGTGCCCTCGAGGCCCTGCGAAGGGCTCGCCGCACGGAGCAGTCGCACAGGGAAGCGTAGGCTTGGGCGCGCCGCGTTTGGCGGTCCCGGGCGGGGGGTCTTCTCGCTCCTCGCGCGCCTCCCTGCTCGCCTGCTGCCGAGGTCGTGGCGGGGCCGCCTCCTCCCCGCCTGACAATGCGCCTGTCATACAGCGCTTCCTCCTCTGCTCAATGGGCGCGGGCGCCTCCTCTCGCCACGTGTCTGCGTGTTCGGCGGTTGACGCTTCGTCGCTGAAGTCTTCTCTTCGTCGCGCGTGGAGCACAGAGTCTGTTCTGTCGCTCACCCCGCACGCGGCTTCTCCCGCGGCTGCTGCGGCCGTGCTGACCCGCCTGGCGGCGCTGGGCGCGCCCTCTGCGACGTTGGCCTCGGACGCGCGGCTCGCTGGAGCGCTGGGCACGCTGCTGGGCAGCCCCCCGTGTGCGCTGAGCTCACGCACGCTCTGCAACGTCCTCTGGGCGCTCGCCACCCTTCGTCCAGCGCTGGCGCAGGCGGTGCCGCAGGAGTGGCTACGCGCCTGCGAAGCAGCGCTGGCGGGCGCCTTGCCCTCACTGGCGCTGCCAGACGCGGCCAATTGCCTGTGGGGACTGGCCAGCCTGGCGCATCGACCTGCCCAGCGGTGGTTGCGCGCCTGGTGCGGCGCCTGGATGAACGGGCTGGCCGCGCACGACGGGGCTTGGAGCGCTTCGGCGCCGTTGCAGGGCGCGCACCCTCGTGCGCTGGAGCGCTGCCTGTTGTCCTTCGCCACGCTGGGCGAGTGTCCGGACGCGGGCGTGCTGTGCGCGACGGCCGAGGCGCTGGCGCGCTGGGAGCACGGTGCTGCGCCTGGCGGCCAAGAAGAAGAGCAAGAAGGTGCGTGCGTTCGCCCCCCTCCTCGCCCCTGTGCGCCGCTCACACCTCACCCCCCCCTCCCACCACGCTTCAGCCGCACCGACGGTGCCGCCCGACGCGCTGGCGCACTGTCTGTGGGCACTCGCGACGCTCCACGCCCCCGTCCGCGCAGAGCCTCGGGCCGCACTGGCGCGCCTGGCCGCTCGCACCTTTCCTCGCTGCAGCGCCGCAGACCTGGCAACCTGCTTCTGGGCGCTGGCCAGCCTTGGCGGGGACCCCGGCGCCGCCTGGTGCTGTGCGCTGGAGAGTCGCTTGGAAGCTGTAGAGGCGTCGTTCGAGGGCAACGCGGAGCGCACGGCTTCTCCCTCGCGGGCTGCGTCGCGCCGTGCCACGCTGCTGTGGTGCTACGCCACGCTGGGGCGCCATCCTGGGGCCGCGGTGCTGGATGCGCACGCGCACGGGTACCTGGCGGCCGCAGAACGAGAGGCCGCACCCGCCCGATCGGCGGCGCCCACAGAAGCCTTTCCAGAGGCTGCACAGAAGGCTGTTTGGGCGGTCGCATCGCTCAAACATCGACCCGGTGGCGCCTGGCTGGTGCGACTGGCTGACCTGCTCACTCCCCGACTGGATCGCTTCGACGGTCAGGGACTGGCGACGCTGCTGTGGGGCTTTGCCACGCTCGGCGCGTCACCAGGGGCGGAAATGCTCGCCAAAGCGGCAGACGTGTGGCGCAGCAGACTGGTGGCGTCTTCGGCGCCGCCGATGACGGCACTGAGCAACTCGCTGTGGGCGTTCGCCAGCCTCTCTTTCCACCCGGGCGAGGCATGGCTGGACGCCGCCGCCAGTGCGCTGCGACGCTCCTTGTGCGACCTGCCCCCGGCGGCGCTCGCCTCGGGTCTATGGGCGCTGGCATCCCTCTCCTTTGCGCCCCAGCGGGGCTTCCTGTCCTGCGCATCCGATGCGGCGGCGTCCCACCTGGGCAGCATGTCGTGCGGCGAGCTGTCCCAGGTGCTGTGGGCCTTCGCCTCGCTGGGCCACCACCCGGGGAGGCCCTGGATGCAGGCGTTCGCGCGATGTGCGGTGCCCTTGGTGGCGCCGCCGCCGCCCGCGCAGGCGCCGCCAGCAAGCTGCCTGAGCAACCTGCTGTGGGGCCTGCTGGTGCTCCGCGAGCACGCCGCCTTCTGCACAGACCTGAGCGGCAGCGCCACGCTCGCCACTTGGAACGCCCTTGTGTCCATGGCGGACTCCGGCGCAGCACAGGATGCGACCACGCTCCGCATGCTGCTGACGGCTGA